>Ga0136641_1000553_pt1 | contig 16202 bp, 14 predicted proteins | sample EliLak1302023Y_FD_115312 | JGI IMG/M metagenome (GOLD analysis project Ga0136641, IMG submission 115312) | Freshwater microbial communities from Elizabeth Lake, Yosemite National Park, California, USA - 13020-23Y | ecosystem: Environmental > Aquatic > Freshwater > Lake ...
GACGCAGTCCAAGATCAATTACTTTCCGCGAAGCAAATCCAATGATAAGAAGTGCTAGTAAACCGATAAGTATGAAGAAGAATTGCAATTTCTGCGTTACTTGATCGACGCTCTCTAAGGATTGTGCAACAACCACACTTCCTACTGAGGATGGAAGCACGCGAGCCAGTACCCGAAAATCTGAACCTGCTGTGTCAATTGTGAAAGGTTGGCTATTTTTCTGAGAAACAAAAGAAGGAGTAAAACCGGTTAAATAATCAGCGATTTGTTGTGTAGCTAAATCTCCACCGACTGCACCAATAATTGCTCCTGATTTATCCAGAAGTGTTACTGAAATAGCAGTAGGAACTCGGCCAAACGGGCGCAAGGTTTGCGCTGCACGCTGTGGATTAGCTTCATCATCGGCCTCTGCTTGGATTCCGGCGCGATCTAATCTCAATACTGAGCCACCTGCGATGCCACTTAGTTGAGAATCAACTTGATCTACTAAGTAAGAGCGAAGCGCGCTGCGCGCTGCAAAATCTGATGCAGTAAATCCCAGTGCGGAAAGAATGAGACCACCGATGACCAGTCGGTTACGCAAACTTACTTGAGCAAGCGGGCTATGAATGCGGGAAAGAAGCGAACTCATCTGCCAAGGTTACTCACTTTGCAGGGATACGAAGGCGATATCCAAAGCCACGCACAGTATGAATCAGTGGCGGTTCAAAGGTATCGATCTTCTTGCGCAAGTAAGAGATGTAAGTTTCGACAATGCCTGGATCAAAGTTGTAATTCCAGACATAATCAAGGATCTGATCTTTTGACACAACACGATCGGCATTGATCATGAGATAGCGCAACATACGAAATTCAGTCTTTGAGAGCGAGATCAATTGACCAGCACGATGCACTTCGCTAGTTGCTTCATTGAGTTCGAGATCGGCAAAACGTAATTTCTCATCATCGGCCACAATATCAATTGCACCAGTGCGGCGCAGAAGTGCGCGAACTCTTGCGACTAGCTCTTCCAAGCTAAATGGCTTAGTCATGTAATCATCGCCGCCGATAGTCAGGCCTTCGACCTTGTCATCCATCGCATCTTTTGCGGTGAGAAAGAGAATGCCGACAGTAGAACCAGATTGGCGTAACTTCTCGCAGACCTCGTTACCGCTGAGATCAGGAAGCATGACATCGAGAACAAGTGCATGTGGATTGAATTCCTCAGCAATAGATAGCGCTTCAGCCCCTGTTGCAGCGGTGCGCACATCAAAGCCAAAGAACTTTAAGCTGGTGGAAATGAGATCGCTAATACTCTTCTCGTCATCAACAACGAGAATTCGATAGACCGTTTTTACCTGCTTCGGATCCACAGTTCGCTCTTTTACACTCTCCATAGGTTTCACCTCTGATCCTGAGGATTCTCCTCCTGACTGGGAGATCACTGTGAATAGCCCCCATTTAGGCTCCGAAGTATTCTGCTTTACGCGGGCTTTACCGATCGCAAGAGTGCCTGCGCTACATCGAGCACTTCAATATCGCTCTCACGCCCCTTCACTCCATCGCCCACCATCACGCGACAGAAGGGACAGGCAACGGCAATCTCTTGCGCACCAGTAGCAATAGCTTCATCGACTCGATTGAGATTGATACGCGTACCAAGTGTTTCTTCCATCCACATTCGCCCACCACCTGCGCCACAGCAGAAAGATCGCTCTTGATTGCGCGGCATCTCAGTGACTTCAATTCCACTTGCTTTGAGCACCTCACGTGGCGGTGCATAAATTTGATTGTGACGGCCAAGATAACAAGGATCGTGATAAGTCAATGTTTTGGAACTAGTCGTAATTGGTTTCAATTTTCCATCACGAACTAATTGGTTGAGTAATTGAGTGTGATGCACCATCTCTAATTCAAAACCACTCTGTTTGTAATCGCGACCAATTGTTGTGAAGCAATGAGGGCAAGTCACTACGACTCTCTTCTTACCTTTACTCGCCTCGCGTGCCGAAAATACTTCAGTCAGTGTTTCGATGTTTTCTTTTGCGAGAATTTGATAGAGAAATTCATTACCAGCCCGACGTGCCGGATCTCCAGTACAAGTCTCACGTTTGCCTAATACGGCAAAACTCACACCCGACATGTAGAGCAACTCGGCAACGGCCTTAGTTGTCTTCTTGGCACGGTCTTCAAATGCACCAGCACAACCAACCCAGAAGAGATATTCGATGTCATCAGGTAGAACGCCTCCAACAACTTGAACTGGGAAATCGCACTCAGCGATCCACGCATTGCGATCTGTTCGATTGGCACCCCAAGGATTGCCCGTCTTTTCTAAATTACGGAATGTGCCACCGAGTTCAGTAGGAAATTCTGACTCGACTAATACTTGGAAGCGACGCATGTTAACAATGTGATCGACATGTTCGATATCAACTGGACACTCATTAACGCAGGCACCGCACGTTGTACAGGACCAGAGAACGTCGAGTGAGATTGGTGAATTATCGCCAACGATTAACTCATTCTCGACAACTTTTGCTAATGCATGATCGCGCATAGCCATAATCAAAAGCTTGGGAGAGAGCGGTTTTTCAGTGTGCCAGGCTGGGCATTGCGATTGGCAGCGCCCACACTCGGTACAACTTGTCATGTCGAGCAGACCCTTCCAAGAAATGTCTGCACGAGTACCAAGACCAAAGACATCATCTTCTGCTGGATCTTCAAAATTAATTGCTTGGCCATGAGAGAGCATCTCTGGCAATTCACCCAGTGATGGCGTTCCATCAGCATGGCGCTTGTGATAGATATTAAAGAAGGCCAAGAAGCGATGCCAAGCAACTCCCATATTTAAATTGAGTGCAATAACGATAAACCAGAGCATCGAAACAAAGATTTTGATTGTTGCAACGATAGAGATCCAGGATTCGATCTGCCCCAGTGAGAGAGATTTAAAACTCGCCGCGATCTGCCAGGTAGTGAAGTAATGCTTATTCCAGGATTGATATGGCGAGAGCGCACCCTCTAGTCCACGCAGCGCAACAACACAGATAACAATCAGAACAATCGTTGCTTCTACATAATATGCTTTCCAGGAATTTGAACCAAAGAATCGTGATTTCCGCCCTTTGCGAAAGAGGCGAGTAAATTGGCGAATCCCAATGAGTGCAACGATGCCAATTCCAGTTGCCCAAGCTATAAGTTCAGTGAAATATTCGTAAGGAAACCAATTTCCAATTAGCGGAAGCGTAAATTGAGGATTAGTAACTTGGCCATAAGCGGTGATAAGTGTTCCAAATAGTGCACCAAAACCGATCATCACAAACCAATGTGCAATGCCAGTACCAGTGAAATTTAACATCTTGGTATGGCCTAGAACTTCACTTGACATTCTGCGCAGCCGCAGTACCGGTTGATCACTTCGAGTTGGATCGGGCTGGCCTTTTTTAAAGATTCCAATTAAGGCACGCACGCGAAGTGCAATAAGGATGAGAGCGATTGCAGTGACTAAATATGCAATAGCCATAAGTGCCAGCGTCTGGTTCATGGGCTAACGGTATTAGTAAATCCGCTTTCTGAGTTCAACCCAATCAATCTCGTTCTGAGGGGTAAAGAGGGCGCCACTTACGCTGCGAGCAATAGCGGCTCTGGCCTGCGCTAAATCAGCGAATTCTCCTGCGGCAATGGCTTGCATCGCGACATTTCCCAGGAGCGTGGATTCGGCAGGACCGGCCGAAACAATTTTGCCCATGGCATCGGCAGCCAATTGGTTGAGGTAATTATTCTGTGAGCCACCGCCCAATATATGTACCTTCTTAATAGAGCGAGCAGTAACAGATTCGATCTCTTCCATCGTGACTTGATAGGCCAACGCCAAACTTAAAAAGATCGTGCGAACAAAATCCCCGAGCTCTTGTGGCGCAGGTTGGCCGCTATCACTGCAATAACGAGCAACTTTGGCTGGCATGTCTGCCGGCGTTGCAAAAATAGGATCGTTGGGATTGATTACTGAATCGAAAGTTGATTTGCGAGCAAGTGCAATTAAATCTTCGACCTCATAGGCTTGACCACCATCGCGCCATGCACGGCGACACTCTTCAAAGATCCAAAGACCGGTGATGTTTTTCAGAACGCGTACTGTGTTATCAACGCCGAGTTCATTTGTTAAATTTGCATCGAGCGCAGCTTGATTTGTGAAGGGTGTTGCAGATTCAATCCCAAGTAGCGACCAGGTTCCACTAGATAAGTAAGCTTCACTTAATGGATTAGTCATTGGTGCACCTGCAACTGCCGATGCAGTGTCATGTGACCCAGTTGCCACGACGGTAATTCCATCTAACTCACCATGACCTCTGATAACACCGAGCATTCTTCCTGGCTCATGTAACTCAGGGAAAATCCGTGGGTTTAATCCGAGCATTTCTATGAGATCGAAATCCCATTGGCGACTATGGCTATTGAGTAATTGAGTGGTCGATGCATTAGTAATTTCGGTTGTGCGAGAACCAGTGAGTACATTGTTGAGTAAATCAGGTAGCAACAAGAAGATGTCAGCAGCTAAATAATTAGCATCTTTAGTTGCGGCAGTTAATTGGTAGATCGTGTTGAGCGAAATAAATTGGATACCAGTTGTGCTGTAAATCCGCTCTCGCCCAATTCGCTCTGGAATATCAGCGAATGTAGCCACTATTCGAGGGTCGCGATAGGAAACAATTGGCGGCAGGAGAGCTTCGGTTTTATCGAGAAAACCGTAGTCAACAGCCCACGCATCAATTGCTAGTGAAGTAACAGGACCGAGTGCGGCAGCTTTCTTAATGCCGGCAAGAGTTTCGGCGACAATTAAATCCCAGTTCCAACAGACTTTCCCATCGCGCTCTACTACTTCATGTGGAAAGCGATGAACCAGGTTGATATCAAATGAGCCACTGCTGGTATCAACTAAGGCAACACGACCGCTGGTAGCACCAAGATCGACTGCAATGTAGCGCCCCATAATTAACGCAAGAAGGCGGCGGCTACTCCACCATCAACTGGAATGTGAAGTCCAGTTGTGAGTGGTAAATCAGATGAGCAGAGGACAAAGACCGCTGCTGCAATGTGATCGGGCAGAACTTCTCGTTTTAAGATGGTGCGTTGTGCGTAGTACTCGCCGAGTTTCTCTTCCGGTACGCCATACACCGCAGCGCGTTGTGCGCCCCAGCCACTTGCAAAGATTCCAGATCCGCGAACAACGCCATCTGGATTTACACCATTAACGCGAATTCCGTCACCGCCGAGTTCTGCGGCAAGTAGACGAACTTGGTGGGCTTGATCTGCCTTTGTCGAACCATAAGCAACGTTATTAGGTCCGGCAAAAACCGAATTCTTTGATGAGATGTAAACAATATCTCCGCCCATTTTCTGAGCAATCATCGCCTTTGCACTCTCACGTGAAACTAAGAATGAACCACGTGCCATGACATTGTGTTGGATATCCCAATCGGCGGTGGTTGTCTCCACAAGGGCCTTGCTAATTGAAAGTCCGGCATTGTTCACAACTAAATCAACGCCACCAAAGGCAAGGGATGCGGCATGAACTGCAGCTGCTACCTGCTCCTCTGATGTCACATCAACAGCAACAGCAAGTGCTTTATCCGCGCCCCCGAGCTCCTTAGCGACGAGTGTTGCGGCGTCAAAGTCGCGATCTGCAATGACTACACAGGCGCCCTCAGCACTTAAGCGTTGGGCAGTAGCTTTACCAATTCCAGAACCGCCACCTGTAACAAGTGCGATTCGCCCTGCAAGTGCCTTGGGCTTTGGCATCCGGCGAAGTTTCGCCTCTTCTAGATCCCAGTATTCAATGTTGAATTTCTCTTTCTCAGAGATGGGCGTGTACTTCGAAACAGATTCAGCACCGCGCATCACATTGATGGCATTAATGTAGAACTCAGATGCAACTCGCGCAGTCTGCTTATCTTTACCAAAGGCAAACATGCCAATACCAGGCACCAAAATAATTGCAGGATCAGCACCGCGCATGGCAGGTGAATCTGGTGATGCATGGCGCTTGTAGTAAGCGGCATAACTCTCGCGATACTTTTCATGGAGTTCATGCGCTCTTGCAATAATGGTTTCTACATCTGCGCCTGCAGGTGTATCTAAAACCATCGGTGAAACTTTGGTGCGTAGGAAATGATCTGGACAAGATGTGCCAAGGCCGGCAAGACGTGGCATCTCAGATTTACTTATGAAATCTAAAACAACATCGGCATCGGTGAAATGACCAAGCATGCGGGCATCGCGTGATGCAATTCCGCGAAGTGTTGGTGCAATTAGCGCAGCTTTTGCACGGCGCTCATCTGGTGCAAGTGGTTGCCACTCTTTAACACCTTTACCAAATGGATCTTTCTTACCCTTTGCCGCTAAGAATTTCTCTGCCTTTTCAATTGCAGCGATAGAACGCTTTTCACATTCATCACTACTAGCTGCCCAAGTAGATAAACCATGGCCACCAAGGATGCAGCCCTTTGCAGTGGGATTTTCTTTAGCTAATTTCGCCATCTCCACACCTAATTCAAAACCAGGCCGGCGCCAATCAACCCAGAGAATCTCTTCGCCAAAGCACTCTTTAGTGAGCGCGGCACCATCGGCCGATGTTGCGATTGCGATGATTGAATCTGGATGTAGGTGATCTACATGGGCGTAATCAACTAGCCCGTGCATTGCAGTATCAATAGATGGGGCAGCCCCACCGCGACCAAATGCGCAGTAATCAAAGAGTGCGACCATCTCATCTTCAAACTTCTCGCCACGATAAACATTGGCAAGTGCGAGCAAGCGATCTAAATAAAGTTTTGCTAAGCCAGGCTCTGTGAGTGTTCCTAAATCGCCACCTGATCCCTTAACAAAGAGCACGGTTGCACTCTTGCCAGTTGATGGATCAATTGCTTCACCTTTGGCCGAAGTGTTGCCACCGGCGTAATTGGTGAACTTGGGATTAGAACCGAGTCGATTGCTACGTGCCAACAACTCTTCAACAGTTTTATTGCCCGCCATAAATTAAGCACCCCATCCAGCTTGGTTGCCACCAACGCGATCTGCTGCAATCTTTGCAGAATAACCACTTGCGGCATAAGCCTTCATTGGTTCTGGATCAATCCCATGACCTTCACGCCATTCACGAAGTAGTGGGCGAACATCGGTGTTAAATGCATCCATTAAGCATTCGTGTCCAGCAAGAACGTCGCCGGCAAGTTGGGCAGCCTTGAGCGCTTTCTGATCAACAAGGAGCGCCTTTGCAACTGACTCTTGCACATTCATGATGGAGCGGATTTGGCCAGGAATCTTTGCTTCAATGTTGTGGCATTGATCGAGCACAAATGAGATAGGTGTGCCGACATCAAATCCACCATTGATATTTACCTCATGCATAATGCGGAAGAGTTGGAATGGATCTGCTGCGCCAACGATTAAGTCATCATCGGCATAGAAACGTGAATTGAAATCAAATGCGCCCAAACGCTTCAAGCGCAGCAAACCAGCAACAATAAATTCAATGTTGGTACCAGGTGCATGGTGACCGGTATCAACGCAGACCATCGCCTTCTCACCAAGTGCTAAGCAATGCACAAGGGAGGTGCCCCAATCTGGAACATCAGTTGTGTAGAAAGATGGTTCGAAGAATTTGTACTCTAAAAGCAAGCGCTGATTGGCACCTAAGCGAGCATAGGTTTTCTGAAGTGATTCAGCTAAACGATCTTGGCGATCGCGAATATTGTCTTGGCCAGGGTAGTTAGTGCCATCAGCTAGCCAGATCTTGAGATCTTGTGTGCCAGTGATATCCATGATGTCGATACATTCGAGCAGATGCGCAACAGCTTTTGCGCGGATCTTTGGATCTGGATGACAGACCGAACCTAATTTGTAATCATCATCTTGAAAGGTATTGGAGTTAATTGTGCCAAGCACAACACCGAGGCTCTTGGCATGTTCTGCAAATTTTGCATAGTCCTCAACTTTGTCCCATGGAATATGAAGTGCAACAGATGGCACGGCCCCGGTGTACTTATTTACCTGTGCAGCATCGGCAATCTTCTCAAATGGATCGCGGGGCACACCAGGTTGAGCAAAGACTTTAAAGCGAGTACCAGAATTACCAAATGCCCATGATGGAACTTCAATCTTCAATCGATCGAGAACTGCCTTTGCATCTGCGGTACTTGCCATCTCTGTGCTCCTTCTCTGGGTAGATGATTAAAACTTATGCGAGATAGAAAACGTGCTCTAACTTGATAAAACCTTCATCGGGGTTAACGCCTTCAAGTGCTTCGAAGTACTCGCCCATAAATTCTTGCCAGCGAGCATTCACTTCACGACTGGCCATGCCAGCACGAGCTGCTTCTAGATCTGGAGTTTCAAAGTAGCCAATCAACATTCCATCATTGCGATCAATAAAGAGTGAGTAGTTGTGCCAGCCAGTTTCACGGAGGGCTTCCAACATATCTGGCCAGACATTTGCATGATGCTCTACATAACCATCGAGCATCTCCTTACGTAATTTTAAGCGAAAACAGACCCGCTCCATTTATTTACCTCTCTGCTCAAGGAATCGAACGTGCTTAGGGTTGAGTTCAGATAACGAACGAACACCTAATAACTTCATGTTACGAATCATCTGAGTGCGCAGAATTTCAAGAGCCTTCTCAACACCATCTTGGCCACCAGCCATTAAGCCGTAGAGATAAGCGCGCCCGACATAGGTATAACGAGCGCCAAGTGCAATGGCGGCAAGGATATCTGCGCCGTGCATAATGCCGGTATCGACGTGTATTTCAAGGTCTTTCTTAAATTCCTTATTAATACTCGCCAAGATATTGAGCGGAACCGGTGCGCGATCTAACTGACGACCGCCATGGTTAGAGAGCAAGATGGCATCTGCGCCGTATTTCGCAGCTAACTTCGCATCATCGAGATTCTGCACGCCTTTGACGATTAATTTGCCATCCCAGACTTTACGAATCCACTTGAGATCATCAAATGTCATTGTGGGATCGAACATGTAATCGAGTAGCTCAGCCACTGTTCCTGGCCAATTAGAGAGTGATGCAAATTGAATACCAGGTGTAGTTAAGAAGTTCATCCACCAGGCTGGTCGCGGAATCGCATTAATCAATGTCTTTGTCGTGAGTTTGGGTGGAACTGTAAGTCCGTTGTATGAATCACGAAGGCGATGACCGGCAGCAGGAACATCCACGGTGAGCATCAAAGTTTTCACGCCAGCTTTGCGAGCGCGCTCAACCAGCGCCATGGATCCTTCGCGATCTTTCCACATGTACAACTGGAACCAATTTGCGCCATCGGGTGCAGCGGCAACGACATCTTCAATTGTGGTTGTGCCAAGTGTGGAGAGAGTAAATGGAATACCAAATTTCGCAGCAGCGCGTGCACCAGCAATTTCGCCCTCAGTCTGCATCATGCGTGTGAATCCAGTTGGCGCAATTCCCACTGGCATGGCAAAGGTGCTTCCTAAAGTTTTTACCGAGAGATCAACATCGGAAACATTGCGCAGAATGTTGGGAACAAATTCCAAGTCGCGATAGACCTGACGTGCGCGATCTAAACTCGCTTCAGATTCAGCTGCGCCATCTGTGTAATCAAAAGGACCTTGTGGCGTGCGCTTCTTTGCAATGTCACGCAGATCCCAAATCGTGAAGGCTTTCGCTAGTCGCGCCTTCTTACGATTGAACTTAGGACCGGCAAATTTAAGGAGCGGAGCCAACTCTTTGGGATTGGGGAATTGGCGTTTGACATTCTTGGCCACGTGGCTGGGCCTCCTTGGTCGAGGCCGGGCCCCGAAGTAGAAGAAGTAGAAAGGTGAAACTCCTGCCTGCGAAGTCTAAGCGCGGGGGGTCCTTGGGGAATAACCCGAGGGGAGTCTGGGTTCACATACATAGAACTTGAGTCACCCCGACTCAATCTTTTGACAGGGGCCGGCTCAAGTTAGAGGATATAACCAGAGCACCACGAGGTAGGAAAGAAGGAGCAATAGCCATGGCTAGAGCAGTTGGAATCGACCTAGGTACCACCAACAGTTGCGTATCGGTCTTAGAAGGTGGCGAGCCCACCGTTATCGCGAACGCCGAAGGCGCTCGCACCACTCCATCGATTGTCGCCTTCGCCAAAAATGGCGAAGTACTCGTTGGCGAAGTCGCCAAGCGCCAATCGGTCACCAACGTAGAACGCACAATCCGTTCAGTTAAGCGTCACATGGGAACTTCATGGAACATCGACATCGATGGCAAGAAGTACACCCCACAAGAAATTAGCGCTCGCGTATTACAGAAGCTCAAGCGCGATGCCGAAAGTTATCTCGGTGAAACTGTTACCGATGCAGTTATTACTGTGCCGGCATATTTCAATGATGCACAACGTCAAGCAACGAAAGAAGCGGGCGAGATTGCCGGTCTTAATGTGCTTCGTATTATCAACGAGCCAACTGCTGCCGCACTTGCATACGGTTTAGATAAGGGCGATAAAGAGCAGACCATTCTCGTCTTCGACCTTGGTGGCGGAACCTTTGACGTATCACTTCTTGAAATCGGTGATGGCGTTGTTGAAGTGAAGTCCACAAGTGGCGATAACAATCTCGGTGGCGATGATTGGGATCAAGCACTCGTTGATTTCTTAGTAAAAACTTTTGGTAGCAAAAATGGCATCGACTTGACCAAAGATAAGATGGCGATGCAACGTATTCGTGAAGCAGCAGAGAAGGCGAAGATCGAACTCTCCTCTTCACAACAGGCATCGATCAACTTGCCTTACATCACCGTCGATGCCGAGAAGAATCCACTCTTCTTAGATGAGACCATCACTCGTGCGCAGTTCCAATCGTTGACTGCTGATTTGCTCGAGCGCTGCAAGAAGCCATTCCTTTCCGTACTTAAGGATGCAGGTATCGCAGTTGCAAAGATCGATCACGTAGTTCTCGTTGGTGGATCCACTCGTATGCCAGCTGTGGTTGATCTTGTTAAAGAGCTCACCAATGGCCGCGAGCCAAATAAGGGTGTAAATCCTGATGAAGTCGTTGCAGTTGGTGCATCCCTTCAAGCCGGTGTTCTCAAGGGCGAAGTGAAGGATGTATTGCTCCTCGATGTCACACCACTCTCACTTGGTATCGAAACCAAGGGCGGGGTTATGACGAAGTTGATCGAGCGCAACACAACAATTCCAACTAAGCGCAGCGAAATCTTCACAACAGCTGATGACAATCAACCAGCGGTGCAGATTCAGGCCTACCAAGGTGAGCGTGAAATGGCTGCGTATAACAAGAAGCTTGGAATGTTCGAACTCACTGGCATCGCACCAGCACCACGTGGTGTGCCACAAGTTGAAGTGACATTTGACATCGATGCGAACGGAATCGTTCACGTATCAGCGAAAGATCTTGGCACTGGCAAAGAGCAGAGCATGACCATCACTGGTGGCTCCGCACTTTCCAAGGATGAGATCGATCGCATGATGAAGGATGCAGAGTCACATGCTGAAGAAGATCGTCAACGTCGCGAAGAAGCAGAAGTTCGCAACACTGGCGACTCACTTCTCTATCAGACTGAGAAGTTCCTCAAAGATAATGAGGCGAAACTGAGCGAAGGCGATGCAGCAGCAAAGAAGGGTGAAGTGGAAAGTGCACTTGAAGAACTTCGAACTGCATTAGGCGGCGCAAACTTCGACATGATCAAGAGTGCAACTGAGAAAGTTTCCACTCTAAGCCAAGAACTCGGTGCGTCACTCTATGCATCAGCTGGTGCCGAAGCAGGCAGTAGCGCTTCTTCTAATGAAGAGGGCGTTGAAGATGCTGAGATCGTTGACGAGAAGTAAATGAGCGAAGCCACTGATTCAGTAACAACTGAAGAGGTAGTAGATCTGCAGGGGACGGATGAGGTGCAAGATGACCTCACCGTCCTAACTGCGGATTTACAACGCCTGCAAGCTGAATATGCCAATTACCGTAAGCGAGTTGATCGCGATCGTTTGCTTACACAAGAGATGGCAATTGCTGCAGTGCTTACTGAACTTCTGCCAGTTCTCGATGACATTGCGCGCGCAAGTGAGCATGGTCAATTAGATGGCGGCTTTAAAGCTGTCGCTGATCAGATCACAAATACTGTGACCAAACTTGGCTTGACGAAATTTGGTGAAGCAGGTAGCGCATTTGATCCGCAAATTCACGAAGCACTGATGCATGACACATCCAGTGAAGTTACCGTGCCAACTGCGAGTGCAATTTTGCAACCTGGCTACAAATTCAAGGATCGCGTACTCCGACCTGCGCGCGTTTCAGTAACCGATCCGGATTAAGTAAATGGCTGCCAAAGATTTGTATGAGAAAGATTTCTACAAAGTCCTTGGCGTTTCTAAAAGTGCCAATGCTGATGAGATAAAGAAGAAGTACCGCACTCTTGCCCGCGAGTTGCACCCAGATAAAACGCTCGGTGATAAGAAGATGGAAGATCGCTTCAAGGAAGTTTCTGAGGCTTATGACATTCTCTCTGATCAGAAAAAGCGCGCTGAATATGATGAAGCACGTTCACTCTTTGAACGCGGTGGTTATCGCGGGCCACAAGGTGGCCAAGGCGGCGGATTTGAAGGAGATTTCAGCGATATTTTCGGTGGCGGTTCGAGCCAAGATATCTTTGCCAATCTCTTTGGTGGCGGCAATCGTGGACCACGCAAAGGGCAAGATCTCCAAACTGAATCAACAATTACCTTTCGCGAATCAATTTTTGGCACCACTTTAGAGTTACGTCTCTCCAGTGGTAACGGAATACCACAGAGTATTTCGGCGCGAGTTCCAGCTGGAGTTAGTGATGGGACAAAAATTCGAGTAAAAGGCAAAGGTGGCAATGGGCCAGCCGGTCCTGGTGATTTATTTATTCTCTTGCACGTCACGCCGCATCCGATTTTCTCGCGCAAAAATGAGCATGTAACTCTGACCTTGCCGATCACAATTACTGAGGCAGCACTTGGTGCAGATGTAAGTGTGCCAACACTCAATGGTGAAGATGTGAAGTTGCGTATTGCACCAGGAACTCCTAATGGTCGAGTTCTGCGCGTTAAGGGTCGCGGCGTAACTAAGGCAAATACAACGGGTGATTTACTTGTCACTGTTGAAATACAAGTCCCGCAGAATGTTTCTGGCAAAGCAAAGAAGGCTCTTGAAGAGTTCGCCGATGCGACATCAGGTGAAGATGTACGTGCTGAGTTCTCTAAGAAGGCGCAAGTATGAGTAATGAAGATGTAACTTCAACCGATGATGTCAATGATGAACTTGGTCTTTATGTAATTTCAGTTGCGGCCGAATTATCTGGGCTGCATCCGCAGACACTTCGCCAATACGACCGGATGGGATTAGTTTCACCAGATCGCGCCAAAGGTCGTGGTCGTCGTTATTCCTTGCGCGACATTGCGCTACTGCGCACCGTCCAACGTTTAGTTGGCGAAGGAATTAATCACGCAGGTATTAAACGGATCATTGAATTGGAATCTGCAATGGCGAACATGGCCGTTGAAGTTGCGAAGTTGCGTATTGAAGTAGATGCGCTACTGGCTGAAAATCCGCCAAAATCCCTACCTTTGCAGCGCGACAAGAAGAAGGTAGTCGTACTTAAACAAGAGGAATAGGGCAGGTATGCTCAGCGCCATGAGCGCACGCGAGCAATTAAAAGAGCAGATCAAGTCCAAAGCTGTTGTCCACGGGAAGGTAATTCTCTCCTCCGGCAAAGAGGCTGATTACTACGTTGATTTGCGTCGAGTCACACTCGATGCCGTGGCTGCGCCACTCGTTGGCGAAGTAATGCTCGATCTAGTTAAAGATTGGCAATTCGATGCAGTTGGTGGTTTAACACTCGGTGCCGATCCAGTTGCAACAGCAATGATGCATGTAGCTGCAAAGAGTGGGAAAGTTGTCGATTCATTTGTGGTTCGCAAAGCAGAGAAGGCACATGGTTTACAACGACGCATTGAAGGACCAGATGTAAAGGGTCGCCGGGTTGTTGCAGTTGAAGATACTTCTACCACTGGTGGCTCTGTTCTTACTGCAGTTGAAGCGCTCAAAGAGGCAGGCGCAATTGTGGTTGGCGTTGCAGTAATTGTGGAGCGTGGCGCCAAAGATGCAATTCTTGCTGCAGGTTTGGAATATCGCACTGCATTTTCGTTAGCAGATCTGGGTTTATAGATGAGTCTTCATACAATTTCAGCTGGTGGATACAGCGCGGAAGTTCGCGAATTTGGTGGCGCACTCGTTTCAATGGAGTACAACGGACGCACCATCGTCGAGCGCGATTTAGAAGGCGGCAAGCCAGCATTCTTCGGTGGCGATATTCTGGCGCCATGGCCTAATCGTTTGCGCGATGGCGAATACATTTTCAATGGCAAGCGCTACCAAGCATTTGTTAATGAAGAGAAATGGAGTACTGCGCTCCACGGTTTGGTCTTTGATTTGCAATGGAAAGTTGTCGAGAAGAGTGAAAACTTTATTTCACTTGCAACAACACTCGATGCAAGTGAGGCTTATCCAACTTCGCTCGATTTTCTTGTCTCTTATGAGCTCACGAGCGATGGTTTGATTTGGACGATACAGGCTGAAAATGTTGGTGAAGACGCTGCTCCGTATGGAGTTTCGGTGCACCCTTACCTCATCGCAGATAGCAGCGCGAGCATCAATGATTGCACGCTCTCACTTACCGCTGGTGAGTACATGACTATTGATGATCGCCATTTACCAATTGAGCTCGACAGCGTGCGCGGCGTCTTTGATTTCAATGGTGGCGCAGTAATTGGTGATCGCTACATCGATGCAGCATTTAATACAGAACCTAGTCCTCGCATCGAACTCACTGCACCATCTGGTTTAGGAGTATGGATGGAGGGCGATGAGAATTCGCTCTGGGTTCAAATTCATACGGCAGATCGCGATGGCCATGCTTCAGGTCGCAAATCTTTAGCGGTAGAACCGATGACATGTGCGGCAGATGCATTTAATACTGAAGATGGACTTTTGATTATCGAACCCGGTGAATTTCATGTCATCGAGTTTCGAATCGGTTCGCTCTAACTTAAATGCTTGCGCGTTCTCATTTCGCGAATAATTTCTAGGAATACTGGAAGCAGACTGATGAAGATAATCAGCCCGACAATGGGTAATAAGTATGTGTCGATTGAGCCTTTGAGTTTTTCACCAAGGATGTAACCGAGTGTGATAATGCCATCGGTCCAGAGGATTGCACCGATGATGTTCCAGATAAGAAAGTCACTTGATTTAATTCGAACAATTCCGCAGAGTGGATTGATCAATGTACGCACAACTGGGACATAGCGAGCCAAGATAATTGCCTTGCCAGTTCCATATTTCTTTAACCACTTCTCGGTCTTCACAACTTGCGAGCGATTAAAGAAGCGACCATCGGGGCGATCGAAAAATTTGCGGCCATACCTTGCACCTAAGAAGTGGCCAAGCTGCGAACCAGCAATCGCAGCAAGGGGAGCTCCGATGAGCAGGGCGGGAAAGGAGAGCGAGACGCCATTGAGGAGCGCGGCGGCGCTACCCGAGGCTGCGACCCCGGCGATGAAGAGGAGAGAGTCGCCGGGAAAGATCAGACCAATGAGGAGGCCAGTTTCGGCAAAGAGGATCGCCAGGACTCCAGCCAGACCGAGGTCGGCGATGATGGAGTGGGCATCGAGGAGATTCACAGCCCCGACCCTACCTCTTAGCGCTGGGCGAAATAAGTGGAAATTTTGGTCATATAGGTAGGTATGTGCCTAGACTTCCCCTCGTTCATAGAACCTCAGGTTCTACCCGCACCTTACCAACGGCCGCGATTCAAGCGCCGACGATCTCCAATGGAGGAGAAATGAGAGCAGCTAGCTCCCTCGTACACGTAACCGGTACCAACCTCAACTACGCCTATGCAGTCCTAGCGATTTCGCTAGTTGCCCTAGGTGTTGCTTATGCCCTTCGCGCGCAGGTCCTTGCCGCCGATGAAGGAACTGAAAAGATGAAGGAAATTGCAGAGGCAGTTCAGGAAGGTGCCGCGGCATATCTCGCGCGCCAATTCCGGACCCTGTCTTACTTCGTCGCCATTGTCTTTGTTCTCCTCTTTGCGCTGCCTGGTACTTCAGATATTCGTATCGGCCGTTCGGTCTTCTTTTTGATCGGTGCCGCATTTAGCGCACTCGTTGGTTACAAC
>Ga0136641_1000555_pt1 | contig 16170 bp, 16 predicted proteins | sample EliLak1302023Y_FD_115312 | JGI IMG/M metagenome (GOLD analysis project Ga0136641, IMG submission 115312) | Freshwater microbial communities from Elizabeth Lake, Yosemite National Park, California, USA - 13020-23Y | ecosystem: Environmental > Aquatic > Freshwater > Lake ...
ACGCACCAGGTCTTCAAAACTACCGCGCCGCAAGGAGGCAATCTGGGCGCTCAAATCCTGCGCGTCCAAAATAGCGTTGCGCTGCTGGTAAATCACTTTGCGCTGGTCGTTGGAGACATCGTCGTACTCCAGCAATTGTTTGCGCATATCAAAATTGCGCGCCTCGACCTTGCGCTGTGCGCTCTCGATGCTGCGTGTCACCATGCCCGCCTCAATCGCCTCGCCCTCGGGCATATTGAGCCGGTCCATAATGGCTTTGACGCGCTCGCCGGCAAAAATGCGCATCAGGGCATCATCCAGACTGAGGTAAAAACGCGATGAGCCGGGGTCACCCTGGCGCCCAGAGCGACCGCGTAACTGGTTGTCAATGCGGCGCGACTCATGGCGCTCGGTGGCGATAATGCGCAAGCCGCCCAGGTTGGTGATGTGCTTGTGGTCAATATCCCACTGCGCGCGCAGCTCGGCTTCACGTGTGACACGGCTTGCATCATCGAGGGACTCGTCGGCGCGCATACCTTCAATGGCTTTTTCCACGTTACCGCCCAACACAATGTCGGTACCGCGTCCGGCCATATTGGTCGCAATCGTAATCATTTGCGCACGACCCGCCTGCGCCACAATGTCCGCCTCGCGGGCGTGTTGCTTGGCGTTGAGCACCTGGTGCGGTAGTTTTTCCGCGGTCAGTAAATTCGAAATAATTTCCGAGTTCTCAATGGAAGTCGTGCCCACCAACACCGGCTGTCCGCGCGCATAGCATTCGCGGATATCGGCAATCGCCGCCTTGTATTTTTCTGCCGTTGTCTTGTAGACCCGGTCAAGTTGGTCATCGCGGCGGCTGGGGCGATTGGGCGGAATCACCACCGTCTCCAAGCCGTAAATTTCCTGGAACTCATAGGCCTCGGTATCGGCCGTTCCGGTCATGCCGGAAAGCTTGCCGTACAGGCGGAAATAGTTCTGAAAGGTAATCGAGGCCAGCGTCTGGTTTTCGGCCTGGATCGCCACACCCTCCTTGGCCTCCACCGCCTGGTGCAGACCGTCACTCCAGCGCCGCCCGGTCATTAGGCGGCCCGTAAATTCGTCCACGATCACGATCTCGTCGTCCTGTACCACGTAGTGCTGGTCCCGGTGGTACAAATGGTTGGCGCGCAAGGCGGCATACACATGGTGCATCAAGCTGATGTTGGCCGGATCGTAAAGGGAAGAGCCTGCTGGAATTAGGTTCAGGCCCGCCAACAAACGTTCGGCGCTTTCATGGCCTTGCTCGGTCAGGAATACCTGCTGCGATTTTTCGTCTAGCGTGAAATCGCCCGGGGTAATCACGCCTTCGCCGGTACGCAAGTCCAGTTCGCCCTCCTGGCGCACGAGGGCGGGAATCACCGTGTTAATCGCCACGTACATGGCGGTGTGGTCTTCGGCTTGGCCGCTGATAATCAAGGGCGTACGCGCCTCATCGATCAGAATCGAATCGACCTCGTCTACGATGGCGAAGTTCAGCCCGCGCTGTACCCGGTCTGCGACCTCGTACACCATGTTGTCGCGCAGGTAATCAAAACCGTATTCGTTATTGGTGCCGTAAGTAATGTCCGAGCCATAGGCGGCCTGCTTGTCGGCGCGCGGCGCCTGCGGCGTGTTCACCCCTACGCTTAAACCCAAAAAGCCGTACAACTGCCCCATCCAGCGGGCATCGCGTCCGGCCAAGTAGTCGTTGACCGTCACCACATGCACACCTTTGCCGGTCAGGGCGTTCAGGTATACCGGCAGGGTTGCCGTCAAGGTCTTGCCCTCGCCGGTACCCATTTCTGCAATCTTGCCTTGGTGCAGTGCCATGCCGCCCATCAGCTGCACGTCAAAGTGACGCATTTTCATGACGCGCTTAGCACCTTCGCGCACCACCGCAAATGCCTCGGGCAAGATGGCATCTAAGCCCTCACCGCCGGCCACGCGGGATTTAAATTCGGTGGTTTTGCCACGCAAGGCCTCGTCACTCAAGCCCTCGTACTGCGACTCCAGCGCGTTGATACGCGCGACGGACGTGCGGTACTGCTTGAGCAGGCGGTCATTACGGCTTCCAAATAACTTGGTGAGAAAGGAGAGTGGCATCGGTAGAAAGTCCGCCCTGCGAGACCGGATTGCTCACAGAGCAGCGCAGTGGTAGTCCGTTGTGGATGATTTGAAAGAGTTAAGGCCGCGCAAAAATGCGCCGCACACCCGCCCTGGCTGAATTCGCGATTTTAGCGTTGCGCCGTCTTGTCCGCCTCTTTGCGGCCCATGGCTAAGAATTTCTGCGGGTCCTGCGCCACGCCGCGTACCAAGACCTCAAAATGCAGGTGTGGCCCCGTGGAGCGGCCGGTATTGCCCACCTCCGCCATTTTTTGACCCCGCTTGATCAAATCGCCTTTCTTGACAAAACTGCGCGATAGATGGGCATAGCGCGTCAACACCTCGTTGCCGTGGTCGATCTCAATCACGTTTCCATAATGGGGCTGAACCTCTTGCGTCACGACCACGCCGCCCGCTGCCGAGAGCACCGTGGTGCCAATCGGCGCAGGAAAATCCAGGCCTTGGTGCAAGGCACTCATTCCGGTAAACGGGTCGATGCGCCAGCCAAAGCCCGAACCGGTACTGACCTCCGGCACGGGGATCTGCGTGGGGATCATCAGTTTCTTGATCTTTTGCTCAAACAGCCGGGACTCGATCGCCGTCATCAAGTCATTGCGACTGCTGGTGTCGACCTCGATATGGTCCATGATGGTTTGCAGCTCTTGCAGATTCATATTGCGTCCGGCCACCAGCGTGCCGCCGCGACCGGGCGTGGTGCGCACTTGTGCCGGATCCATCCCGGCCAGCCCTGAGACGCGCTCGGCCAGCGACTCCATTTGCATCAATTTGGCCTGCATCTCGCCCATACGCTTGGCCAGCACCTCGATGTTTTCGCGCAAATACTTGTCGCGTTGGTCAAACTCGTCCTTGACCACCAGACGCATGACCTGGCTGATGACCGGCCAGCCTTCGCGCGCACCTTTGAGCAAAATCCAGTGGTAAATAACGGCAGAGACCAGGGTCACCGCGATAAAAAATCCCGCTAAGGCCAAGGCCACGCCGCCCGGACTGGTCTGCAAGACATAACTGCGCGAGAGCCTGGGATCCGTGATAATCAATTGCATACGCTACCCCTGAAATGTTTCGATGCGCCGTTCCAACACCTCGTTTTCGGTGCTTCAAGCCAGTATGGATTCGCCCACACTGGCCCGCTTGGTGGACTTAAGTGCCCAGTCCAGCGCTTGCTTGCGCTGCATCACTAGCTTGCTACCCCCCGGCCTGCGCCAAGGCGTGCAAGCCGGGCCTATTGAAGGCCAAGTCTGGTGCCTGCTAGTGGACTCCACGGCCATCGCCGCCAAATTACGCCAACTACAGCCCAGCCTGCTGGGGCGCCTCGCTCGCGAGGGCCACGATATTACCGCGATTCGCCTCAAGGTCCGTTCAGCCAGCGCGTAGCCCGATGACTGTCTCGCGCAAGGCGCTGGCAAATTCGCGCCGCTCGCGGCCTTGGGCGCTTTGCGCCGGGGCGCAGCGCAGCACGGCACGCAGGGGCGGCGCGCAAACCGTGCGCCAGGCAGAGTCAAGCAAGCTTTCATCCCCCACATAGCAAGGCGCAAAACTAGGCCTCGCACTGGCAGCGTCTTCAAAACGCAAGCCCAGTGCCTGTACCGGCGCATCCGCAGCAATGGCTGCCTGCAATAAATTGGCGTGAAAGGGCAAGACCGTGCTGCCGTCGCCGGTAGTGCCTTCGGGGAAAAAGGCCAGTACATCTCCCTGCTGCAAGGCTTGCGCCATTTGGTGCACCACGCGCAAAGCGTCGCGGCGCGACGCCCGACTGATGTACAAAGTACCGCCACCGCTGGCCAGCGTGCCCAGCACCGGCCAGGTGCGGATATCGTCCTTGGAGATAAAGCGGCAATGCACTACAGCGTGCAATACCGCAATATCCAACCAAGAAATATGGTTACACACCAGCATCAAGGGCCCCGACTGGAGCAACTGTCCTTCAACGCGCAATTGCAATCCCAAAATAGCGAGCATGGCTTGCGACCAGTGCTGCACCGCCTGGTCGCGCCGCGCTTGCGACCACCCCGGGAAATACCAACGGATCGTCCACCAGCCGCGCAGCAAATGCACAAGCAGACGCACAAGGCGCCAAGCACCGCGCAATTTGGAGGGCGTGAGCACCGCGCGGGACCGCCCGGTTTAGTGGAGCACCGTGCCCGGTGCCTGGTAGGCCAGCCGACCAGCGACGAGGGTGGCCCGCACTTGGCCGGGCAATTCATAGCCGCCAAAAGGTGTGTGCTTGCTTTGGCTACGCAGGTGCGCGGCCTGCACCGTCCAGGCCGCTTGCGGGTCGAAGACGCAAATATCTGCTTTCGCGCCCACAGCCAGGTGGCCCATGCCGCCTTGGGCCGTACCCTGACTGGCGGCCAGCACGTCGGCACTGCGATGCGTCACGCAGGCCAGGGCCTGCACCAGTGGGATATCGCTGTCGCGCGCCCACTTCAGTGCCAGACTCAGTAATAACTCGAGGCCGGTCGCACCGGGCTCAGCCTCGGCAAATGGCAATTCTTTTTCATCGGCGCCCACCGGCATGTGATCGGACACCAGCGCGTCTATCGTGCCGTCTTGCAAAGCCTGGCGCAAAGCCTCGCGATCGCGCTGTTGGCGTAGTGGCGGGCTCAGGCGGGTGCGGCTGTCAAAGTAACCCACATCCATATCCGTCAAGTGCAGGGAGTTGATACTCACATCCCCCGTTACCGGCAAGCCCTCGGCCTTGGCTTGGCGCAGTAGCTGCGCCCCGGCGGCGCTGCTCAGACGGCAGATGTGCACCCGCGCGCCAGTGGCACGCACCAGCTCAAAAATCGTGTGCAAGGCGATGGTCTCGGCGGCCACGGGCACGCCGCTTAAGCCCATGCGCGTGGCCAGCGGGCCACTGGCGGCGACGCCCTTGCCCAAATGCAATTCCTGCGGCCGCAACCAAACGGTGTAACCAAAAGAGCGGGCGTATTGCATGGCGCGCATCAGCACCTGGGTGTTGGCGATACCGACCTCGGCCTGGCTAAATCCCACGCATCCAGCCTCGCTCAGTTGCAGCATCTCAGTGAGCACCTCGCCCTTGAGGCCGCGGGTCAGCGCGCCCAGCGGTAGCACCCGGGCCTGGTGCAGGCTTTGCGCGCGAAAGCGCAGCATTTCCACCAGACCAGGCTCGTCGAGCACCGGGTCGGTATCGGGCGGGCAGACCAGGCAGGTCACACCGCCGGCCACTGCGGCGGACAACTCAGAGGCCAGCATGCCTTCATGCTCATGGCCCGGCTCGCGCAATCGCACCGCCAAGTCCACCAAACCGGGCATCACAATGCAGCCCTGGGCGTCCAGAGTTTGCGCCGGCACAAAATCTGCGGGTAGTTGACCCATGGCCAGCACACGCCCATCGGCAACAGCCACATCGCCCGGCGTATCCAGGCCGCTGGCGGGGTCGAGCAAGTGTCCATTGCGAATCAGTAACTTCATGGACTGGCCCTCATGCTTCATTGCCCGCGACAATGCCCATCACCGCCATACGCACTGCGATGCCGAAAGTCACTTGCGGCAAGATCACGCTTTGCATGCCGTCGGCCACGGTGGAATCGATTTCCACCCCCCGGTTGATGGGGCCCGGATGCATCACGATGGCATCAGGTTTGGCCAATGCCAGCTTCTCTGCCGTCAGACCGAAACTCTTGAAATACTCGTGGCTCGAAGGCAGCAGCGCACCGTTCATGCGCTCGTTTTGCAGGCGCAGCATGATGATGACGTCGCAGCCCTTGATACCTTCTTCCAAGGTGTTGAACACCCGCACGCCCATCTGTGCCATATCGACGGGCACCAGGGTGCGCGGGCCCACCACGCGCACCTCGGCGCAGCCCAGCGTTGTTAAGGCATGGATGTCCGAACGCGCCACCCGCGAGTGCAAAACATCACCTACGATCGCCACCGTCAAATTTGTAAAGTCCTTTTTGTAATGGCGGATGGTGTACATGTCCAATAAGCCCTGGGTGGGGTGGGCATGGCGGCCATCGCCGGCATTGACGACATGCACATGGGGCGCGACATGTTGCGCAATCAGGTAGGGCGCGCCCGATTCGCTGTGGCGCACTACAAAAATATCGGCGGCCATGGCGCTGAGGTTGGCTATCGTATCGAGCAGCGATTCGCCTTTGGACGCTGAGGAGCGGGCGATGTCCAAGTTAATCACATCCGCTGACAAACGCGTAGCTGCAATTTCAAACGTAGTGCGCGTGCGCGTGCTATTTTCGAAAAACAAATTGAACACGCTCTTACCGCGCAGCAGCGGCACTTTTTTCACCTCGCGGTCGCTCACCGACACAAACTGCGCGGCGGTATCCAGAATATGCGTCAATATGTCGCGCGACAAGCCTTCGGTGGACAGCAAGTGAATCAGCTCGCCGTGCTGGTTGAGTTGCGGATTGCGCCGGTGCAACATCACTTATTTTTCTTTCACATCAAAGCTGAAGGTGCCCGCCGCGTCGCGCGCCAGGGCCAGCGACTGGCCGGCATCGAGCGTCACGCGCGCGGCGGCAAAGTCGGCCTGGATCGGGAGCTCGCGCCCGCCCCTATCCACCAGCACTGCCAATCGCACGCTAGCGGGGCGGCCATAGTCAAATAATTCGTTGGTAATCGCGCGTATGGTGCGCCCGGTGTAGAGCACATCATCTAACACCACCAAATGCGCGTCTTTGATTTCAAAGGGCAAATGCGTTTTGCTGCTGGCCGCTAAGCCGCGCTTGGCAAAGTCGTCGCGATGCATCGCCGAGGAAATCGTGCCAAATGCGCCGGGCAAGCCCAGGTCTCGGTGCAAACGCTCAGCCAGCCAAGCGCCACCGGAGGTGATACCCACCAAACGGCTGTCGGCCTGGCATAGCAGGCGCACGCCACGCAACAGCTCCAGGTACAGGGCTTCGGCATTGAGAACCAGGGTCATGGCGACAAGCTCCGCAAAAACTGCTCCAAGATGATGCAGGCCGAAGCAGCATCCGCATCTTTGGCGCCACCGGCCAGGGCTTCGGTAGTGCTATAGCGCTCGTCCACCTCAAACACTGGCAGGCCGAAGCGGCCCTGCAACTGGCGTCCAAACTTTTGCGCGCGCAAGGTATTGTCGTGGGGCGCGCCGTCCGGGTGGTAAGGCACGCCGACGACCAAGGCCTGGGGCTCCCATTCCTTCAGACGCAGCGCTATGTGGGCAAAGCGCGCATCGCCTGCAACGCTGATCGTGGCCAGCGGCTGCGCTCCGCCCAACAGGCGGCTGCCCACCGCGACGCCCGTGCGCCGGGTACCGAAATCAAAGGCCATAAAACGCTGTAAATCCGCCGGCACCTCCTTGGCCTGCTTTGGCAGCAGCACCTCAGCGGACGCGGGCATGGCCAGCGCACTCATGCGTGACCCGCCTGTGGGGCAATCATCCAGGCCTTCAAACCTAGCAAGTCCAGCGCGCATTCGTAGCGCTGGTTCACCGGAGTATCAAAAATAATGCTTTTCTCAGCGTCCACCGTGAGCCAGCTATTGCGCATGAGCTCGCTCTCCAATTGGCCTTCGCCCCAGGACGCATAGCCCAGCGAGACCAGCACTTTGCTCGGCCCCTGTCCGCTGGCCAGGGCCTCGAGCACATCGCGTGAGGTCGTCATCGCCAAACCGCCGGGAATGACCATGCTGGAGGCATAGCCGGCGCTGGCCGACGCATCGCCGGGACCGGACAAAGCCTCGTGCAGCACAAAACCGCGTTCCTCATGCAGGGGACCGCCGTGCAGCACGGCCTGCGCAGCTAGATCGGTGCGCTGCAAAGACAAATCCACTTTGCCAAACAAATCAGACAAATTGATTTCGGAGGGCTTGTTGATGATCAGCCCCAGGGCACCCCGGGGGCTGTGGTCGCATAAATAGACCACGCTTTTAGAGAAAAGCCCGTCCTCCAAACCTGGCATCGCGATCAAAAAATGGTGCGTGAGGTTAGAGGATGCAAAATCGCCAGACATACCACCATTTTAACGACAGGCATGCAAAGCACTTATTCCTCCGGCCTGGTCTGGCTGCGCCGCGATTTACGCCTGGCGGACAACGCCGCCTTGGCCGCAGCCCTGCAATCTTGCGCGCAAGTGCACTGCGTCTTTATCTTGGATCGCGCCATTTTGGATCCCCTGCCGCGCGCCGACCGGCGGGTGGAGTTCATCCGCGAGTCGCTCTGTGCCATCGATGCCCAACTGCGCACCTTGGGCGCGCAGGCGCACACCGGCCTGATCGTGCGCCATGGCTGGGCGCAAGAGGACATCCCCGCACTGGCGCAAGCGCTGGGGGTGGAAGCCGTGTTTTGCGCCCGCGATTACGAGCCGCAGGCTGTGGCCCGCGACGCTAAGGTACAAAGCGCGCTGGCGCGTATGCGCAAGACCTGGGCGAGCGTAAAAGACCATGTGGTGTTTGAGCAGCGCGAAATCCTGACCCAAACCGGCAAGCCCTATGGGGTGTTCACGCCCTACCTGCGTGCCTGGCTGGCGCGCTTGGAGAGCCATCCGCTCCCCACCCATGATTGCAGCGCCCTCGCAAATAAGCTGGCCAGCCGCCCGGAGGCTTACCGGCAGGGCGTGCCCACGCTGGTTGACATCGGGTTTGTGCCGACGAATTTGGCCGCCCTGGGCATTGCAGCAGGCGAGGCCGGGGCCCAGGCCCTGTTGGCCGACTTTGTACCCCGCATGGGCGCCTATGAGGAGACGCGTAATTTCCCTGCCGTCAAGGGCCCGAGTTACCTGAGCGTGCATTTGCGCTTTGGCACGGTGTCGATCCGTCAGTTGGTCAATCTGGCGCTGGGTCCGCAGCTGGCCGGTGACCCGGGGGCGCGGGTCTGGTTAGCGGAATTGGTCTGGCGCGATTTTTATTTTCAGGTGCTGTCCAATTTTCCGCATGTGGCCGGCAACAGCTTCAAGCCCGATTACGACGCCATCGCCTGGGAGCAAGGCGCGCTGGCCCAAGAGCGCTTTGCGGCCTGGTGTGAGGCGCGCACCGGCTATCCGCTGGTGGACGCGGCGATGGCGCAACTCAAGCAGAGCGGCTATATGCACAACCGCCTGCGCATGGTGGCGGGTAGCTTTTTGGTCAAACATCTGGGCATCGACTGGCGCTGGGGCGAACGCTATTTTGCCCAGCAGCTCAATGACTTTGACCTCTCAGCCAACAACGGCGGCTGGCAATGGGTCAGTTCCAGCGGTTGCGATGCCCAGCCCTATTTCCGCATCTTTAACCCCATCAGCCAAAGCGAAAAATTCGATGCAGCGGGCAAATTTATACGCCGCTACCTACCGGCGCTGGCCGGGCTGGACGCCAAACATATCCACGCGCCCTGGCTGGCACCGGCCTTGGTATTGCAGGCTGCGGGCGTGCAACTGGGAACGAACTACCCGCATCCGGTGGTGGACCATGCAGCCGCCCGGGCGTCCACACTGGCGCGCTATGCGGTAGTAAAAAGCCGGGAGATACCCAGCTAAAGCGAAAGATTGGGGAAGCGGGGCGCCTGGCCATCCACGCGAAAACGCAAGTCTGCAGACTGGGCTTAGATTTGCACCATCTCAAAGTCTTCTTTACGCGCGCCGCACTCCGGGCAGGTCCAGTTCATGGGCACGTCGACCCATAAGGTGCCGGCAGCAATACCGTCATCCGGGGCGCCCAGAACTTCGTCATAAATCCAACCGCAAATCAGGCACATCCAGGTTTTGGTATCAGTCACAGCGTATTTACCTTGAGAATAGAATGAAGCGATTGTAAATAGTGCCTTGCGACGGGCCGCGAGGCACTGTTTTGACTCCTTGATTGCAGCGCCCTATTTACCTGTTGTGACCATGAAGCACCCCAAAAAAGACACGGCAGGCCCCGCCCCCATCACCGTGCTGGACGAAGACGGTCCGGCAGACGGCCCGGTAGCTAGCGTAATGGTCTTCAACGCCAACGATCCCAGTGGCGCCGGTGGCCTGACAGCGGACTGCCTGGCTATGGCCTCGGTAGGCGTGCACCCTATGCCGGTGATAACCGGCGCCTATGCCCGCGACACCAGCGACATCGCCGACCACTTCCCCTTTGACGACGACGCGCTGTTGGCGCAAGCACGTACGATCCTGGAAGATGTAGCGCCCGACGTGTTCAAAGTCGGTTTTGTCGGCAGCCCAGAGAACCTGAGCGCGGTTACCGCCCTGGTCTCGGACTATGCCGATGTGCCGGTGGTGACCTATATGCCCGACCTGTCCTGGTGGCACGAGGACCAAATTGACCAATACCTGGACGCGTGCGCCGATATGCTGCTGCCGCAAACCACGGTGCTGGTGGGTAGCTACGGCACCCTGGCGCGCTGGCTGCTGCCCGATTGGGACGGGCCGCGCGCGCCCGACGCACGCGACATTGCCAAAGCGGCGCAGGAACTGGGCGTGCCTTACACCCTGGTTACCGGCATCCCCTTACCCGAGCAATTTATCGATAACGCCCTGTGTTCTGCCAGCGCGCTCATGTGTAGCGAAAAATTTGAGCGGCTGGAAGCGACTTTTGTGGGCACCGGCGACACTTTGTCCGCTGCCTTGGCGGCGCTGATTGCCGTGGGCACCGAGTTGGCCGAGGCGGTGACCGAGGCGCTGAGCTACTTAGACCGCAGCCTGGAAGCCGGATTGCGTCCAGGCATGGGTCATGTGCAGCCCGACCGCCTTTTCTGGGCACATGATGAGCCCGATAACGAACTGCTGATCGATACCGAAGATTCCGACCAACCTTTTCTTTTTGACTTCCCACCCAATGAAACCCGCCACTGACCGCAACCTCGAACTTTTTCAACGCGCCGCCGCTGTGATCCCCGGTGGCGTCAACTCGCCGGTGCGCGCTTTCAAAGCCGTGGGCGGAACGCCCCGGTTTGTGACCCGCGCCCAAGGTGCGTATTTTTGGGACGCTAACGGCCAGCGCTATATCGACTACATCGGCTCCTGGGGTCCGATGATCTTGGGCCATGGTCATCCTGCCGTGGTGGAGGCAGTGCAAAAAGCGCTGCTCCAAGGATTCTCCTTTGGCGCACCCACCGAGCGTGAAGTGGAGCTCGCCGAAGAAATTTTGCGCCACGTGCCCAGCATGGACATGGTGCGACTGGTCAGCTCGGGCACCGAAGCGGCCATGACAGCCATCCGCCTGGCGCGCGGCGCTACCGGGCGCAGCAAATTTATCAAGTTTGAAGGCTGCTACCACGGCCACGCCGATCCTTTGCTGGTCAAAGCCGGTTCGGGCCTGGCCACGCTGGGCAACCCTACGAGCGCCGGTGTGCCACCCGAAGTGGTGCAGCACACGCTGGTTTTGGAATACAACAACTTGCAGCAACTCGAAGAAGCATTCGTCCTGCACGGCAAAGACCTGGCCTGCCTGATGATCGAGCCGATTGCCGGCAATATGAATTTCGTACGTGCCTCGGTGCCATTCGTCAAGCGCGCCCGCGAGCTGTGTACCCAATACGGCGCGCTGCTGGTATTTGACGAAGTGATGAGCGGGCTGCGCGTGGCCCTGGGTAGCGCGCAAAGCGTGTACGCCAAGTCCCTGCCCGGTTTTGCGCCGGACATTACGGTGCTGGGCAAGGTGATTGGCGGCGGAATGCCCTTAGCTGCTTTTGGCGGTAAGCGCGCTGTCATGGAGCAAATGGCACCCTTGGGGCCGGTGTACCAGGCTGGCACTTTGTCGGGCAACCCGATCGCCACCGCCTGCGGCCTGGCCACGCTGCGCGAAATTAGCAAGCCCGGTTTTTTCGATGCCTTGGCCTCGAAAACCCAATCGCTGATGCGCGGCTTGCAAGGTGCTGCCGATGCGGCGGGCGTGCCATTTAGCACCGACAGTGAAGGCGGCATGTTCGGTTTTTTCCTCTTCCCCGAACTACCGCAAAACTACGCCAAAGTCATCAGCACCGACAACAAGCGCTTTAACGCTTTGTTCCACGGCATGCTGGACCGGGGCGTGTACTTCGCGCCGGCTTTGTACGAAGCCGGCTTTATCAGCGCGGCGCATAGCGAGGCCGATATCGCCGAAACCGTGGCGGCGGCTAAAGCGGTGTTTGCCAGCTTGTAAGCAAGCCTGCCCTGCGCCTACCGGCGCTGAGGGTACGCACACAAAAAACGGCCTTTGTAGACCGTTTTTTGCTTTTCCGGCAAGCAAAGCAGCTTAGTGCCTAAAGTGCCGCACGCCGGTATAGACCATGGCCACGCCGCGCTCGTCGGCGGCTTGGACCACTTCGTCGTCGCGCATGCTGCCGCCGGGCTGGATGATGCAGGTAGCTCCGGCGTCAACCACCACGTCCAGGCCATCACGAAACGGGAAAAAGGCGTCGCTGGCAACCACCGTGCCGGCCAATGACAAGCTGGCGTGACCGGCTTTGATGGAGGCGATGCGGGCTGAGTCCAGGCGGCTCATCTGGCCAGCGCCCACGCCCATGGTCATGCCCTCTTTGCAAAACACAATGGCATTGGACTTGACGTACTTGGCCACTGTCCAGGCAAACAATATGTCCTGCATTTGCGCCGCGCTAGGCTGCAGTTTGCTGACCACGCGCATATCGGCCAAGCGCAGTTCGTGGTTGTCGGCGGTTTGCATCAGCATGCCAGAACCCACGCGTTTGACATCGACCGCATTGCGCCCTAGCGTCCAGGCACTGGCTTTGTCAGGGCGCTGGCCCAGGGCATAGGGCAATGCGATTTGCAATACACGTACATTGGCTTTGGCGGACAAAACACGCAGCGCCTCGACACTGAATGCCGGAGCGATCAGCACTTCTACAAACTGTGCGCTGACATGGCCGGCGGTATCGCCATCGACTTCGCAATTGAAGGCGATGATCCCGCCAAAAGCCGAAGTGGGATCAGTGCTAAAAGCCTTGGCATAGGCGCTGGATGCATCTGCCGCAATCGCCACACCGCAAGGGTTGGCGTGTTTGACGATGACGCAGGCCGGGGTTTCAAAGCTCTTTACACATTCCCAGGCCGCATCGGCATCGGCAATATTGTTGTAGCTCAGCTCCTTGCCTTGCAATTGCTGTGCAGTAACCAGCGAGCCCGGGGCCGGGTACAGGTCCCGGTAAAACGCGGCGTATTGGTGGGGGTTTTCGCCGTAGCGCAAATCCTGCAATTTCACAAAGCGGCCATTGGCTTGGCCGGCAAACACCGACATGCTGCCATCGGGCTGCACGGATGATAGATAGTCACTGATTGCGCCGTCGTACTGGCTGATGCGGTTGAAGGCGGCAACCGAAAGCGCGAATTTGGTGCTACTGCTGACCGCCCCATGGGCTTGCAATTCGGCGATCACGGTGTCGTACTGGCCGGCATCAGTGAGGACGGCCACGTCTTTCCAGTTTTTGGCGGCGCTGCGCACCATGGCCGGACCGCCGATGTCGATATTTTCAATCGCCTCTTCCAAGGTGCAAGCAGCACGTGCCACCGTCGCTTCGAAAGGGTACAAATTCACCACCAGCAAGTCGATGGTGTCTATGCCGTGGGCTGCCAGCGCCTGCATGTGCGCCGGTACATCGCGCCGCGCCAGCAGGCCACCGTGTACTTTGGGGTGCAAGGTTTTTACACGGCCATCGAGCATTTCCGGAAAACCTGTCATCTCGGCCACTTCAATCACCGGCAGGCCATGCTCTGCCAATAGCTTGGCAGTGCCACCGGTCGAGAGCAGGCGAATGCCTAAGGCGTGCAGCGCACGCGCCAGGTCCAGCACTCCGGTTTTATCGGAGACGGAGAGTAAAGCGTTCATACAAGATGGTGTTCCAAAAGTTTTTTGCGCAAGGTGTTACGGTTCAGGCCGAGCCACTGCGCGGCTTTGGACTGGTTGTTGGCAGCGGCCACCATCACTACTTCGAGCAGCGGTTTTTCTACGGCGCGCACCAGCATCTCGTGCATGCCGTGCGGCTCCAGGCCGTCCAGGTCGCGCAAATAGGTTTCCAGGCTAGCGCGCACGCATTCATCCAAATTGTTATTACTCATGGTGCAGGCTCACGGTGGCTTGGCGCATAGGGTCGCTTTCAAAGGCAGGGGAAAATGCATCCGGCAATAGACGTCCGCTGGCATCATAGGCCGCAGGAATGCGGTCCATGCTTTGGTTTAAATGGTCTAAGTAATCGGCTACGGCCTGCACTTGCGCTGCGCTGTCGTTCAATAAGTTAAGGCGGCGGCGAAAGTCTTCGCCGCCGGGCAGGCTGCGCAGGTACCAGGCAATGTGTTTGCGCGCACTGCGTACGCCGGTGTACTCGCCATACAAGCTGTAATGGTCTTGCAAATGGGCTAGGAGCCAACGCCGCACTTCTTGTACCAGGGGCGGCGCCAGCACCTTGCCCGTGTCTAAAAAATGGGTGATTTCCCGGAATATCCAAGGGCGTCCCTGCGCCGCGCGACCAACCATCACGGCGTCCGCCCCGGTAGCGCTGAGGACCTGACGCGCCTGATAGGGGCTGTTGATATCGCCATTGGCCACGACGGGAATATGCAATGCGGCTTTCACCGCAGCGATGGTCTCGTATTCGGCTTGGCCGCGATAGCCTTGCTCGCGGGTTCGGCCATGGATAGTGACCATGGCGACACCAGCGCTTTGTGCGGCCAGTGCAATAGACAAGGCGTTTTTTTGGCTCTGGCACCAGCCGGTGCGCATTTTGAGCGTGACCGGCACATTGCGCGCTGCGCTGGCCTGCACTACCGCGTCGATGATTTCCAGCGCCAAAACCTCGTCCTGCATCAGCGCCGAGCCGGCCCATTTGTTACACACTTTTTTGGCTGGGCAACCCATGTTGATATCAATGATTTGCGCGCCACGGTCGATGTTGTAGCGGGCTGCGTCGGCCATCATGGCGGCATCGGTGCCTGCTATTTGCACCGCGATCGGGCCGGGTTCGCCCTCGTGGTTGGCGCGGCGCGAGGTCTTTAGCGAATCCCACAAATCGCGCCGCGACGTGACCATTTCGCTGACCGCATAGCCCGCGCCCAAGCGCTTGCACAACTGCCTGAACGGGCGATCGGTGACGCCTGCCATAGGCGCGACAAATACCGGATTTGCCAATGCGTAAGGGCCGATTTGCATGCTAAAGATACATAGTGGGGGAAAGCTTCAGGGCCGCGCACACCAGGGGTTTGGAGTGAGCGGGCGACCATTCTATATGCCCAAAATTTCAGCACACCGGCAGGCAGGCAGTAGGCACTTCCTATACTGTCTCTGTCATGGAAATTTGGATGCAATCGCTGTTGGATGTGCTGGCCCTCCCGGCCTACGGTCTGTCCACGGTTTTTGTGGTGTCCTTTATTTCCGCGACGCTGCTGCCCATGGGCTCAGAGCCGGTGGTGCTGGGTGTGATTCACCTCAACCCTGCGCAATACTGGCCAGTGATAGCCGTAGCCACCGTGGGCAACACCCTCGGTGGTGCACTGGACTACGCCATGGGACGCGGCGCCAGTCACTTGGCAACGCAGGCCAACAATAGCTCTGTACAAACACGCGCACTACGCTGGCTGCACCGCTTAGGGCCCAAAGCTTGCTTGCTCGGCTGGCTGCCACTCGTGGGCGACCCCCTGTGTACTTTGGCCGGTTGGCTCAAATTGCCCTTTTGGCCTTGTCTGGCCTACATGCTGATCGGCAAATTTCTGCGCTATGTGCTGATGACGGCCGCGTTTTTTGAAGGCATCCAGCTAATGCTGTAATTTAGGGTTTCACGACTTCTCGGATGTCAATGCGCAGGTCTTTAGCGCCCAGCGCCACTGGAGTCGACTGGCCTTGCAAATCGCCGGCCTGGGCAATGGCATTGCCACTTTTACTGATACGCGCGCTGATAACCACTTGCGCAGCGCTAGACAGGCGCGCTTGTGGGGACATGGATTTGCTGTCGTCCAGCCTAAATTGATAGGGCAGGTCCTTGACTTGCTTGCGTTCCGCAGCCAGGGGCATACGACCATTAGGCGCGGCTTTGGCAAAAATAAACACCGTGTCTTCGGGGCTGGCCTGGGAACGCAATTCGGGCGACAAACTGACCGTACCGCTGACCGAAGGCCCGCCTGCCGCTGCCGAACCTTCGGCAACATCGGCCTGCGG
>Ga0136641_1000556_pt1 | contig 16097 bp, 14 predicted proteins | sample EliLak1302023Y_FD_115312 | JGI IMG/M metagenome (GOLD analysis project Ga0136641, IMG submission 115312) | Freshwater microbial communities from Elizabeth Lake, Yosemite National Park, California, USA - 13020-23Y | ecosystem: Environmental > Aquatic > Freshwater > Lake ...
CGTCACCTTCGGTAGGCATCTCGGCGATGGTCCACGTCAAGAACGACCACGTGTCTCTTGTCCTCGTCAATGATGTACCGCACGCGATACTCGCCTCGGCGTGCTCTCCAGTGCCCCTCAAAGGGTCTCCGCAAGGGGGTCCCGACCACGCGCGGACGCTGGATCAAAGGGCCGCTTATGAATTCCCAGGCGGCAAATGCTGCGGCGTCGGGGAGACTTTGGCTCAGAGCGCGAGGGGCTCTTGGAGTCAGGAGAAGTGAATACGGGGTGGCGATGTTTTCGTCAGACGTCACGATTCACGCGTTGTCTGCGGTGTTCCATGAGCATTGCCATTTCCTCCCCAGTGATGACATCACCAGCTGCAAGTGCGGCCTCGCCTTCGCGCACTCGCGCCATAGCCGTCTCATCTTGGAGGAGCTCGATAGTGGCTTCAAGAGATTCGAGATCAGTTGAGGACAACAGCACCACGTAATCTCGGCCATTGCGGGTTACATGAACGCGCTCGTGAGTGCGGTCGACTTCTTCGGCAATCTCCGACAGGCGCGCCTTGACCTCGGACAGGGGTATGGTGCTCATGGACCAGAATAGTAGTCCACATCCCTCTATTTGGGCGAGATCAGACTTCAGCTGCCCGCCGCGGCCCTCGTCAGTCGGTCAATGACAGCTGCACCAATGCCCTCGGGTGGTGGCGCGACCGCGGCGACGATCGGCAACGCGAGTGCATCGGCCTCGCGCAGCGCTGCATAGAGCACGCGCGCGTAGTCATCGGCGTCGACCGGCGCACTCAAGCGCACGACGCCGGGGGGCGTGGGCACGCTGGCCAGTGCGAGCAGTCCCGCGGGTGGTTGCAGTTCGGTCGCATCTGTCGCCGTAATAATCACAACTCGCGCCTGCGGCGCATAGTGCGCGGCGAGCGTGCCGGGCGCGCGCACGTCGCTGCGAGTGCCGAGCTCAAGCCCGGTCACTTCGCGTACGTCGTCGGCACTGATCGCTCCGGGGCGCAGGATCACCGGGGCATCACCCGTGCAATCAACAATCGTGGACTCCACACCCACCCCGCAGGCTCCGCCGTCGAGGATCACATCATCGGCTTGCAGGAGCGCGCTGAGTTCGTCGACGACATGCTGCGCGGTTGTGGGGCTCACGCCACCGAAGCGATTGGCCGATGGTGCAGCAATGCCGACGGCGTCATCGCCGGTGTCGCGCGCCAGCGCGTCAAGCACCGCGCGAAACATCGGGTGCTCGGAGATCCGCAAAGCGACGGTGTCCTGCCCGCCCGTCACCGCATCGAGCGCGCGAATGGATCGCGGAAGGACGAGCGTGAGCGGGCCCGGCCAGAACCGCTCGGCCAGGCGAGCCGCATAGAACGGCACGTCCGCGCTCCACGCGTGGAGTGCAACGAGATCAGCAATATGCACGATGAGCGGGTGATCGGCGGGGCGTCCTTTGGTGGCATAGACGCGCGCGAGAGCAGCCGGGTCGTCGGCGCGAGCACCGAGGCCGTACACAGTCTCGGTGGGCAGCACCGCGAGGTGCCCAGCCGCGAGGGCGGCAGCCGCAACGAGCGGATCAGTGACGAGGTGCACCGGGTCATTCAACCGTGTCAGCGACGCGGAACAGTGACCTTGAAGGCGTTGGTGTTGACAGCCTTGGTACTGGACGCCAACCGCACGCGATAGGTGCCCGAGATGATCCCCTTGCTGGCGAACGCGATCGATCCATCGGTCGCAACCCTCGCGGTGGCAACCTTCTTGGTGCCGCGATAGAGCGTGGCGGTGGTGCCGGCAGCTGCCGCAGACACGCTCATGCGCAACGACACGACGCCGGTGGTGGCACGCGTGACCATCGGCGCACCCGTGGTGGTGATCATCGACGGCAGTGATGCGAAGGTCGCGTTGAGGATTCCGATGACACCCGGAGTCGTGGGTCCCACGGGAGCAGTCGGATTGACGTTGGACGCACTCGAGGACTGGTAGACGTAACCGCCGGGAGCGAACGCACGACCGATGGTTGCCGAGAGCACGACGGAGACGTCGGCTGAGCCGAGCTTGTCTCCCGCCGGCACGACGACCTCGACGGTCGCGTCGTTGATGACCTTGTAGGAGGCGTTCTTGCCACCGATCAGCACCTGGCTCGCGCCGGAGAAGCCGTAACCGATGACCGAGATGGTGTTGCCGCCGGAGATCGGACCGAACGCGGGACGCACCTCGGTGATCTCGTGCAGTGAGCCGCCGCCACCCCCACCGGAACCGCCACCGGAACCGCCACCGGAACCGCCACCGGATGAGCCGCCTCCGCCGGAGCTTCCGCCACCGGATGAGCCGCCGCCTCCGCCACCCCCACCGCCGCCGGAGCCTCCGCCACCGGTGTACGCCGCGAATGAGCGGGCGTACAGCAGGCCACTGTTGGTGCTCAGGGCATCGGTGACAACACTCGTGGTGGATGCCGCCATGAGTGCGCTCGCTACCGCGGCGGGAGACGCTGACGTGTTGAGTCCCAAGTAGACCGCAGCGGCGCCGGCCACGTGCGGGCTGGCCATCGAGGTGCCGCTCAGCACGGCGGTGGCTGTCGTGCTCGTGTACCAGGAACTGGTGATGCTCACACCCGGTCCGAAGATGTCGACGCACGAGCCATAGTTGGAGAACGAGGCGCGCGCATCCGACGAATCTGAAGCAGCCACCGTGATAGCGGTTGGTTCCTCAGCAGGACTGGAGTTGCAGGCATCGGTGTTGGAGTTGCCTGCAGCGACCACCACGGTGATGCCATCGGCAACCGCGGCAGCAACTGCGTCGTCCAATGACTTGCTGGAGCCGCCACCGAGACTCATGTTCAGCACGGCCGGTCCGGACACGTGATCCGTGATGGCCCAGTTGATGCCTGCGATGACTCCGGCCGTCGAACCCGACCCCGTGCAGCTGAGCACCCGCACGGCCACCAGGCTCACGCTCTTGGCCACGCCGTAGGTCGTGCCGCCCACGGTGCCGGCCACATGCGTGCCATGGCCATTGCAGTCGGTGGCGTCCGAATCACTGTCGACGAAGTCGTAGCCGGACCGGACACGACCGGTGAACTCGGTGTGTGTGAGCAGCATGCCGGTGTCGACGATGTATGCGGTCACACCGCTACCGGTACCGGCGGGGGTGAAACGCTGGTCCAACGGAAGTGCCCGTTGGTCGAGGCGATCGAGACCCCAGGTGGCACAACCCTGCGTGCCGGCGGGAACGGAGTCGGGGCACGACGTGGACGACGACGGAGTCGGTGTGGCGGAAGCCGTCGGTGTCGCGGTGGGCGATGCACCGTTCGTGATGCGGTACTCGTGCCGACCAGCAACGCTGGTGTACGGCGATCCACTGATGACCGTGCTGTTGGCTGAACGCGAGGCGCTGCCGGAATCACGGAAGGGCGTTGGCGTGGTGGAGCTGCCGGAGATGCGCAGCGAGTTGCTGCGGTTCCTGGGATCGGCGTAGCCGATCTCGAATGGCTTGGTGGTGACCGTGTCCGAAATCGTGTCGTAGTTGAAGATCAGATCGACGTTGCCGCTGCCACGATCAAGAATCAGCAACTGTGCCGACACCAACGGACCGGAAAGTCCGTAGAGCCCCACGTTCTTCCAGTTGACGCAGAAGCCGCTGTAATTGTTGGAGCCCACCGTGCCGGTGAGCGGACCGTAGGTCACCGCGCTAGTGCTGCCGTCTCTGGTGTCGACGTCAGTGCCCAGCGGAAGGATCACTGGACGCGTCGTGGTGGTGAGGTTGAACTGGTAGTCGGTGAAGGGGCCGTAGCCATCGTCAAACGAGATGCCGCCGTTGTTGTTGATGTACAGCCCCGAGTAGGACGTGCCGAACCAGTTCACACTGAAAGCAGTGTTGCCGGACTTATTGAGTGCTACCGAAGAAGTGCCCAGGTCGTCGCCGCGTGTGAGTGAGTTGGCGGTGCATCCGGAGTCGTTGATGATGGCATTGGACGTGTTGATGCTCACCGTGCGATCGGGTTCGACGTAGCGCACGCCGTTTGCGAGCGCCAGGCGCTGAGCATTGTCCGACGTCATGTCGACAGCGAGGCTGTTGGCGACCTTGTCGTAGTGGGCCACGATCGACCCACCGAGGTAATCGACCGCGTTGGCCACGAGCTGGTCGCGTCCGCTCGTAACACCGACGAGGTAGCGGGCCATGCCCGGGGCCGGCGGATCCGCGAGAGTCCCCACCGCGGAGCCGCTGCCGCTCGCGGAGGCGGAGGCGGAGGCGGACGGCGAGCCGGTGGTGGAGGCGGAGGCGGAGGATGAGGGTCCAGCAGTGGGACTGGGCGTCGCGGCGGGTGAGGGAGTAGGCGTGGGAGTCGGGCTGGGACGTGCGGAATCGCTCGGGGAGGCGTCCGTGGCCGAGGCCGGAAACGCGACGGCGCCGATACCTAGGCCAAGGCTGACGACAAGTGAGCAGACGGTAAGTCCTGCAGCGAAGCGGCCCGGGGTCACAACTTCAGGGTCCCAGTTATCCGCATGCGCACCTAATCGGTCTTGTGTCAAGAAAGTAAAGGAATTGTTAGGGGTGTGTCCGAACACCGTGCGGTCCGCGATGTCGGGGAACTTCGGGGTGTGTGCCGATGTCTGATGGGGCAGAACGGTTGTGCTCCCACACGGGGAGCAGCACAGGAGGAGCGCCCACATGTCCATGCCCACACCCCCGCAAGCAGAACCCACCTCATTCCCGCCCCTGGGCCCATCGGGCGACCAGGCCCCTCGCGGCGAGCGCCGCGGCCCGCGTGCCGGAGTGGTGGCAGGCATCCTCGGTGGTGCGGCAGCGATTGCCGTGACCGCTGGGACTATCGGCGGCGCCGTCGGTTACGTGGTGGCCCGCGAGGCTGGCCCGACGACCGCTGTCTCCGCGGCAGTGCAGAACGGTTCGACCAGCGTCGTGCCCGGCAGCATCGCCGACATCGCCAAGCGGGTCTCCCCGTCGGTTGTGCAGCTCAACGTGACCGGACGACAGGGTGAAGGCACCGGCTCGGGATTCCTCATCAGCACGGACGGCTACATCCTCACCAACAACCACGTTGCCGGACCATCGGCGAGCGGCGGCACCATCGAGGTGCTGTTCGGCGATGGCACCAAGGCCACCGGCACGTTGGTCGGCGCGAATCCGGGCTACGACCTCGCCGTCGTCAAGGTCAATAAGACCGGCCTGCCGGCCATCTCGTTTGGCTCATCGGGTGGACTCAATGTGGGTGACTCCGTCATCGCGGTCGGATCTCCGCTGGGACTGCAGGGCACCGTGACCTCCGGCATCGTCAGTGCACTCAATCGTCCGGTGACCGCCGGCGGCGAAGGTGAGACGGCCTTCATCAACGCGATCCAGACCGACGCCGCGATCAATCCGGGCAACTCCGGTGGCCCGCTGCTCAATGCGGCCGGATCAGTTGTCGGCATCAACTCCGCGATCGCCTCGATGGGCTCATCGAGCAGCGGCCAGCCCGGTTCCATCGGCTTGGGCTTCGCCATTCCGATCGACACGGCGAAGCGCATCGCAGACGAACTCATCCGCACCGGCACATCGACCACACCGATCATCGGCGTCCAGCTCGACATGCAGTACGCCAACGATGGTGCCCGAGTCCGGGACGTGACGGCCGGTGGCCCCTCGGCCACGGCCGGACTTCAGTCCGGTGACGTGATTGCGGCGGTTGACGGCAAGAACATTGCCGACGCAACCGATTTGATCGTCACCATCCGCGCACATGCGGCGGGCGACACCGTCAAGCTCACGATCACTCGTGACGGTCAGTCCATCGTCGTCCCCATCACTCTCACGGCCTCCAAAGCCTGATCGGGCGTCAACTCCCCCACCCCTTCCCCGACGCACGCCCCCTCCCTCGTTCGCGAGGGTTCGACGGCCCGCACCCACCTCCTCCCGGGTGCGGGCCGTCGCTCGTGCACATCCGCATGGGACGTCGGGCTGTCATCCCCAGCAGGTGTCCTGACCCTGTGCCGCGCGGGTCGGTTCCGGCACGGTCGCCATGCGGCGCGCGCCCGTCGCTACCGAGATCCGGTGCAGCCCATGGCAGGCGCGAAGGAGGACACATGCGCACCACACTTGCGCCCATTGAGATCACTGCGGCACGACGCATCGCGTCACGACTTCGACACGACGACGGACTCACCACGGCCGAATATGCGGTCGGAACGATTGCGGCAGCAGGCCTCGGTGGTCTGCTGCTGAAGCTACTGACGAGCACACCGGTGAGAGATCTGCTCTGGAATCTTGTCAGTCATGCGTTCAACAGCGTTCTCGGTTAGGCCGTGACCCGGTTTCGACCGGGGCATCGACGCGCGAGGGATGCCGGGATGGTGATCGTCGAAACGGCCATCGCCATCCCGGTCCTCGTGATCGCCGCGGTGACCCTGGTGTGGGCTGTGGGCGTTGCCACGTCAGCGGTTGCACTTGGCGATGCATGCGGTCGGATTGCGCGCGAGGTGTCCCGTGGAGCGGACGCGGCAGCCATGGTGGCTGACATGCACATCGATCGACCGACCGCGACCTTTGACTTCGTCGACCTCGACAGTGGAGACGTGCGCGTGGTCGGACGAGAGCGGGTCGCTGCACCCGGCCTGCTGAGCGGGTTCGCCTTCACGATCACGCGCACGGTCGTGGCGGCGCGCGAATGGACGAGTGCATGACCACCCGTGGCGATGACGGAGTCGCATCGATCCTGATGGCGGCGCTGCTGGGAGTCCTGCTCCTTGCCGGAATAAGTGGTGCTGCGCTGGCTGCGCTCACGCTCGGTCGGCAGCACGCCAATCAGGCCGCCGATCAAGCAGCCCTCGCAGCCGCCACCAGCGGATCGTGTGATCGGGCGGCGCGCGTAGCGCAGGCCAACGTGGCACGACTTCGGGACTGTCGCTGGATCGGCTCGGACGTCGTCGTGGTCGTCGAGGCATCCCTGCCCGCCGCGGTGGCGCTCCTGGGATCCCTGCCCATCGGGCACCCCTCGGTCATCCTCGGATCGGCTCGTGCCGGGCCACCGGAATGAATCGGCCCCGTGCCCGGCGCCGCATTCCCTCGCGTGACATAGCGACGCTGTGCCAGAGTTCAGGGGTGAACATCCGGATCACCTCCTACGACAACGAGCCCGTGAGAAAAGGCGTGATCCCGTTCGTGGGTGACCTCGATGCGCATACGGCGCCGACGCTGCAGAAGGCCGTCGACCGCACGATCGCCTCGGCGCCCGCGTCCAGCATCATCATCGACCTCACCGACGTCCCCTTCATCGACTCCAGTGGGCTCAGCGTCATCGTCGCGGCCCACAGCCGGCTCACCGACGCTGGCGCGGGGGTGCGCCTGGTGGCCAACAGCCCCCGAGTCACCAAGGTGCTCGCCCTGACCGGCCTGGACGCGATCATCCCGACGTTCCCGACCGTCGAGGCTGCCCTAGCGGGTTGACCCCACTCACGCTCGCGCGCGGTGCCGTCCGGTGACTCACGTCACACGGCCGTGTAAGGGCTGTCATGGACGGTACCAAGATGGCCGCCCTCGTACCTGCGTAGACTCCGTCCGTTCGTGGCCCACCCGCCACCACTTGCCTGAATTACCCCCGCGCGTCTCGAGACGCGTGACTGAAATAGGAGTCCCATGTCGATCGACTTGACCGGCGGCAACCTGACGATCGTCATCGTCGTCGCGGTAATCGCTCTGCTCGCCCTGGTCGTCGCGGCCGTTCTGGTCCGCGAAGTCCTGAGCGCCAGCGAAGGCACCGAGAAGATGAGAGAGATCGCGGCTGCTGTTCAGGAAGGCGCATCCGCCTACCTGAACCGCCAGTTCAAGACGCTCGCGATATTCGCGGTCATCGTCTTCTTCGTACTGTTCGTCCTGCCCGCCGACACCACCAGTGAGCGCATCGGCCGAAGCATCTTCTTCCTCGTCGGGGCGGTGTTCTCCGGCGTCACTGGCTACATGGGCATGTGGCTCGCGGTGCGCGGCAACGTGCGCGTGGCTGCTGCCGCCAACGACTCCGGTGAGCAGCGCGCCATGAAGATCGCATTCCGCACGGGCGGCGTCGCCGGCATGTTCACCGTGGGCCTGGGCCTTTTCGGTGCGGCACTCGTGGTGCTCGTATACAAGGGCGAGGCGCCCAAGGTGCTCGAGGGCTTCGGCTTCGGTGCCGCACTGCTTGCCATGTTCATGCGCGTGGGCGGCGGCATCTTCACCAAGGCCGCTGACGTCGGTGCCGACCTCGTCGGCAAGGTAGAACAGGGCATCCCCGAGGACGACCCGCGCAACGCCGCGACGATCGCGGACAACGTCGGTGACAACGTCGGCGACTGCGCCGGCATGGCAGCGGACCTGTTCGAGTCCTACGCCGTCACGCTCGTTGCCGCTCTCATCCTGGGCAAGGCTGCCTTCGGTGCGCTCGGCCTGGTGATGCCGCTGGTCATCCCGGCTATCGGTGTCATCACCGCCGTGATCGGCATCTTCGCCGTGTCTCCGCGCGCGAGCGACCGTTCGGGAATGTCGTCCATCAACCGCGGCTTCTTCATCTCGGCGATCATCTCCGCGATCCTGGTAGTCGTTGCCGTGTTCACGTGGGTCCCCGGATCATGGGCCGACATCCAGTCCATCGGCGGACTTGCAGGCGACCTCAGTGGCCTGGCGCTCAACCCGCGCTGGTTCGTCATCCTCGCTGTGTTCGTCGGCATCATCCTTGCCGCGCTGATCCAGCAGCTCACGGCGTACTTCACCGAGACCAATCGCCGCCCGGTCGACGATGTCGCCAAGACGTCGCTCACCGGCCCGGCCACCGTCATCCTGTCGGGCATCTCGCTGGGCTTGGAGTCCGCTGTCTACTCCGCGCTGCTGATCGGCGCTGCCGTATACGTGGCGTACCTGCTCGGTGGCGGCATCGTGCTGCTGTCCCTCTTCGCGATAGCACTGGCCGGCACCGGCCTGCTCACCACGGTGGGCGTCATCGTGTCGATGGACACCTTCGGTCCGGTCTCCGACAACGCGCAGGGCATCGCTGAGATGTCCGGCGACGTTCATGGCGAAGGCGCCAAGGTGCTCACCCGGCTCGATGCGGTGGGCAACTCCACCAAGGCCATCACCAAGGGCATCGCCATCGCAACCGCGGTGCTTGCGGCGACCGCGCTGTTCGGTTCCTTCCGCGAGGCTGTGTTCGGCGCGGCAGCAAGTGCGCAGCTCGACCTCGGCGGTGCGTTCGATTCGCTCGGGGACAAGATCCAGTACCTCGGTGTGCTCAACGTGGCCAACCCGGCCAACCTCGTCGGCATGATCATCGGTGCTGCAGTGGTGTTCCTGTTCTCGGGTCTGGCCATCAACGCTGTGTCGCGAGCGGCCGGCGCGGTGATCTTCGAAGTGCGCCGCCAGTTCCGCGAGCACCCGGGCATCATGCTGGGAACCGAGAAGCCGGAGTACGGCAAGGTCGTCGACATCGTCACTCGTGACTCGCTCCGTGAGCTCATCACACCGGGCATCCTCGCGGTGTTCGCTCCCATCGCCGTGGGCTTCGGCCTTGGCGTTGGCGCACTCGGCGCGTACCTCGCTGGCACCATCGCGACGGGCGTGCTGATGGCGGTCTTCCTGTCGAACTCCGGTGGCGCGTGGGACAACGCCAAGAAGTTCGTCGAGGACGGTCACTTCGGTGGCAAGGGATCCGAGGCGCACTCGGCGACCGTCATCGGCGACACTGTCGGCGATCCCTTCAAGGACACCGCTGGCCCGGCCATCAACCCGCTGATCAAGGTCATGAACCTGGTCGCGCTGCTGATCGCGCCGGCCATCGTGGGCCTGAGTGTGGGCACCGGCGAGAACATCGGAGTTCGCTGGGCCATCTCGCTCGTGGCGACAGCGATCATCGTCATCGCCGTGGTGGTGTCCAAGCGTCGCCCGATCGCGGTGGGTGACACCCAATCGGTGTAGTACTCCAAGCACTGCGCGAAGGGCCCGGGCGCAAGCCCGGGCCCTTCGTCTCGTGGATGCTCCGAGATAAAGGAGACGCGAGTGGGTTCCGATTATCGGACTCTTCCCAGTGTCCCTGGCCCCCGAAGGGGGCCGCTGGTCCGGCGCGTCGCTCGGCTCCTCACCAAGTTGACAGCAGGACCCGGGCTAGCGTCACACTCCGGTCACCCCACCTGACCCTCCCGTCAGGCAAGCCACCGGGCTCGGGGTCCACCGCGGAAGGACAGATGTGGCCGACAAGACCCTGGTGATCGTCGAGTCGCCTGCCAAGGCGAAGAAGATCGCCGGCTATCTCGGGCCGGACTACACCGTCCTGGCCTCGGTGGGCCACATCCGCGACCTTGCGTCCAAGGTGTCCGAGATGCCCGCCGAGCTGCGCAAGAAGCCCTGGGCCAAGCTGGCCGTAGACGTCGATGGTGACTTCCACCCCGAGTACGTCATCCACCCGTCGAAGGCGCAGACCATCGCTAACCTGAAGAAGGCCCTCAAGGACGCCGACGCACTGCTGCTGGCCACGGACGAGGACCGCGAAGGCGAGGCGATCTCGTGGCATCTCATGGAGGTGCTGCGTCCCAAGGTTCCCGTCGGACGCATGGTCTTCAACGAGATCACCGAGCACGCCATCCGCGAGGCCGTTGCCAACCCCCGCGAAATCGACATGGAGCTTGTTGACGCACAGGAGACGCGCCGCATCCTCGACCGCCTCTACGGCTATCCCGTATCCGAGGTCCTGTGGAAGAAGATCGGGCCGTTCGCGAAGTCAGCCGGTCGTGTGCAGTCCGTCGCGGTACGTCTCGTGGTCCATCGCGAACGGGAGCGCATCGCCTTCAAGGCCACGGGCTACTGGGATATCACCGGAATCTTCGACCCCGAGTCCTTCAAGGCACGCCTCGACGTGGTCGACGGCAAGAAGATCGCCCAAGGCACAAGTGACTTCGATGAGCAGGGCAGCCCGAAGAAGGCCGACATGGTCGTGCTGGATGAGCGGGTCGCCACAGGACTGGCCGCTGACCTGGCCGGCCGCGAGTTCACCGTTCGCTCGGTCGTGCAGAAGCCGCAGCAGCGTCAACCCAAAGCCCCGTTCATCACCTCGACGTTGCAGCAGGAAGCATCCAATCGCTACCGCTGGGGATCGCAGCGCACCATGCGCATCGCGCAGAGCCTGTATGAAAACGGCTTCATCACCTACATGCGCACCGACTCAGTGCAACTGTCGGAGCAGGCACTCACTGCGGCTCGCAATCAAGCGCGTGATCTGTACGGCCCCGAGTACGTCGCAGACAAGCCACGCGTGTACCCGAACAAATCCAAGAACGCTCAGGAAGCACACGAGGCGATACGTCCCGCAGGTGACGTGTTCCGCACACCCGGCGAGGTTTCGCGCGAACTCAACCCCGATGAGCTAGCCCTCTACGACCTCATCTGGAAGCGCACCGTCGCGTCGCAAATGAGCAACGCCCAGGTAGCGACAACCACGGTGCGACTCGGGGCGACAACCGCATCGGGCACCGCGGCTGAGTTCACCGCATCGGGCACCGTCGTGGTGTTCCCCGGCTTCCTCGCCGCGCTGAAGGAGGTCACCGAGGACGACAACGACGACGATCGCGAACTTCCGGTGATGTTCGAGGGCATGAAGGTCACACCCGTCTCCCTTGATCCCGCCGGACACACGACCAGTCCCCCCGCGCGTTACACCGAGGCAAAGCTGGTGGCCAAGCTCGAGGAGCTCGGCATCGGACGTCCGTCCACGTATGCATCGATCATGTCGACCATCGTCGATCGCGGATATGTGTGGAAGAAGGGCACGGCACTCGTACCGAGCTTCACCGCATTCGCTGTCGTCCGCCTGCTCGAGGAGCACTTCGGCGCACTCGTCGACTACGACTTCACCAAGAACCTCGAAGAGATGCTCGACCTCATTGCCAATGGCGAAGCAAACCGAGTGGAGCAGCTCGAAGCCTTCTGGCGCGGTGGACACAGCGTCAGCGGTGATTTCCCCGGCGTGAAGCCGCTGACCGAAGACCTCGGTGCCATCGACGCTCGCGGCATCGCCACCTTCCCAATCGAAGGCACCGACATCTGCCTTCGCGTGGGTCGCTACGGCGCCTATGTCGAGCGTGGTGACGAGCGAGCGAACGTTCCGATTGAGACAGCACCCGATGAGCTCACAGCCGAGCTTGCCGAGAAGCTGATCCTGGAACCGTCAGGTGAGCGCGAGTTGGGCGTGAATCCTGACACCGGTCTCATGGTGATCGCCAAGTCCGGGCGATTCGGTCCGTATGTCAGCGAGTCACTGCCGGAGGGATCGCCCAAATCGGCCAAGCCACGCACGGGGTCATTCCTGCAGGGCATGGCGCTGTCGACCGCCACCCTTGACGAGGCCCTCAAGATCCTGAGCCTGCCGCGCGTGGTGGGCAGCGACCCTGCAGACGGCGTGAACATCACCGTGCAGAACGGCCGCTACGGCCCCTACCTGCTCAAGGACAAGGACTCACGGTCGCTGGAAAGCGAGGACCAACTGTTCTCACTTGACCTCGCCCAGGCACTCGCCCTTCTGGCCCAGCCCAAGCAGCGCGGGCGCAATCAGCCCAAGGGACCGCTGCGCGAGGTGGGCGCAGACCTGGCGACGGGCCTCATGATCACCGTGCGCGAGGGTCGTTTCGGCCCCTACGTGACCGACGGTGAGACGAATGCCTCACTTCGATCTGCCGATGACCCGATGACCGTCAGCCTTGACCGCGCGAGCGATCTCATCGCCGAACGACGCATCAAGGACAAGGAGAACGCGGGCGAGCCGAAGCCGGCTCGTACGACTGCGGCGAGGAAGACAGCGGGCAAGAAGGCAACGGCGAAGAAGGCAACGGCGAAGAAGGCAACGGCGAAGAAGTCACCTGCCAAGAAGGCTGCGGCGAAGAAGAGCGTCGCCAAGAAGGCACCGGTGAGGAAAGCAGCTGTGAAGAAGGCGGCCGTGAAGAAGGCCCCGGCCGAACCGGTCACCGTCTAGTGTTCGTCGCCTTCGAGGGCGGCGAGGGTGCCGGCAAGTCGACCCAGGAGACCCTGCTGTCGCAGTCACTTGCAGAGCTCGGTCACGAGATTGTGCGTACGCGCGAACCGGGAGGTACGCCGGCGGCCGAACAGATTCGCCACGTACTGCTCAGTCGGGACAACACCGGATTGGATCCTCGCGCCGAAGCACTGCTCTTTGCCGCATCACGCGGTGATCACGTGGCACGGGTGATCAGACCGGCACTAGAGCGCGGCGCGATCGTGGTGTGCGATCGGTTCATCGACTCGTCCGTTGCCTACCAGGGCTATGGCCGGGCGTTGGGGCCCGAACGTGTGCGCGACCTGAGCATGTGGGCGACCGGCGGACTCGTGCCCGATCTCACCATCGTGCTCGACGTGGATCCCGAGGTGGGCCTGAGTCGTGTGGCCAACCCCGATCGGATGGAATCCGAACCCTTGGAATGGCACCGCGCCGTGCGCGCAGGCTTCCTCGAGATTGCATCGATGCACCGTGAGCGCTATCTCGTGCTGGACGCATCACTACCGGTGGCTGTCCTCGCAGATCGGATCCTGCAACGGGTCGAATCTATGCTTGCCCCCTCATGAGTATCTGGAACCACCTCGTCGGCCAGGACGAGGTTGTGCAGCAACTCGCGCGCGCCGTCACCGACGCCGACGCGCTTCGCCGCGGAGAACGCGGACCAGCGATGACCCACGCCTGGCTCATCACCGGCCCACCGGGATCCGGTCGCTCGACCGCGGCAACGTCATTCGCCGCGGCCCTTGCGTGCCCCGAGAATGGCTGCGGTACCTGCCAGACGTGTCGCATGAGTCCGGTCAACGGTCACCCGGACGTGCACGTGGTTGCTGCCGAGGGTCTGACCTATGGCGTTGACGATGCGCGCGAGCTCATCCGTCAGTCGAGCCTGTCGCCGGTGGAGGCGCCATGGAACGTCTTTGTTGTCGAGGACGCGGACCGTTTCACGGACGAGGCTGTGCGCGCACTGCTGAAGTCGATCGAGGAGCCACCACCGCATGTCGTGTGGATTCTGTGCGCACCGAGTGTGGAGGATGTCGAGCCCACCATCGCGTCGCGCACGCGGCACCTCAGCCTGCGCACGCCCACCCCGTCGAGTGTGGCGCAGGTGTTGCAGGATGCGTACGGCGTCGACCCGGCCATGGCCACCTTCGCCGCGAGAGCCTCGCAAGGACACATCGGACGCGCACGGGCGCTAGCCACAGATGAACACGCTCGACTTCGCCGTCAGGAAGTCATGCGTGTCCCATTCGAACTGCGTGATGTCCCGTCGTGCTACGCACAGGCGGCAGGACTGATGGCGGCGGCAACCGAGGATGCCCGAGCCATCACCGACGCGATTGATGATGCCGAGGTGTCCAGTCTCAATTCTGCCTACGGCATGGGCTCCGAAGGTGTAACAAAGGTGCGCATCCAGCGGTTGATGTCCAAAGACCTCAAAGAGCTCACGAAGGCGCAGGAGTCCAGGCAGAAGCGCACCGTCGTGGATCAGGTGGATCGGGTGATCATCGACCTCATGGGGCTCTACCGGGATGTGCTCCTTCTGCAGGTCAATGGTGATGTCGACCTCATCAATGCCGAGATGCATCCGCAGCTGGCGACGATCGCTGAGCGCAGTAGCCCCGCGGACACCGCTCGGCGTCTCCAGGCGTTGGCCCACTCGCGGCTTCAGTTGAAAGCTAACGTGTCTCCGCAGCTGATTCTGGAGGCACTGATGGTCGAACTACGGGATCCGTGGATCCGCACCGCGCAACTCGTGTGAGGCTGCCGGCTATGCAAGCGAGATTTCTCGGTCCGTCTTGCAGGCGCGAATGTGTGACTGGCAGGCTGGGCGCGTGACGTTCTCCGGGTTCCCCGTCGAAGCGTTCGAGTTCTACGACGCGCTCGCCGCCAACAACACGCGGCCGTGGTGGCAGGAGCACAAGGCGCAGTACGAGCAGTGCGTCAAAGGCCCAATCATTGATCTGATGGCTGACCTCGAGTCGGAGTTCGGTGCCCCGCATGTGTATCGCCCGTACCGGGATGCTCGGTTCAGCAAGGACAAGACTCCGCTCAAGGATCACCAGGGCGCCGTCGTGCAGTTGGAGGACGCGGTTGCCTACTACGTGCAGGTCTCATCTGGCGGGCTGATGGTGGCCGGCGGCTGGTACACGCCCCTGGGCGCGCAAGTGCACCGCTTCCGAGAGGCGGTGGACAGCCCTCGCGGCGCGGTGTTGGAGTCACTGCTGCCGCGCCTGCGCCGCCGCTTCACAGTGGAAGGCAATCCACTGAAGACAAAGCCCAAGGGGTATGACCTCGACCATCCGCGAATCGACCTGCTGCGGATGCGCTGCGTCACTGTGTCGCGCACCTACGAACCCGAGGCCTGGCTGGCGACACGCAAGGCATTCACGGCAGTACGAGACGACTGGCGGGCCATGCGGCCACTGATCGAATGGCTCGCCGACAACGTCGGGCCGGCCGTCGAGCCGGGCATGAGCGAGGACGCATGAGCAACGCACGTCATAGAGCGGCTCTCCTCGTGCAGGAGGAGACCGACACACTCGCCGATCTCTCCCTCGGCTATCCGGCCAACCACTTCGCCTGGAACATCGTCAAGGACGCAGCGCGACGCATGAACGCGACCTCGCTGGTCGAGGTCGGAGTGGGGCGCGGGAATGGTGTCCCCCATGTGCTCGCCGAGGGGATGTCGTTCGCGGGTCTGGACGTCGACGCGGTCGCGATCCAGACGACGCGCGATCTCCTTGTCGGGCTTGACAGCGACCCGGGTGCTGTCATTCAGGCGGACATCGAGGAGTCAATCGCGCTCGACGCGCTTCCGGGTCGCGGAACCTTCGACCTGCTCATGGGTCTGGGGATCCTGCCGCACTCACGCGACGAGACGCGAGCCATCATGAACATGGCCTCGCTCGTGCGCCCGGGTGGGGAGATCTATGTCGAGTGCCGCAACAGCCTGTTCTCCCTGATCACCTTCAATCGGTACACGCGGGACTTCATCAGCGAGCAGTTACTAGACGACGTCTCATCAGGCACCCGTGATCTCGTCGATGACTTCGTCACGCCGCGGTTGGACATGGACCGGCCGCCTC
>Ga0136641_1000557_pt1 | contig 16011 bp, 19 predicted proteins | sample EliLak1302023Y_FD_115312 | JGI IMG/M metagenome (GOLD analysis project Ga0136641, IMG submission 115312) | Freshwater microbial communities from Elizabeth Lake, Yosemite National Park, California, USA - 13020-23Y | ecosystem: Environmental > Aquatic > Freshwater > Lake ...
CCTTGGCAGGTGTGCCGGCCTTAGCAGGTGTTCCAACCTTGGCAGGTGTGCCGGCCTTAGCAGGTGTTCCAACCTTGGCAGGTGTGCCGGCCTTAGCAGGTGTTCCAACTTTGGCAGGTGTTCCAACCTTGGCAGGTGTGCCGGCCTTAGCAGGTGTTCCAACTTTGGCAGGTGTTCCAACCTTAGCAGGTGTTCCAACCTTAGCAGGTGTGCCAACTTTGGCAGGTGTTCCAACCTTAGCAGGTGTGCCAACTTTGGCAGGTGTTCCAACCTTAGCAGGTGTGCCAACCTTAGCAGGTGTGCCAACCTTAGCAGGTGTGCCAACCTTAGCAGGTGTGCCGGCCTTCGCCGTAGTATCCGTTTTTGCGCCAGTCGTCTGGCCACCTCTCATCTTAATTTTACGCGTGGCCATTTCTAAAAAGGACTAATAAATAAAAAGAAAGTCAGGGTAATCCTCTTTAAGATCCTCCAAAAGTTCGTTAAAAATTTCAGCCTCCCCTATTGATCTTCCAGCAGCTATCTCAGCACCTACCTTCGCGGTGTTTATCCGGAGACGTCTCGCTGAACGCATAAATGATGGTTTATGAATAACAATCAATTCTATGAAAGACGTATTTGTTTTTTCATTAGTAGTTATATCCAAAGATCCAAGAGGCTCCGTCATCATAAATTCATCATCCTTCATTTCTTCCAACTCGGGTGGCCACGAGATGGGAGTAGCAGCCTGTCCACGCGGTAGCGGCGAGAATTTCAGCGGCGGAACAACAAGCTCTTCTTCCTTAACCGAATCCATCATGAAAAGACGGTTAAATACTTCATTTAAGAAGACGCGTGTATCTTCACACTGTCCTCTGGATAAGATGTCAATATCTTCAAAGCAATTTGAGGTCACGAGATTATTCAAAAATTTCGCAACCATCTTCTTCCACACATCCGAGCCAAATGTTTCACTCAGAATGCGCGGAGACAGATTCACGTGATTAAGAAACCCTGCTTCGCTTGCGGAGTATATACCCCTCTCCCAGTTCTGCATGACGAGATTTCTAGAGGTTGTCGCATCCGGGCCCTCGGCTATTTTATCCAGCGTGCTTGTATACTCGGTCTGCCGTGGATCACGGAATGTCCATTTTTGTCCGTCTACATAGACCTCAACTGTGCCCGCAGTATGAAACGCGGGATCCATTTCACCACTTTCAAACTTCTCATTAGTATACATCAGATTTGCACAGAGCAGAGGGCGCCTATCATTTTCAAGCCGCAACACGTAAATATCGTCTACATCCGAAATCTGAAACGGGTTCATACCTTTCATATCAAAAACTGTCTTCAGATTTCCACAGATTTGGATATCCGCCTTTGTGGCGGGCAGCTCCGTGGACCCATTCCCAGAGGCAAATGTCAGATAGTTTTTGAAAGTCTCGTCCGACTGAACATTCGCATTGAATGAAAACGCACTCTTTGTTTTTAAAAGCTCAGATACAGGCGTGTATGTCTTGTTTTTTATCTTAGGAAACTTGGGGTCTACACCCACATCAGATGTGAAGAGAATACCATCGTAGCCTTCAATCTTCCTCGGTAAAAGAAGGTAAGATGGATTGAGATAATTCAAAAAGATAATATCGGTATTAATAATCTTTTCGTAAAACTGCGGCCCAACCCCTCTCGAATCTGCATCATCTCCCTGAAGAGCAAAGACAGACGCAATATTCTTTTCTTGAAGAGACAAGAATGAATAGAGTAGGCGCTGGGTATTTGCATCCTTACCAAAAAGCGGGGACATGAATACAATGACAGCATTTTCATCAACAATATCATTTTCATTTATTATGTTATTCGCATAGAGGAACTCAACGCTGCGAAGAAACTTCTCATAGTTTCCCTTTATCGGCGGAATTATGATAATATTAGCGGTGGTCAGCGGAAGTACATCTACAAGTTTGTGAACAGGTAGTGTAGGCGCGGCGACAGTTGGAAATGAGGGGGTCTGAGGCGTTAATCTACTAGAATACGTAAACCACTTTTTGGTCGCCCGCTCCCTGAATGACCTCATAAGCTCAAGATATCTCTCCATAATTCCAGGATTTTTCAGCGAGAAGCTTCTGATAAACTCGCGAATTTCGGTGGTATCTTCTTGTGAAAAGCTGGGCTCGTAGACTTCGGCTTGTATAGTGGTGACTACTGTTTTATGTTGTTCAAGCGAACCTTTGCCATTTTCTAGCTTCGTATTTGAGGTGAAAACGACACCCTTCTTTTGTTTTGGCGGAACGAGAACTTTAGTAGAGTCAGCTAGAGCCCTAGCCTTTACAGCAGCTGCCCTTGCAGCCAGAGCCTTCACTTTTGCCGCCGTCCCAGCAACATACTTGGATTCAAGCATAAGACTTATAGCCATATCGCCTTCAATGCCGGCCGATTCCATTGTTGCTGTGGCAACATTTGCTTCGGCCTTTTTCGCAGCCGCTTCTGCTTTGACTGCCTCAGCCTCTGCCGCAACGGCAGCAGCATCCTCTTCAGGTCCACCACCCGTCATCTTCACAATCGGCACATCTGTCCCCCCTTGAAGAAGGCTCTGTGATTCATTATAGCCTTCAGGTCCACCGCCACCACCCCCCATCACTTTCGCAATAGGTGCGTCAGTTCCCCCATGAAGCTGACTTGCGTCTGGGTTATATCCTGGGGGCGGGCTACTCATCTGAAGTATAAGAACATCTTTTCCTAAGGTAAAAAATCCTGCGCTCAGGGCCACTTCGGGTAAAGACCGCTTAAAAATAATGGCCGTTCACATCTAGAATCTTATGACTGAAGAGCCTGAGCTACAAACTCGTCGCCGTAAGATACATTGTAAGCAGGAGCTGATTGTGGCCAGCCTCCAGCGATTTTATAACGATAGAGAGGACATTGACGAGATTCTACAGATACTCCAGGGCACCTCCGCGATCAGTCTGCGTCTAATTGACTGGTTTGTAACTAATTATGCGAAGACACACAGCACCTCGTATATTCTCAACCAGCAGGAGTTTCTCGTCTATTTAAACTATAAGAGTCAGTTAAAGGCTTATAGTAAAAAGTTATTTGACCCCTTCTGTCGCCGAGAGCGAATCATGTTCCAGATTGGCACCCGCGAACCCTTTCTGACAACGGTTGGGAAGCTGAATTTCTTCCGCTGGGCAGTCGAGAAGGGCATTCTGGAATACATTCGCCACCACACCCCAGAGATTGAGCGCGAGATGAATGTCTTCATGAAAGACATCCAGAAGGAGAAGAAGTCGCCGCCTACGACTGCCTCCACAACGACGAGCACGATTAGCACTCTGACAACAAGCACAAAGAGCTCAACCCGCCGCCGCGTGGCGAACAAGGAGGTCTCCACTGCGAAGATTATGCAGAAGCATAATATGGCGGTGGAGGTGCGCTTTGATTAACGGTAACTCTTCGTAATATCATCCGTCTTCGGCCGCAGAATTTCATAAGAAAGCAGACTGTCCATATTATTAGCCTGGACAAACCCCTCCGGCAACCATCGCGATGTGAATCCCCGCTCAAGAATACGCCGGGTCTCAATCACACCCCTCTCACCAGACTTATCTTCATAGACTGCGTTTCGCAGTTCACGAACCGCATTCCTCGGGTCCGCCACAGGATCATATCTGTCAAAATATGGATTCATTCCAAGCTGGGGCCCATTCGCCACAAACGGCTGACTCTGCCGATAATCCAGCGTCGCATTTCGTGAACTGATAGGATTCATGTCCATCAGCACCTTCGCCCCACTTAAATCGGCTCGGTCGCTCGTAAGATGCGGCGCATCTGTCTGCCACTGTTCAAAGAAGCGAGCATTGACCGTATCTTTAGTAGAGGCCTCCTTTCGTGTGCGTATTTGCATAGATGGCGGCGGGATACGGACCGGTGCACCCAAACCAGCGTAAAGAAACGGCTCGTTCATATCTAAATAGGAGTATGTTTATACTACCATTTATATATACGCAGACAACCTCTGCATCGAATCTACCAATACACAAAGTGCAGGTCTTTCTGGGAAAAGGTGGAACACATCTTTTGTCGGCAGAGAATCCCATGGAATTCTGCCATGAAAATGATATTAAGGTGAATCGCCAATTCACCGAGTCAGACATGATGTATTTAGATGTTCACGTGGAGACGAATACGTTCTATTGTTTCAATGAGCCAGGAACACAAGACAAGGAGGTCTGGCGCACCTATGTTTTGATAGGGTCCAGCAACAGCGATCCCTGGAATGTAAATAGCCGGTTCCCGCCCCTTTCGGGCCACCCCATCGAGAAACTTCTGGCGCCCGTTTTAAGGAATAGCACGTAATCTATATATGATGAACAGTAACCCGTTCCCCACCAGAAACAAGACTCTTCGTCGGTCCGCGGCATCTGACTTGAGTGGGTCAAAGGTGCGCGTTGATTATGCGGTGAATGAGAATCTCCAGCGTCTTCTTGATTCTGAGGCAACCACCGCATATAAGAAGCCCTGGCACCGTCTTGAGAGGGGTCTGCGTATCAATCGCATTCGCCAGTTCTGCCAGGATATGATGGAGAAGCGCCAGCTCAAGCAGGCGGAGACGGACTCGCTCTTCGCTCTTCTCATGAAGGCGCTTGATAAGAAGACACTGAATTCTAAGACGGCGGTTATCTACGATATGGAGACGGAGAAGATAACGGAGATTAAGTATCTTGTCATGCACCAGAATGCCGAGGGCGGCGCCCTCTTCCAAATTGTGGAGAAGAGGAATGCGGTGACATTCAGGAAGAAGACAGGGGCCCCTGTTCCTGCAACCGAGGGTGCCTTAAGTTCGGCCACGGAGTCTAACTAGGACCCTAAACTTGACGTACAAACATGTTCAGAAAATATCAGAACATGTTTTTACCCGCTGCAAACTATATCCAGGAGTCGCCAGCAATGAGCACGCACCCCACTCTTCAAGGTCAGTGGAAGGACGACTTCTTTGAAGCCCCATTTACAGAGGGCGAGGAGAAGACGTGCGATCTTATTATCCAGGGTCTGACGACTTTCCTAGAGACGGCAACAAATAAGCGGTGGCGGTCGCTAACTGAGGCACAGAAGACCGAGCATGTGCGTCTTCTGTTAGAGCGGCCTCAAATTCCCCAGAGGACGCCCGAGTGGTATGCGCAAGCATCCACACTGCTGAGTGCCAGTGAGTTCTCGTCATTGTATTCGTCCGAGCGCCAGTATGCGAATCTTGTCATTGCGAAGGCCATTCCGCCTCTTCCGCGCTCCACGAACCGACTGGCTTGCCCGACGGGAGAGATGTCGCCGTTTGATTGGGGCATCCGCTTTGAGCCGGTTGTCAAGCAGATCTTCCAGCGGCGGTGGTCGGTCAAGATTGTGGATTCGGGGCGTATCACGCATCCGACGGATACGCACCTGGCCGCGAGCCCCGATGGACTCCTCTTGGAGGGTGGTGAACGGACGGGTCGGCTCATTGAAATCAAGTGCCCAATTACGCGAGAGATTGGTGGTGCGATTCCCTTTGACTACTGGTGCCAGATGCAGATTCAGATGGAGGTGACGGATATCGACGAGTGCGAGTATCTGGAGGTCCGCCTAGACTCCGCGCATCCCAAGAAGATGAAATATGCGCCGGTTGACCCGATTGAAGAGGGTGTCATGTGGCTGATGAACCGGCAGATGGAGTATGTATATGCCTATACGGAGGAGGAGCGTGCAACTAAAGAGGCCGAGGGCTGGTCTCTTCATGAGACAATTCCTTGGGCTCTTGCGAGCTTTCACACGGTCACTCTTCAGAGGGACCCGATGTGGTTTGCGGAGACGAGTGGTATGCGCGAGAAGTTCTGGAAGGATGTTGCTAGGGCGCGGGACGGATCGTTCAAGGTGCCGGCGCCCTTCATGCCGAAGGCGAAGGCGTGCTTGATACAGGATTCACCGCCCGAGGCTCTCCCACCACCCGATGCATCTTAAGCAACAATCTGCGCCTTGTAAAAAGACGTCACAAACTGCGTCATGGGCGACGAGCAGCTGTCAGGCGTCCCGCGCTTATAGTTGTTCGTGCGCTGGAGGTAGTTCTGGACGGGCTGGAACCGCGTCTGGAAATCGCCCTCGTAGCATGTCTGGGCTGTTAGTCTGCCGAGCGCGTCTTTTTCGGCGTCGGGCAGCGCCCCGCGCATCAGATGGTAGGGCTGGCGCTGGTTCTGGAGATCGGCGTCACTGCCTGAAAGTCCTCCTTCCACCATTCCTGTAATAGGAGGCGCGTCGGCGAAGGGCTCCTTTACGTTGAGACGCGGTCTAATAACCCTCTCATTGGCCTGTGCTGCGATAATCAGAAGTAAAAAAGCTATGCTGACTATTCCTAAAAGAGACACTATTCCCTCAAAGAGCATTCTATATGTGAAGTGTTTTTTATGACAGGGTCGCGTGAAGCAGGGTCATGCGCCGAGCCTCCGCCTCATACTCCTCTCTCTGTTCAAGATACATACGGGCAACATCAGGTGCTAGAGGGTCTTTCGGATTTGGGTCTGTAAGCAGACTACAAATACTCAGGAGAACCTTGCTCACGGTAAGAGCAGGTGACCACTGTGTCTTCAGAATATCCAGACAAATCATGCCTGCCGAATTAATGTTGGGGTGAAAGATTTTGGTGACAAACTGAATATGGGGCGGCTTGAACGGATAATCCACCGGGAACTGGATACGGAGCTTGAAGATACCACCCGTGTAAGGACTGTCCTCCGGACCCATAATCACCGCCTCCCACTGGTAGAGGTCGCTTCCTACAGGCCCCGCACTACAACTCGTGGGCGGGTCATCCCTCAGATCCGCGATTTCTTTATTGATACGACGGAGCGCCATCTCTTCTTAAATGGGGGTGGGGAGTTTCGTCCTTCAAATTTTAGTGTTGTATGGTAGATATGAAAGATGTTCTTCCCCTCATCGGCGAGTTTCTAGGCACCTTCCTCTTCCTCATGAGCATCCTTGTTGTAGGCAACCCGCTCGTAATCGGCGGCGTGCTCGCTCTCGTCATCTGGCTTCTGAGCAAGACAAGTGGTGGCCACCTTAACCCTGCGGTCAGTCTCGCCTTCTACCTCAAGGGCAGCCTCAGCAATATGGAGTATATCGGATACATAGGTGCGCAGTTTGCGGCCGCTATCGCTGCGCTTTATACATACAAGGCGCTTGTTTGAAAAACAAGCGTCTGCTAAGAACGAAGTGGTTACAAGGCGCTTGTCTAAGGGCACCGTTTGTCTAAAGACTAAACGCCTAGATATAGTAGAATGAAAATTACGTCTATAGCAACACTGGTAAATGAATTTGCTATAGATGATCTCAAAGTATTACTCTTCACCCTCCAACTCTGGAATGCAAAGCCGCCCACCGTCTATATCTTCTCCGACACCGCGTCTGCCCCTGCAATTGCCGCAATCAAGTATAGTGGCACCGTCGTTGTCAAAGAGGATGCGCTGAATGCCTATACCGGTATGAATCGGCGCACCATGGAGTCTCTAAGAGATGTGCGAGGAAAGACAGTCTTTGCGCAGTTTACAGAAGAAAAGACCACGCTGATGGAATGGGCTCTCGCCCTTTCGGCGGGCGAAGGTGTTCTCTTCTGCGACGCGGATATCTGCCATCTTGGCCCTCTCCCCGAGATTCCCGAGGGCACAGAGCTCGCTCTCAGTTCGCACATGATTCGTAAGTCGGACACGGACCGCTTCGGTATCTACAATGCCGGATTTCTGTGGTTCCGTGAACCAGCAGTTGCAGTCAAATGGCGCGAACTCTGCGCCACCAGCCGTTTCTTTGAGCAGGCATGCCTAGAGCATCTGGCAATAGACTACAAGCTCTATCAATTCCCAATCCAGGTGAATTATGGATGGTGGCGCCTTTGGCAGGGCGACCAGTCGCCACTAACCCTCCAGGCGGACTGGGGCATTCATCGCAGCGAATCCACCTCTGGAATTGCCGTGAACAAATTGCCCCTTCTCTCCATTCACACACACTGGTCTGAGAAGTCTGATAGGGCCACCTATGAATTTAATATGTGGGTCTTAGGACAACTGCGAAAGCTTGTCTCTGTCAAGAAGACGGCAGCTCTGGTTAAGTTTCTCCAGGCAACATTCAAAATTTGAATTACGTCTTCTACTTAAATCGGCACGCAACAATGAACGCGCTCTTCCCAGGTATGGCAAAAGCGAGTACACGTGATCCCGAATTTGACAAATGGTTTTCCCCAGATAAGCCGCTAGCCGAAGAGGAAAAGTGCCCTCGCTGCAAGAGTGTGGAGATAGAGCATGAAGAGATTTCCGTCTGCAAGGGGTGTGGCGAGGTTCTTGAGGCCCCGCTCGATATGGGCGCCGAATTCCGCTTCTTTGGCGCAGAGGATCGCAGCTCGAATGACCCCTGCCGTGTAGGCGCACCTACGGATACGCGCTTCCCAAGCTCGACTCTCGGCACAATGATTCTCTCAAAGGCGACAGGAGGAAATGCGTCCAATCGGATCGCGATGGCCAGGGTCCGCCGCTACCATACCTGGAATCTCCTCCCCTACAGGGAGCGCGCGCTTCTTCAGGTGTTCGAGCAGCTCTCACTGGTGGCCACAAATCACGGAATGGATGGGCGGACCATAGACAGGGCGAAGGAGCTGTATATTCGTCTTGTAGAGCATTGCGACAGGCGCGGCATGTCCCGAACGAGCGTTGTGGCCAGCTGTATTTACTCCGCGCTCAAAATGGTTGGGCAGCCGAGAAAGCCGGTTGAGATTGCGGAGATGTTTCATCTCAGCAGCACCCAGTTCACAAAGTCGTTCAAGTATTTCCAGGAGGTTCTCAGCATGGCGAATCAACGCGGTCTCCTCGGCGAGGCGGCGGTCCCCGCCAGCCTCTCCAGCACTCGCGCCGCTGACTATATCGCACATCCTCTCAGCCGTTTGCCAGTATCCCGTATCGCCTTCTTGAAAATCCAGTCCACGGCAAAGGAAATCGCGACGGTCGCAGAGGACCGCGAGTTATGCCAAGAGAATATGCCGCCGAGCCTGGCAGCGGGTGTTCTCGCCTTCGTGCTCCCTAGGGCCGGCCACGCCGAGATTACGAATGAGCGGATTGCCAGTGTCTGTGGCGTCAGCGAAGGCACTCTCGTCAAGTGCTTGCGCAAATTAGAGGCGGCGGCCAATATACTGAAAGAATTTATCAAAGTATAATAGAATGGGAGCAGGTAGTTCCTTGCCCTCTAGGGAAACCCTAACATCAGAAACAAACAAAACAAAAACTATTCTGAATGGTATTCTACAATTCATGCTGTCTGAATCCGACCTTTTAGATATGTATGCGCTGGCATCCGATAAGCGGTGCGATGATTATGCGGTATTTACTGCCGAATCGCTAGACAGCTTTTTTAAGAAGATTCAGATGTCCCCCGCACAGACAAAAGACGGTACCCTCTATTTCCAGGATCTGTATACTCTCAAAAAACTTTCAGGCAAGACGGGCGAAAAGCACAAGGAGAATTGTCTGAAACTCTCGCGCTTTTTTATACGCATTCTTCATATTTTTTCGGCACTCTCCCTTACCATCATAGATATGGAGATTCCACAAGATAACCGCACTCTGAATGAGATAGGTAAACGGGATCCATCTCTAAAGGGGCGCATCCGAGAGGAGAGTATTAGAAGTATACCTTTTCTTAGAACGGGGCAGGTCGGTGGTGCGATTCCCAATTTACCGGCGGTCGTAGAGTATGAGCGATTTTATGTTGGTAGAGGGACGAAATATGAAGTATTGAATCAGTATATTTCAATTGACCGCCAGATGGGTTATTATTATTTTGATAAATACAGAACTCTCTATTTATATGCAAATAGCTTAACACCAAAGGAGACTATAAATCCCAAATTTACATACCGCTACACCAAACCCACAAAGAATGGCAATAAGCCCTCTAAACCTATAGATATAGAGGGATACTTTACATTTGAGAAGAAAGCGGAGTCGCCAACTCTTCAAGTCACAGTTGGTATAACGTCGCCGCGCGAGTATGAGACTGTGAGCACTGATACTCTTAGTTATGATGGTTCTCATTATTCGTGGAACAATAAAAAGATTCCAGACTATATCATGTATAAAATACAGGACGAAATTGGAGAGAGTAAAAACATAAATGAAAGACGAATCACGCGCCGCTCAAATCTCAATAAAGTCTCCAAAGAGATTAGTTCCGATTTCCAAGTAACTGGATTCCTCGACGCTCTCAAGACTCCTCCAAAGGCATATTGTGTTGCGCGCGCTCTCCAGCTTTTATCGCCCGAGTCTATTTTCTATGGGTCCACCAGCTCCGCCCGCACACAAATCTGTGATACAAGCTTCACACTTCTTGGAAGGGGAAGCCTCCCCAAGTCTGGAAGCCAGATTACGACATCAGCCTCAATTATGAGCTTGTATTTACTCTTCTTTGATACGCTGGATAAGGCGGTTCCAAAAATTTCCGCAGAAACGCGCCCCAAATACGAGGAGTTTGTAAAGACGATGCGAGCCGTCTATCAAGAGGATACCATTGCTAGAAATACCAATCTTAATATGACAAAAATAACGAACACTCTGAATCCTCTATGCGGCGCGAAGCGCGGAGCCCTCACCTTATCCGATCAAGACGCAATTAGCAGTCTGCGCTCATCCGCGGCCGCCCTTCTTTCTAAGCAGCTCAAGCACACGGAAAAGGTAATGAATATACTCAAGAAGCTTTTCGTCATAACTCCCACCAAGCCTATACTCCTCCACCCAGCTGTAGAAACGGGGGGCATGGCCGCAATTGAGGCTATTGCTGCGGAGGCACGCGACCTTCTTGTTGATTATTACTCCAGTTGCGAAATTACGTATCGCGACGCAGTTCAGGACCTGAAAGAGCGCATAGAGAAGAACCCCGCTCTTTTTACGGTGTGAAAATTGATGCTAGGAACCTGCCCCATAAAATCCAGGAAGATGGCAGACTCAAAGCCGCAGATGCCTAGTCGCTGCCAGCATCCTCAGTGCCGTGTAAAGCTCACACTTACAAGTATTCGCTGTAAGTGTGAGAAGTATTTCTGTAGTAAGCACCGATATGAGACAGAACATGGGTGCGACTTTGACTATAAGGCAGAGGGCAAGAAACAGCTGGAGCGCTATTTGAGCTCGCCTGTCATTGCCGCGAAGGTGGAGGTGATTTGACACCGCGTCCAAAAATTGACGGCTCCACCGGCTCCAGGAGGAGGTAGATACTACCATATACCAGATGTCTTCCTTCTCTAAGACTCACACGAGCGTTACCATTGTGCTGGTCCGCGATACCAACAATAGCAAGCGCGATGACAAGATTCTGATTCGGTCTACTGGCGTTGAGGGTGTTGTTCAGCTTCGCTACCAGGATTCCGAGGCCAAGAGCAAGCACGAGATCCGTATGACGGATGACCAGCTCTGCCACTACTTCATCTCGCTCTTCCACGTAATGTCCTATGACACGGATCCGTTTGTCTCGGTGCAGGTGAACTTCCCTGCCTTCCCCTGTATTATGCTGAGTGTGGCAGATCTCGGCTATGAGAGTCTGCGCCAGCGTCTTCAGAGTATGATTCAGTTTACGCTGAAGACGTCGTTTGTGAAGATGGATGATGACTATGATGATATGCCCCCGCTGGAGGGCTACGACGAGGTGTGCAACTGCTACTAAAACTAAAGACCAACAACCTCCGCAAAACAAGTATCCTCTAAAGTGACGGACTCAATCTGTAAAACACTCAAAATACGCTGCACATTCTGAAATGAATAAAAGGATGGCGAATTTTTCAGTAAGGGGTCTGCATTATTTGAAGAGCCGCCGAGGCCTATCCAGACTTTCACGTCGGTCGGTCTCACCTTTTCTGCCTTGATTGTCTCTACAATTGCGAGAATCATAGGCATCACATCTGTCTCAGCATCAATATGTGCAAGAAAGCGCTTCGTTCCAATGACCATGCTGACACCTGTACAGGTTGCAAGCCCATATGTCAAGATAGGCGTTTCGAGTGGCTGTATAGTGAAAGCGCCTTGAGGCACGTGGAGGCCAGACCGTGCTTTCGCCAAATTCATACTTCTCTCAAGAAGAGCCTTCTCCGTTAGACGTTGTGGAGTCAGCCCACACGTTGCACACGTCTTGTTGAGCGCACCCTTTGCGCCCGCATTGAGAAACTCTACAGTAGCCGGCTCTACAGTCACTAATTTATTGCCCAGAGCAACCACATAGTTCCCTGTCTCTTTATCTATACCGTAAAGTTTACCCTCCTTTACAGAGTTGCCAACTGTGACTTTTACGCGGCGATGTCCACCCTTTTGTCTGCGTGTCTTCCTTGCCATTCTATTAAGAGCGGTCAAATCTTTCTAAATACATCTTGATAATTGAGGGCGACCAGCGACCCATCATGCGCGTCTCCCTACCATTATACCAGGTCAGCGCATCCTTCTCCCGCTTATCCTTCTTGAAACGGGCAAAGGCGAGAGGGTGCTCGGCAATCCAGGCAAACTCCTCCTGCGCCTTCTCAAGCTCGGCTGGCGCGATGAACGCCTGGAAGATGTGATACTGAAAATAGGTGTTCGGAGGATAGTCCTTCTCCCTGTTTTGATACACAATGCCTGTGTGGTGAAGAGACCGTAGATTCTTAATCTTCGCCTCCTCCTCCACCTCGCGGTGAACATTCTCAAGAAGATTGTGGTAGATGTTCTTTCTAGGATTTGTGTCCTTCCCTTCCATCTGTCCCTTGGGTGGTTCCCAGCTCTTCCCTTTCGGATCCGCACCTGTCGTCTTTACAACAAGAAAGCGCGCCGCATCAAAGGGCTTACCCATTTCGTGAATGAAGGTTCCAGCGCGAAGATAGACCCGCCAGCCCTCTTCAGGGTGCTCTACATAGAAATAGCGCTTGTGCGGGGCGAATGCCAGACTCGCCGCTCCACGAATGAGACCAGGTTGGAATACATCCAGAGGTGCTTTGCTTTCAGGCATACACTTACTTATAGGTTCTTTTTTTTGTTTGTTGAGACGGCGTTACCGTTTTCTCCTACATGTCTTAGAACGACTAGACACGGAGCAGCCACTCCGCACATTCTGTAGAACTTTACAGAGAGAAGAAAAGTCCGTCCGATTCAGAAGGTCCAGCTCCTTCTCCAGCGAAGACCGGATTTTCCAGAGGGTCGCCAGCGCATCCTTGCGCGAATCCCACTGCCCTCTTGTATACTGCAACCAGCCATGTCTCCATTCGGGGAAGGGGAGAACATGGGGCAGCGCCTCCCAGAAGTCCAGGTAGAACTCCATGCGCTCCTCTGACCCCATGACATTCCAGCGATTTCGCAGAAGTGGCGTGTCGAGCTGCTCAGCTGGAGGAGCTCCAGGGAGCGGAACGCTGGATCGCCCAGATCTGGAGAGTGGATGATTCTCAGCGACCGAGAAAAGGAATTCCCACCCATCAAAGACAGTGCGACTGCATCCTTGGTCCAGCTTCTCCTTATACATCTTCGCTACTGCGCTAAACGGCGGGTCCTCGGCTCGTGTGAGGTGAGCAGCACGAAGCTTCGCAGTCACTTTATTGTGAATTCGCCAGAGCCATCGCTGAAGCTTCTCTGGCGAGGCACATGCATCGTCTATCGGGTCCTCTAGTATATATTCGCTGAGAGAGGCTCGGCAAAACTTACAAGGAAGCACGTAGGGCAGCATATGCAAAAACTTACACACATTTTTCTTATCACGTTCAGGTTCATACGCAAACGTTATAAGATGTAATAATCTCCAGCCTGAGGGCCCCCAGAATCGGGTGTCCATTCTAACGGTAGATGCGTTTTAGTAAGTGCCGAATGAACCTGTCAGTGGCGCAAGAAAGGGACGGACACGCGACGGCGTCGTATCCTCAACCTTGCACTTCATCTTCGGCTCAGGGCAGGCCTGGCGCTCGCACGGCGGGCACTTAGGGCACACAGTCGGCGCAGGGCACTTCACATCGGGGCAGCGAGGGCGCGGGCACGGCGGGCAGTCGCCGCACTGTCCTTTGCAGGCACTGCTGTCTACAATGATAGGCTGCTGCTTGGGGATGCTGGATTTGAGCACATACTGGCTGAGATCGGGGACGGGCGGGCACTCCGTCTTTAGCATATAGTTGCTCATATCCGGGACGGAGGGGCACGGAGGAATTGATGTCTTCAGCGTATACTTACTCATATCGGGGTAGGCGGGGCACAGTGGGCACTGGCCCCTGTCTTCAGGATGGCTACTACACGGCGTCAGACCTCCGCATGTGGAGCACTGGGGAGTCGCAGGCGTAGACGGAACTGTGACGAATCCCTCGTTGGTACCCTTTAGCATATAGCCTATGAGAAGACCGACTAGGAAAATGATTCCTGTTTGAAACACTGTTAGGCGCATACCTCTTTCTAACATTAACTATGTTTTTATCTAAGACCTCCAGCCTGCCCAGCTGACAGGGGGGCAGCCACATGCTTCGGGGGCACCTGTATCATAAATGGTTGCAATGCGAGAGCAGACCATCTTAGAGTATCCTCTCCAAGAAAAGTTGGGTCCAACACTATTGATATCTGCGACACAGCCAAAATCACCGGGATTATAGCCGCGCTTCTGAACCGCATCGCAAATTGCAATCGACCGCTCTTTCCAGTCGAATCTGGCAGGGGGGCCCGCTGTGATGGTGGAGCCCGTTGCACCTGCACCTGCACCTGCACCTGTACCTGTACCTGCACCTGCACCTGTCTGATTCGCAAAGTTCCCTCTATACTCGGTGCTGGCTGCCGCACCATACGCACTGTCACCTGAACCTGCCGCAGCGACGTTCCCACCAGAGGCGTCAAGCGCTGACTTCGCAGCATTGGCAAAGGCGGTCTTCGCGTTCGCGATATCCAAAGACCGCTCACTCGTGTAACTCATGTCCCAAGAGAGACCCTTGAAGAAGGTTTCAGCATAGTTATTAAAGAGATACTGGGCAATAGCAGCACCAGAAATATCACCAAGTGAAGCGGGGAAGAGACTGGAAAGACTCGCCGGCATATTAGCACTCTCAAGAAGGGTTGGTAGTGTGCCGTCCGTTCCTAGAATCGGTAGGAACGCCTTGTATTCAGATTCCTTAACAGGTATATCGCTCGCTAACATAATCTTCGCGTTTACCTTGTCAATAATTGCCTGGATTGATGCCTTGATTGTAGTGAGCGTCTTTATTCTTGCAGTGGTGATCGGGTTAGTCGTAGCGCTTCCAGACAGGCGGCTCATTTCAACCGTGATGCGTATAATAAGGTCGTTGAGCTGGGCAAGCGTCGCCGGTGTCTTGTTACCCGACGCATCTGTAGTGTTGCCCGAAGCGTCCGCAAACCCCTCTAGGAGACCAGACGTGCTGTTTGCCGTATCCCTCCATTTCTTCTGGAGATAGACGAGGTTGGCATGCATACCATCAACATCGTGCTGTGTGAGAGTCGACTCGATACCAGGATTGCGCTGGAGAACAAGGTCCTCGTCGTTCAGGCGGTGAATATCGGCCTTCAGCGTTGTGAGGGGCAGCTGGACCGAGGGATCGCTCATCTCGGCCATGTGCGGGGCCTCGTTCTGGATAAATCCGTTCGCAGACTCTAAAAGCTCCTTGATGCGGGCGTAAGGACTCTTCTCCGTGGAGGGGTCGATGCGGGGAAGAGCATTTACACTCGCTACGCCACCGGGAGGGGGGGCGAGAAGCGAAAAGGTCGGTGGTGCATATGCCTTAAAATCACCGCTTGTTAGACTCTCGCGAGGAGGATTCGTCACAGGAATGTTCATCTTGGGTTGAAACCCGTCAATATTAAATTGTGATACATAGAGTATACTTACAACTATGACTATGCCAAGAACCCAAAAGAAGATATCCTTCATCTACCATATGAACTTAAAATTAAGGAAGCTCACAGAGCTCCCTTAATTTTAAGATTCATCGGTTAATCTGTCGTAGGACATAAAAATTAAGGAAGTTTTAACTTCCTTAATTTTTAGTAACGA
>Ga0136641_1000559_pt1 | contig 15982 bp, 16 predicted proteins | sample EliLak1302023Y_FD_115312 | JGI IMG/M metagenome (GOLD analysis project Ga0136641, IMG submission 115312) | Freshwater microbial communities from Elizabeth Lake, Yosemite National Park, California, USA - 13020-23Y | ecosystem: Environmental > Aquatic > Freshwater > Lake ...
CCATAAATATTATGACCACTAGGTAGGCAAGAGATTCCATAATTACGCCTGCCAATCAGTTCTGATCGCTGCGAACATGATCATGTTCTCACGTGTTCCATCATCTTGGCAGCACTTATCTCTCAACACGCCTTCTTGCTGGTAACCCGCATTTGCAAGCACCTTAAGAGAAGGCTTATTTGATTCAACAACTAACGCTTCTATGCGATGGAAACCAATTGTGTCGAAGCCATACTCTGTCAAAAGTTTTGTCGCCTGAGTCGCAACTCCTTTGCCGCGAATATCTGCAGTCACCCAGTAGCCAATTTCAGCCTTAGCCTCTTCAAGATTTAAAGTGTGAAAGGACAGCGCACCTGCAAATTTTCCATCATATTCAAGTGCAAGCTGAAGCTCTGTTCTCATGGTGAAGCCATTAGGGGAGCGTTCGCGCACATAATGTTCCGCATTAGCCATATGGTAATTGGCCGGAATACGAGTGAACTTAGGAATAATTGGATCTTGAACACCTTCAAATAAGGGCATGATGTCGCGCTCTTCTGGTGCTCGAAGTGTGATCAACCCATACTGCAGAGTTGGAACTTCAGTTGGCCACCAGATCATTTGCTTAGTATCGCAGGTAAAGCGTTCTCACTCTGCTCATGGAGTAGGTCAAGTCAATCTTTCTTACTCTGCTCATGAAGTGGGTCGAATCAATCTTTCTCAAACCGCTTCGAGGAATGGACGAGAAGGAACAAAAAAGGTTTTGCCCTTAGGTGATTTCCACAGGCAGGAGCCATTGGGATTACTGTCGAGGCTCCAACCACCATGTGTTTTCATTCTGTGATGGCGCCGACATAGCAATCCAAGATTTGCAGGGTTTGTTTCGCCACCAGTTTCCCAACTCTTCGCATGATCAATATCTAAACTCTGGCCGGTTCGTCTACATCCAGGAAATCGGCAGACTCTATCTCGCGCTAATAAGAAATCAACTAATTCCTGGGGTGGTAAATAAGTTTCCCGACCAAAATCTAAAAGATTTCCAGTAGTTGGATCACTTATAAATCTTTGCCACGTCGCATCTGCCGCCAATCGCCGTGCGACTGAAGCTGGAATTGGACCATATCCAGCAAGTTGTCCTGGATTTTCTGCTAAACCTAACAGTGTTGGAAGATCAACTGCAACGCTAACTGTAAATGGACGGCGATGAGGTTGAACGTCATCTGCAAGTGAAGCCAATGCCTGTGCTGCTATTGATGTAAGTGCATCGGCGCGCTTCATATCTGCGGAAAGCAAAGACCAATCTGAAGTTTTATTCGACTCTTCTGAATCGTCACTATTTCTCTTCACGATAAATGCCTCAATAGATTTCATAACTAATTGCGCATCCTCAGCCGGCAAAATAGCGATAACGGTTGCCATTCCATCTGACTCTGGATAGCAAGAAACCCTACGAGCATCACGAGCCCGATCTGCGACTTCTTCAAACTCCTCAGGTGCAAGCTGTGCAATGGTTGTCTTTACCTTTGATGCAACTTGTCCTGGGGTATGAAATTCTGCATGTGCCAACGCTGTTTGCTCCACACGGAAAACTGATTCTGGACTAAGGCCATTTCTGATAGCGGTGGCAGTCTCTCGTGCAATCACTGTTGCATGTGCTACCGAGATTTCACCGGTCGAAAGTGCTGAAATAGTATTGGGTAGATGTCCGACTAGCACACGTGCAACATCGATTCGGCCTTGTGCAGTGGTCGGAGATAGTCGTAAAGCGGTAGCCACATCTTCTCGTTCTTCATCATCAACACAGCCAAAAATTCCACCATCTTCATCGGCATATTCACCAGCGATGGCCACCAAAGCTTCTTGCTTGAGTGCGCATAACCAGGACTCTTGGCGATCAAGTGCTGACAAGTAGTCAATTCGCCCTGAAGAACTTAATGAGCGTGGATTGATCTCAATTAATTCGCCAAGAACTTTATAACCGGGCTTTGCGTTGAGTAACTCGGCAACCTCAACATCGAGAATCTCAGAAGGAACATTAGATACGACCTTCATCGCAACAGCACGGCTATATTCGCCAGAATCTGTCGATTCAGAAGAGAAGATCTTCGCGGTTGTCATAGTTGGGACTATTTACTGAGCCACCGACAAATCCAAAAGTTATTCACAAGGCGTAGTTCATGGAACTGCTTTACGCGGTACGGCCGAGAAATCAATCGAAGTAAAGAGTTGTTCGAAATCGTATCTTTGTCCCAGCAAATTTGTCACGTGGAGTAACTCGACAACATGGTGGCCCTGGATTTCGTGGAACTGCTTTACAAGATTGAGCAGCTAAAGCTGTGGATTAACCCTCTTGCATGTCAGTCGGCGCACCATGGACATCAAGAATCTCTGTTGCAGCAGGCTTTGAATCCCCGCCTAACTTGGATCCTTCTCCACTGCGATTCAGCGGTGTCTTTGGCTTGGCATCGTCCTTGTAAATAGCAGGAATTGAACCAAGTAATCCCTTTTGGAAATCTTCGAATGCTTGCAAAACTTCGCGCTTTGTATTCATTACAAAGGGTCCCATCCATGCAACCGGCTCTTTAATTGGAGCACCGCCCAGAATAAATAGTTCAAGCTCTGGCGAACGCGCTTCTTGTTGATTAGCAGCGCGCACAACAATGGTGTCACCTTCGCCAAAGACTGCTAACTGACCCATTTGCACGGGACGTGCTTCATCGCCGACAAATCCATGTCCTGCCATTGTGTACACAAGTGCGTTGTAATCTTTGCGCCATGGCAACCGCAATTCGGCGCCAGCTGCAACGGTTGCATGCAACAAAGTAATTGGTGTCTGCGTTGAACCTGGACCAAAGTGTCCATCAACTTCACCTGCAATAACACGCAACAGTGCGCCACCATCAGATGATGACAACAGTGCAACATCTTTTGCACGAACATCTTGATATGCAGGAGGCGACCACTTCTTTGCCGCTGGCAAATTAACCCATAACTGGAATCCGTGGAACAAACCACCAGACATAACCAAACTCTCTGGGGGAGTTTCAATGTGAAGAATTCCAGCACCGGCTGTCATCCATTGGGTATCACCGTTAGAAATAGTTCCACCGCCACCATTGTTATCTTGGTGATCAAAGATTCCATCAATAATGTAAGTAACAGTTTCGAATCCGCGGTGTGGGTGCCAAGGAGTTCCCTTTGGTTCACCTGGTGCATATTCAACTTCGCCCATTTGATCTAAGTGGATGAATGGATCAAGTTCTGCCATATCAACGCCGGCAAATGCACGACGAACTGGAAAACCTTCACCCTCAAAACCTTGAGGCGCAGTAGTAATGCTCTTTACTTTGCGAGCACGCGCACTAGTAACTTCGTTGACACGAGGCAATACGGTGATGTCGCTAACGGTTACGGCAGGCATTTAACTCTCCTTAGTTCAGAACCCAAGGGTAATTGAACATTCAACTACTTGCAACTGGAACGCTTTACTTCGGAAAGCGATTACAGAGCTTTGAGTGCTGAAACAACCTTGGTTAATGAAGCTTTGGCGTCACCGAACAACAGCATTGTCTTTGGGTCATACAAAAGTTCATTTTCGATACCAGCAAATCCTGGGCGCATTGAACGCTTCAAGAAGATGATGTTGGCAGCGTGATTAACTTCAAGAATTGGCATTCCGTAAATTGGGCACCCAGGTGTTGTTTGTGCCGCTGGGTTAACAACATCGTTTGCACCAATGACAATTGCTACATCTGTCTGACCAAATGTTGGATTCACTTCATCCATTTCAAGCAATTGATCGTAAGGAACATTTGCTTCTGCAAGCAACACGTTCATGTGTCCTGGCATACGACCCGCAACCGGGTGAATTCCATATGCAACATCGATGCCCTTAGAAATCATTAAGTCGGCTAATTCGCGAACCGTGTGTTGTGCTTGTGCAACAGCAAGTCCAAAACCAGGAACGATAACAACGCGTCGTGCATAGTTAAGCAAGATCGCTACGTCATCAGGTGAACCTGATTTAACGGGACGCTCTTCAGCAGCACCTGTTGCATCTTGGGCCTTTGCAGTAAATGCACCGAACAATGTTCCAAACAAAGAACGTCCCATTGCTTCCGCCATTTTGCGGGTCAAGATAGTTCCTGATGCACCAACCAAGGTTCCAGCAATAATCAATAGAACTGAATCGAGTACGTAACCACTTGCTGCCACAGTTAAACCAGTAAATGCATTCAGAAGTGAGATAACAATAGGTACATCTGCTCCACCAACTGGCAGAACGAAGAGAACACCAAATAGTAAGGACAGAGCAGCAAGAATCAGTAGTGGGGCGGTTCCGAGCGCATTAACAACCCAGCCACCAACACCAATAACTGATACCAGTGTTGCAGCGATAATAAAGCGGCCCGCAGGGAAAATTACTGGGCGAGTAGTCATTAACTCTTGAAGCTTCATAAAGGTAATGACAGAACCACTGAATGAAACACAGCCGACAATGACAGTAAATACCGTGAAGATAACTTCAGCTGTTGTTGCACCAGCACCCAGGTGTAGGTATTCAACGATCGCTACCAAAGCAGCTGCGCCACCACCCACACCATTAAATAGAGCAACGAGTTGTGGCATCTGAGTCATCTGAACCTTGCGTGCTGCTGGAACGCCAATCAGCAAACCAATAGCCATAGCACCAAGGATTAAGCCAAGGTGGTTAAGCGGTAATGATGAACCTGGGTTTGCGTAGAAGAAAACAACTAATGTGGCCAGAGTTGCACCAAAGGCACCGATCAAGTTGCCTCGACGCGCAGTCTTTGGATGGGACAAACCCTTTAGCGCGAGAATGAATGCAACACCGGCAGCTAAACCGATGAGGTCATACAGCGTGCGGCTCACTTCTTGTTTCCTTTGAACATTTCAAGCATTCGGTCGGTAACTACAAAGCCGCCGACCATATTGATCGTAGCCAGAATAATCGCGGCAATAGCAAGGCCTAATTCAAGATTTGTTTCACTGTGATCGGCAACGATAATTGCGCCAACCAAGATAACACCGTGGATCGCATTCGCACCTGACATCAAAGGTGTGTGCAAAGTTGAAGAAACTTTTGAAACAACTTCGAAACCGACGAAGACGGCTAGTACGAAAATCGAAAGAATCGCCATTGCACTCATTACTTTGCTCCTCTTCGTTCTCCGCCATGTGTAACTGCGGCGCCGTTAATGATTTCATCATCAAAATCAAGGTTAAACGCCACCTTTTGGTCATCCTTTGCAGGGATGGTAAATAGTGACAATAGATTTACAACGTTACGTGAATATAAGAACGAAGCGTGGAACGGAAGCTGGCTTGGTACATCTTTACCGCCCCAGATACGAACCCCACCGGCGGTTTCAACGATCTCACCGGGTTTTGATCCTTCAACGTTTCCACCAGTTTCGGCAGCCAAGTCAACAATGATTGTTCCGGGTGCCATTGAATCCACCATCGCCTGTGTCATCAAGCGAGGTGCTTGGCGCCCAGGAACAGCGGCAGTTGTAATCACAACATGCGACTTTGCAATGTAAGGAGTTAAAAGTTCACGCTGCTTAGCTGCGCGATCTTCAGTCATCTCACGTGCATAACCGCCAGCACCCTCTAGGGCTTCAAGTTCTAACTCAATAAATGCAGCACCCATCGAACGCACTTCATCAGCAGAAGCTGGACGAACATCGTAGGCAGAAACTACTGCACCTAATCGACGTGATGTTGCAATAGCTTGCAATCCAGCAACTCCTGCACCTAGTACTAAGACCTGTGCTGGAGTAACAGTTCCTGCAGCTGTCATCAACATTGGGAAGAATCGTGGCGAAAGCTCTGCTCCAACAATTGCCGCACGATATCCGGCACACAGTGCTTGTGAAGTTAAGGCATCCATTGATTGCGCACGTGAAATACGTGGAACAAGTTCGAGTGAAAATGCCGTAACACCTGCCGCTGCTGCAGCTTCAATTGAATCAACAGCAGTTACAGGAGATAAGAATGAAATTGTGATTGCACCTTTTTTCAAGGTTGCCATTTGCTGGGCTGTTAGCGGTTGTACAGAGAGAACGACATCTGCATCTGAAAGTACATCACCATTTTTAACAGTCGCACCCGCAGTTGTGTAATCAGCATCAGTTGCCTGCGAATAAGTCCCCGCACCAGATTCGATAGTTACTTCGAGTCCTAAACGTGTCAGTTTGTTGATGATGTCTGGAACAAGCGCAACGCGCTTTTCTCCGGCTCTTATTTCCTTCGGAACGGCTATGCGCATACGCCAAATGTTAGTGGGTGGAACCCTTCAAGTCACCTTTTACTAGGTGATAGAGAATAGATTGAATAGTTGTCCTGCGGTGATACGCCTCTCTCCAGACGACAGATCGCGGTCCATCGATCACAGATGCTTCGACTTCTTCACCACGGTGAGCAGGTAAACAATGCATGAACACAGAGTCCTTGCTTGTTAATCTCATGAGATTTTCGGTCACTGCAAATGGGGAAAGTGCCGGGAACTTTTCGGCACGATCTGTTTCTGAATCACCCATTGACATCCATACATCTGTATAAAGAACAGATGCATCTTTTGCCGCAGCTTCTGCATCATGAATTACTTCAACTTTTCCACCGTTGTGTGATGCAATATTTTTTGCGACAGCTACAACAACAGGATCTGGTGCCCATTTGCCGCTTGGTGTTGCTGCAACAACGTGTGCTCCCATGATTGCTCCCATCAGCAACCAAGCATGAGACATATTATTTCCATCACCTAGATAAACAAATTTTCGCCCAGAGATGTCTGTTCCAAATTTTTCGCGAATTGTTAACCAATCGGCAAGCAACTGTGTTGGATGATCATCATCTGTTAACGCATTAATAACTGGAATTGACGCGTTAGCACCAAGTTCATCTACATCTGCTTGTGCAAAGGTGCGAATAATTAATGCACTGCAATATCCACTAATAATTTTTGCAGTATCAGCAATAGTTTCTCCGCGACCTAATTGCAGTTCATCGCCGCGAATAAATATTGGAGTTCCACCAAGGTGGGCAACGGCTGTTTCAGATGACAATCGGGTACGAGTTGACGGCTTTGTCATGTAAATAGCTACGGACTTATGTGCCAAAGCGGTGTTTGATCGCAGTGGATTCTCAGCAAATTCGGCGGCTGTCGATAACAATAATTCGACATCGGCGCGGCTCAAGTGCTCGGTTCGCAGTAAGTCCTTCATTTGTGAATTCTACCCGTACTTTTGCGGTGCTCATAGGTATTCTTATCCATCTCATGGGCCTCTTTAAGAAAATCGGAACAGACGGTGATACCGATCTGCTGACTCGACCATCCGAAGAGCTGCTTGAAGATGATGGTGGGCATGATCGTTTTTCGCATTATGTGAAGAAAGAGAAGATCACTGAATCAGCTGTGACTGGAAAAGCAGTTAAGGCGTTGTGTGGAAAGAAGTGGACCCCGTCGCGTGATCCTGAAAAGTATCCAATCTGTCCAACCTGCAAAGAGATTTATGCAGGATTGAAGCCCGCGCCTGAAGATAAATAAGCATGAAGCGCAGGTTCAGCTTCTTACTAATAATTTTTTTATGTGTCACCGCATTTACGCAACCGTCGCAGGCAGCTGACAAAGAACCACGAAAAATTTTGTCTGGTTGGATTCCTTACTACTCAGTAAAAACAGTTCTGCCATTAGTGCGCAAACTTCCATCTGCCGCTCCAAATGTTCCAGGGCAACCGACTGTATGCGATTCCTCTCAATACGGCCCTGTGGAAAATCAAGCAATCGAAAGTTCATACCTTTTTACTAATAAGGATTTGATGAAAGAGGTGATGCCTTTTTGGTACAGCCTAAAAAGCCCCACAGTTATTCGTGACGACTATGCAACCGGTAATCCTTCATGGCCGATTGCAGACACCGTCTGCTTGATGCGTAGGGCAGGCTTGCAAGTGATTCCAACAATGACCGATGGTACTGACAAACTCGTACTCTCTGGGTATTTAGCTAATGCTGCTACCCGGGCAACACTTGTGAAAACAATTGTGGATCTAGTGATGAAAAATAATTTTGATGGCATTGATCTTGATTACGAAGGTTTTGCATTTGTTGATGGAAATACAACGTGGAGCACAACCGCGCCACGTTGGGTTGCTTTCATAAAAGAATTAAGCGTTGCATTACATACAAATAATAAATTACTGTCAGTTTCAACTCCTTATCTTTATAATCCGAAAGAAGCGCAAAAAGGTTATTTTGTATATGCCTGGGCAGATATCGCAAGCAGCATTGATCGATTGCGAATCATGACCTACGACTTTTCTGTAGCAAAGCCTGGGCCCATGGGTCCGTTGTCATGGACTGAAAAGACAATTCAATATGCAATTAGTGTGATGTCGGCATCAAAGGTGTACATGGGGTTACCTGGATATGGCCGCGATTGGATTACGTCAGTTAATGGCAAGTGTCCAACCTCGGCACCACCCGGATTAATTGGTGGAGCTACGGCAGCAACATTTAAAATGAATTATGCGACGGCGAAAGCTGCCATCGATGGGGCAGTGCCAACATTTAATGAGCAATATAGCGAAGTTACCTATAGCTATACGCAGAATTACAACGGTTTAACCGCATCCGGTGCATCAACTGCTTGCACTGTGAATCGAACCGTTTGGTATCAAAATGCACGCAGCTATGCGGATCGAATGGCTCTGGTGGCAAAGTACCGACTTGGTGGCGCAGCAATTTGGACTCTTGGTATGGAAGAAATTGCGGCAACAACTGAAATTCGAAATGCAGCACTTGCAATTGCACCTGATCCTGTAGTTAGCACCATGTCCTTAGAAAATGTAAATCAAGGTGCAATTAATTATGGCAATCTATTTATGGTTAAGGGGCTGTTGACCCTCAAGGATAAGACACCAATAGCTGGATTAACCGTTGCCCTCGAAATTAAACGCCTTAATGAAACAGGGTGGATAAAAATTATAGATTTAGTAACAGCACTCGATGGCACAGTTACGACTCCAATGACTTTGGGTGGAACTGCTTCGATTCGTTTAACGACTGCTGGCACCTGGGAGCGTTCAGAATCAGTCAGCTCTGAAGAAAAAATCACCGTAAAGAGCCTTTTGCAGATCGATCGACCAGTATCTGTATTAAAAACTATGCCAATCGCAATTAAAGCGCAGTTGCTTCCACGGTTAATTGGAAAGTCTGCGAATCTACAGAAAAATGTGAATGGGAAGTGGCAAAATATCGGCACCGCATCCATTTCAGATGCCACTGGGATGTTTATTTTTACTACGTTAGAACCTAAAAGAGGGGTTGTCACAATGCGTGTTCAAGTTGTCGGTGATATCGCATCCGCTCCATTCGCGATTGTGATTCGGTAGTCATGGTCAAAATCAAGGACAAGATCGAAGAAGAGTTACAAGTAATCTTTAGCGGTGATGTGCCATGGATAACAATTGTGTGGGATGACCCTGTCAATCTAATGACGTATGTGACATATGTGTTGATGGAATTATTTGGATACAACAAAGAAAAAGCTCATGAGTTAATGATGAAGGTTCACACCGAAGGTAAAGCAGTTGTCTCAAGTGGTAGCCGCGAAGAAATGGAACATGATGTCGCGCGCTTGCACGAATATGGATTGTGGGCGACGTTGCAGCGTGGTGATCAAGCACTATGAAAGAAAATGAGCATGGATTTTTTCGCCACGGCGATAATGCATACCTAGCAAATTTTTCTGAAGCCGAGCGTGAAGTTCTTACCAATTTGGTTGAGCAAATTATTGAGCTCTTAGCCGAACGAGTTGATCACCACAATGACGATCCCTTGGCGGCAATGGTTGGAATAACAATGCATGACACCCCACCCGATGATGAGGTTTTACTGCGCTTATTGCCCAACGCATATGCCGATCAAGTAGATGCCTCTGAATTTCGGAGATACACCGAATCTACATTGCGCCAAAAGAAGCAGGCACATGCAATGGCAATGCGAATGCATTTAAAAAGTGCGACTGATGGCATAGTTGAAGTTGATCACGATGGTGCAAATGCCTGGCTAGGTGCAATGAATGATGTGCGGCTGGCACTTGGTGTTCGATTAAAAGTTGAAGAAAATACGCAACAAGATTTGGAATTGCTGGCCCCTGATGACCCGATGCGTGGTGTTTATGCCGTGTATAGCTGGCTAGGCTGGCTGCAAGAAAGTTTAATTTCTGCGTTAATGGATGAATCTGAATAGTCGCCTGCTAGTCAAGCCATGTGCTCGAGGTAGGCTAACCCTGTGAGCGAAGCCCCAATAGGAATTTTCGATTCAGGTGTAGGCGGTCTCACCGTTGCACGTGCAATCTTGGATCAGCTTCCTAATGAATCCACTCTTTATATTGGTGACACAGCCCGTGGCCCTTATGGTCCACGCCCTTTAGCTGAAGTTCGCGAATTCGCACTTGAGACAATGGATTTTCTTATTGAACAAGGCGTCAAAGCAATTGTTATTGCTTGCAACACAGCATCGGCGGCCATGTTACGTGATGCACGTGAACGTTATTCAATTCCGGTGATCGAAGTAATTCAACCTGCTGTTCGCCGCGCAGTTGCTGCAACTCGATCTGGAAACATTGGCGTTATCGGAACTCGTGCAACAGTTGACTCAAAAGCTTATGTCGATGCATTCGCAGCTGCGCCACAACTAAAAATTACTTCTATCGCCTGTCCCTTATTTGTTGAGTTTGTTGAACGTGGTGAAACATCAGGTACAGAAATCACAAGAGTTGCTCGCGAATACTTAGCACCGGTTATGGATGCAAAGGTTGACACATTAGTTTTAGGTTGCACGCACTATCCGCTACTGACCGGTGTTATTTCCTATGTCATGGGCGAAGGTGTCACATTGGTTTCTAGCGCCGAAGAAACAGCAAAAGATTTGTATCGAACATTGGTTGAAAATGGCTTATTACGAGCGCAGTCATCAATCCCGGCTACACATAGATTCTTAGCAACCGGTGATGCAAAGGCTTTTGAAACCTTGGCTCGACGTTTTCTAGGTCCCGAGGTCACTCAAGTTGAGCACCAAGCGCTAACAAAAAACTAGGAGCAATACATGGCACGCAATGATGGACGCACAGTAAATGACCTACGCGAGATTAAATTTACTCGTGGTTGGTTAGATCACGCCGAAGGTTCTGTGTTGGTTGAATTCGGCAAGACTCGTGTGTTGTGTGTTGCATCATTTACGCCAGGTGTTCCACGTTGGTTGAAAGATTCGGGCAATGGTTGGGTCACATCAGAGTATTCAATGCTGCCTCGCGCAACTCATACACGTTCAGATCGTGAGAGTGTTAAAGGAAAGCTTGGCGGGCGCACACAGGAGATTTCACGTTTAGTTGGGCGCTCTTTACGCGCCGTGGTAAATATGAAGGAACTTGGCGAAAACACAATTGTAATTGATTGCGATGTTTTGCAAGCAGATGGTGGAACTCGTACCGCTGCAATCACAGGTGCATATGTTGCACTTGCAGATGCAATTTCGTGGGCGAAGGCACAAGGACACATCAAAGCAGATGCAAAGCCGCTCACTGATTCCGTTGCAGCGGTAAGTGTTGGAATTATTGATGGCGTGCCAATGCTAGATCTTTGCTACGAAGAAGATGTGCGAGCAGGTACTGACATGAATGTGGTCGTTGCAGGTGATGGACGATTCATCGAAGTTCAGGGAACTGCAGAAGGCGAACCATTTGATCGAGCATTATTAAATCAACTTCTTGATCTGGCTGTTGCTGGGTGTGCAACACTCAACCAAATGCAGAAAGATGCACTTGCTAAGTAATGTCTCATAAACTTGTTTTAGCAACACGCAATCAAGGCAAGATCACTGAGTTTCGTCGCATTCTTGATGCTTTAGCACCAGGGGCTATAGAACTTATCGGTGTTGATCAATTTCCGGATCTAGTCGATGTTGAAGAAACCGGTTCAACATTTGAGGAAAACTCTTTACTGAAGGCGCGTTACACGAGCCAAGCAACTGGGTTACCTGCAATTGCCGATGATTCAGGGCTATGTGTAGATGCATTAAATGGTGATCCTGGAATATTTTCTGCACGTTGGGCAGGCGAGCATGGCAATGACCGAGCGAATCTAGAAAAGGTTTTAGATCAACTCAAAGAGGTGCCAGATGGCAAGCGCACTGCACACTTCATGTGCGTGGCATCGCTGGTACTTCCAGATGGTCGTCAACAGGTTGCCGAAGGCCGTTTTGATGGAAATATTCTGCATGCCCCAGTTGGCGAGAATGGATTTGGTTACGACCCAATTTTCCAGCCTGCAGGGTTGACCATTTCTTCGGCGCAAATGAGCGCGGAAGAAAAGGATTTAGCCAGTCACCGCGGAAAATCACTGCGCGCTTTAGCGCCTCACGTCATCCATTTGCTTGCAAGCCTGAGGTAACCTTTACCTATCACAGCGCGTTAATTACGTGCTTATAGCTATCCAAGGAGTTCGAAGTGGCCGTTAAGAAGACCGCAAAGAAGGCAGCGAAAAAGTCGCCAGCAAAGAAGACTGCTGCAAAGAAGTCGCCAGCTAAAAAAGCTGTAGCTAAAAAAGCTGTTGCAAAGAAGAAGACGACTAAGAGAGCTGTAGCCAAAAAAACTGTTGCAAAAAAGACAGCGAAGAAGTCGCCAGCCAAGAAAACTGCAGCTAAGCGCGTCGTAAAGAAGACAGCCAAGAAAGCTGTGGCCAAGAAAGTTGCGAAGAAGGCTCCTGCTAAGCGTGTTGCTAAAAAAGCAACAACAACTCGAGTTTCATCTGCGCCAGCAGCAATCTCTGCTCCAGTAAAATCAGTTGCACCTGTAGTTGCAGCCAAGCCAGTCGCAGCACCTAAAGCATCAACCTCAAACCGAACTGCATGGATTGTTGTGATCGGAATTGCAATTCTTGTTGCAATCGTATGGTCAAAGTCTGCTGGAACAAGTGATGATGGGGCAGCTCCTGCGCCAGAAATGTCACAGTCGGCTGAGCCGAGTGCATCAGCTGAACCAACTGCAACAAAGTCAACAGGTACAGCGGTTGCAATGGTTGAAGCTCCAACAAAGTTTGTTGCATTAGGTAGCACAGACGGATTGAAGCTCCGTTGGGTAGCACCAACTGCAATGGATGGTTTAACTGGATACAACGTTGAGATTCGTGCCAACGGAAAAGGTGATTGGACGGTTATTGCAACTGTTCCAGCAGATCAACTAACTCAGAATGTCACAAAGGCAAGTGATTCAGGATGGACTCAGTTCCGCGTTTCATCTGTGTACTCAGATGGACAGACTGCATCAGCTACAGCTTTTGGAATTCCAGGAGAGTTCAAGTAAATCTAAATTAGATTAAATAAAATCCCTCACCAAGTGGTGGGGGATTTTGTTTTGGGGTTTGGCGATGAAATTAAAGTGGCGCGATGAAATTAAAGTTGCGCAGTGATTGCATCCACGTAAGCACGCACACCTGCAGGAACAAGGTGAACACCATCTGGCCCAAAGAACTCCGTATGGCCCTGCGAAATACTTGCCCAATCAATTAAGTGAGCACCGTATGTAGCTGCATATTGTGCAATTAATACGTTGTTCTCATCTCGCCAAGCACGCGGAACAGCGGTATTGACTACAACAATCCGAGGCTGATCCTTAATAACTTCGAATATTGCAGCGACCTGCGCTTCGGTTAACTTGTTATTATTACCTAAATTTAAAACAATCGTTGCATTGCTCATATTGGTTTTGTCATGGGTGATGACATCGAGAAGTTCAGGTGCTTGTCGCCCTACTCGTGCATTGATCAAACCAATATGCTGACGAGTGTCCAATTCAAAACGGATTCCCAGAATGACGGAATCACCTGTAACCCACAAACCAGGATTACTACCGTCAGAGGAAATCGAGGGAGAGGCCGCAGGTGTTTGTAGTTGTTCTTTTAAATCTGCTAACTGTTTGTCACCTTTAACAATGGCATATGATGCAACTGATGCGGTCATGCCGATTATCGAAAGTGCTACCAAAATAACACCTGCTTTTTGGCGCAATTGCACCCGCTTTGTGCGGTACTTCATTCCTTTGAACCAATAATCAACGAGTCCTGTGCGAACAGGAAGTTCGACTAAACGCAACGAAACATCAGCCAATGCAAAGACAATCAGAATTCGCAATGCGTACAAAGCCCATTGAGAGCCATCAAGATCATAGTTTGGGCGAGTAACTTGGAAAACTACCCAGTGCCATAAATAAATTGCATATGACCGCTCGCCGATCCAAACAAATGGCTTACTACTCAGAATCGGTGCAAAGCGCGATGCGGGGTGAACAATGGATGTAATGATTGCACATCCAAAAATTCCAGCCAAAGGGAAAGCCAATTTATACAAAGTTGGATCAGTTTCATCAATAAACAAATATGCTGCGATGATTCCTAAGAACCCAATAACACCAATTCCATCGATGAAATCTTGTGCCTTTCGAGTCACCTTTTCTTGCAAGTTTTGTGGGATCCAACTAACTGCTAACGCTGCACCTAGAAATAGGCCAATACTGTGAGTATCTGTTCCGAAGTACACATGGCTCACCTGAGAAGCACTGGCCGCATCAACTTGCAATGACACAACCAAGAGCGCAATACCTGAAAATGCTGCGATTAATAGCGCTGCTCCGGGGATCTTATTTTTTCCAAAATAGCGAAGTACTAACAACAAAATCAGTGGCCACACCAAGTAGAACTGTGCTTCGACACCTAGCGACCATGTGTGTTGTAACAAAGGAGGGCGACCAATAGCTTCAAAGTAATCTGTATGACGAAAAACTAACCACCAATTCATCCCGCCAAATAGTGCGAAAGGGGTATCTCCTAAAAATCGGCGCATCGTATCGGGCGCCCATAAGCCAACCACAACTGTTGTTGTGATGATCATGAAGACCAGTGGTGGAAGCAAACGTCTAATACGCGCAACATAGAAAGCTCGAAGATCCAAGCCACCACTGCGCTGGATTGAATCAAGGAGTAATCGGGTTATTACGTAACCAGAGATTACAAAAAAGAGGTCTACGCCCAAGAATCCGCCAGGTATCCACTTGAATCCAAGGTGATACAACATCACAGCAATTACCGCGACAGCACGCAAACCATCAATTGCAGGTATGTAACGGATACCTCGTTCAGTTGCCATGATGAATTAACTCCTACGAAGTAACGCTGTATTAAATAGCGATGAGCTATCTAGCGCTTTGCAGATTTCTTTGTAGCACTCTTCTTTGCCGGAGCTTTCTTAGCAGCCTTCTTTGCTGTCTTCTTGGGTGCAGCTAGTGCTGGCCGTGTTCGCTGGCTAGCAACTTTAAGCGGGCCTGGATTAATCAAAGTGTCATCGGCGTTCAAGTTATCTAGCACGCTTTTTTGAAGCTCTTCTAATCTTTGGAATGCGCCATCTAGGCGATTTCGAGATTGCTGAATTGCAGACTCTGCCGCATCTAGCGATTGCTTTTGAATTCTGTATAAACGCTCTGCTTCAGAAATTACTCCTGATAACCATTGTCGGTAACCAGTAACTTCAGTTGTTGCTTCAGAAACAATTCGTTCACCCTCGCGGCGCGCGGCTGTGGCAAGAGCAGAAATTTCGCGCTTCTTGCTTTCAATTAAGGCTTCCGCCTCGGATTCGGCAAGAGCTAACTTTTCTTCAGCTTCTGATTCAGCAGTCTGGATGTATTTGCGCCCACGAGATTCGGCACCGGCCAGAATTGTGCGAGCCTTTGCATCCGCTGCTTCTAACTCTTCCTTTGTTGCGCGTGCCGTTTCCGATACTAAACGTGTTGCAGCTAGCTGTGCTTTACTTTCGCGTGCTTGTGCAGATTTGATCATTGACATCGCAGTTTCAGTTGCGAGAATTTCAAACTCTTCTTTTGTTAAGCCGGTAATGTCACGGCGAGATTTCAAATCTGCAATTTGAGCTTCG
>Ga0136641_1000560_pt1 | contig 15976 bp, 23 predicted proteins | sample EliLak1302023Y_FD_115312 | JGI IMG/M metagenome (GOLD analysis project Ga0136641, IMG submission 115312) | Freshwater microbial communities from Elizabeth Lake, Yosemite National Park, California, USA - 13020-23Y | ecosystem: Environmental > Aquatic > Freshwater > Lake ...
ATTTTGCTTCTGTCGTAACGGTGCTAGGAACCCTTGCAGATATGTTGCCCGCTATTGCCGCTGTATTTACTATAGTGTGGACAGGTATCCGCATATACGAAACCAAGACAGTACAAGGTTGGTTAGGAAAATCAAATGCCGTCGACCAGTAAAAAACAACATAATTTCATGGCTGCGGTAGCCCATTCGCCATCGTTTGCTAAGAAGGTAGGAGTCCCACAATCCGTGGGTAAAGATTTTAACCAAGCCGATAAAGGCAAAAAATTTAAAGAAGGTGGAGCTATGAAACCAGTAGACATGAAGAAGGATCCAGGACTTGCTAAGTTACCTACAGCCGTTCGCAATAAGATGGGCTATATGAAAAAAGGCGGCATGGCTAGTGACGCTAAAGAAGATACAAAGATGGACAAGAAGCAAGATAAAGCTATGATTAAAAAAGCGTTTTCTATGCACGACAAGCAAGAGCATAAAGGCGAGCACACTGATCTTTCTAAACTTAAAAAAGGTGGTATGGCTATGAAAAAGATGGCAATGGGTGGTTCAGTAAAACCTAGTTCTATGTCTAAAGATGTAGAAGCGGGTTCAAACAAGCTAACTAAGTTTGGTGAGTCCGCTGTTCAAAAGCGTGGTCATACAAAAGGTAAAAACCTAGGCGATTCAGGTCCAATCAAAGGCATTATGGGCGGCGCTGGTATGAAAGCTGGCGGTATGTGTGGTGGCGGAAAAACTATGAAGAAGATGTCTTCTGGTGGCGCAGCTTCTAAACGTGCTGACGGAATTGCTTCTAAAGGCAAAACCAAAGGAAAGTTCTGCTAATCATGGGAAAAACATATCGTGAACGCTCAAGCGACACTATCCTAGCTAAAGAGGGTGATCCAGATTACCAAAAGCTAATGAAGACCCGCCCAGGGTTTTTCAAAGATGAGAAGCATTCTCAGGAAAGCATTATGCGTGGCTTAGAAGAAGCTGATGATGCTGAGAAAAACTTTTTAGGTAGGGGCGTTAGCAAGGTTAAAAAAGCTATTCTTGGTTCGGATGTGGATAACGAACTTGCTGCAGAGCAAATGCGTAAGATGGACGAAAAAAGTCCTGATACCGCACAAGCTAAAGTAAATCGTTTACTTGGTAGAAAAAAGGGTGGCGCAGTTTCCTCCTACAAGTCTGGTGGTAAGGTTTCTTCAGCTTCTAAACGTGCTGATGGCTGCTGCATCCGAGGCAAAACGAGGGCTTAATTATGAGACCAAGCAGAGGTATGGGTGCTATTGCACCTTCTAAAATGGGTAAAGGCGTTAAGAAAGAACGCAGGGACAATACTGACTTTACTCAATTTAAAAAAGGTGGATTAGCCAAACAAGCTGCTACAGCTATTGCTATGAAAGCAGCAGGCGTAAAACCTAAAAAGATGGCTGGTGGTGGTCTCTATGCCAATATCGCTGCAAAAAAGAAACGCATAGCCGCTGGTTCGGGCGAAAAAATGAAAAGTGTAGGAGACAAAGGTGCGCCTAAAAAAAGTGATTTTGCTAATGCAACCAAGACTGCATCGTACGCCGAAGGTGGTAAAACTAAATCTACAGTAAACGCCGCAGGCAACTATACCAAACCTGGCTTACGTAAACGGATATTTAACAGCGTTAAAGCCGCTGCAATTGTAGGTACTGGTGCAGGCCAATGGTCAGCTCGTAAAGCACAAGTAATGGCTAAACGTTACAAAGCAGCTGGTGGAGGGTACAAGTGAAATGGTCAGACAAACGAAAGAAATCAATCAACTGCGACAATCCGAAGGGGTTCTCGGAGAAAGCCCATTGTGCAAGCAAAAAGAAAATGGCTGGGGGTGGCTTAGCAAAATCACAGCAATCTTTAAAGGCTTGGGGCGACCAGAAGTGGACAACCAAGTCGGGGAAGAAGTCGTCCGAGACGGGGGAACGATACCTACCAAAAAAAGCAATCGAGTCGCTAAGCCCGCAAGAGTACGCAGCAACGACAAAAGCAAAACGAGCGGGAAAAGCAGCGGGAAAACAGTTCGTGCCCCAGCCAAAAAAAGTCAAAGCAAAAGTAAAACCGTTTAGGAAAATATGAGCACTACTGGCTTAACTACCTTTAACCTCGACATGAATGACCTCATAGAAGAGGCATTTGAGCGTTGCGGCAAAGAGCTGCGCTCTGGGTATGATTTCCGTACCGCACGTCGCTCCGTCAACATTATGACGATTGAGTGGGCTAATAAAGGGTTAAACCTATGGACAGTTGAGCAGGGTCAGATTTTGATGAATACTGGACAGGCTATTTACCCCGTTCCAGTAGATACTATTGACTTACTAGATACTACCGTGCGTACCAATAATGGTCAGGGTAACAATCAGATTGATATTAATATCAGCCGTATTTCTGAGTCTACTTACATGACTATACCGAATAAAAACTCCAACGGACGACCTATTCAAGTTTGGTACAACCGCCAATCAGGCAATATGGCTAAGATCCCACAGACTACTTTAGCTGTTGGGTACCCCATATCAGCCACAGATACAACGATTACGCTAACTAATGTTTCTAAATTGCCTACACAGGGGTTTGTAAATATTGGGGACGAAACTATTGCTTACCAAAATATTGTTGGTAATCAGATTCTAAATGCTTGGCGTGGTCAAAATGGAACGACCGCAGTTGGTCATGCAGCTGGCGCCGAGGTGTTTGTAAATAACCTACCATGTATTAATGTCTGGCCTACCCCTAATGCCCCTGGCAACCAGTACACCTTTGTGTACTACCGTATGCGCCGTGTACAGGACGCTGGCAATGGTACAGCCACAGAAGACATCCCGTTCCGTTTTATTCCTTGTTTGGCAGCTGGATTAGCTTTTCACCTGAGCACTAAGCTACCAGATGTGGATATGAACAGAGCTATGGCTTTAAAGCAGCTTTATGATGAAGCGTTCCAACTTGCCGCAGATGAAGATAGGGAGACAGCCCCAGTACGATGGGTTCCACGTAACTCGTTCTACTATAGGTAATCATGCCAACCAAGTTTGCGTCAGGTAAGTATGCAATTGCCGAGTGTGATAGATGCGCTCAGCGGTATATGCTTAAGCAGTTAAAGATTCAGATAGTAAAGACAAGACCGTTTCAGATTAAGGTTTGCCCAACTTGTTGGGATCCAGATCAGCCACAATTATCGTTAGGTATGTACCCTGTGGACGATCCGCAAGCAGTGCGTGAACCAAGACCTGATGTGTCCTATTTACAGTCTGGTAATAATGGGTTACAAACATCTATAGCAGGCGGCACTGCACCAAGCGGTTTTGGTAATCCTGATATGGGTAGTAGGGTGTTTCAGTGGGGGTGGAATCCTGTGGGAGGAGGCTCAAATTGGCCTCAAACACCAAATGACTTGGTTTCTGGTGTAGTTTTAGGTACAGTTATAGTAACAACAACTTAGGAGTTAAAAATGACATTTAAATCAGGTGCCAATGGCATTGAGAAAAAAGGTAAAACTAAGGGTAAGAACCTTGGTGATTCAGGCCCAATAGAGGGTGTTCAAAAAGGTGGTAAAAAATCCGCTGGTGTAACAGGTCAAGCTATGCGTGCTGTAGGCCGCAACATGGCTCGTGCCAATAACCAAAGAGGTCGTTAATCATGGCTACCAAACAAAAATTCCCACCTACAGAAACCAAAAACGCTTTTGGTGCTCATGGGCATGCAAGAGATAATGGTCCTGCTAGCGAATACACTGGGTTTAAGTACCCTACAGGTGGTGGTAATGATATTGGTGTGTACAAACAGCCAATGGATAACCCTGTTGCCGCAGCCCAAGATGTTATAGATAAGTCTGGTAATCCTTTGAATGATTTTAATATCGCTGTTGGCGGTACTAATAAAGGTAATTACGCTGCTCCTAATAAGAATGGCGAGAAGACTATGCGTGGTTATGGCGCTGCTACTAAAGGCATTAAAACTCGTGGGCCAATGGCCTAGTAGGGTAAACCAGAATGAACTTTACTCAGCTATCTCAAGCAATACAAAGCTATGCGGAATCTACCGAGCAATTGTTCGTGTACAACATCCCTAACTTTGTTCAGCTTGCTGAGGAACGTATATACAATGCGGTTCAGATACCTGCTATTCGCAAGAACGTTATTGGTAACTTTACTTCTGGGGATCTTTACCTTGCTTTACCTGATGACTACTTAGCTTCTTTCTCTTTAGCAGTGATCGACGCTAATGGTAATTATGAGTATTTGTTAGATAAAGACGTAAACTTCATTCGCCAGTCATACCCAAACCCAACCGCAGATACGGGTACTCCTAAGTATTATGGGCAATTTAAGCCATATACATACATTATTGGACCAACACCCGATGCAAACTATCAGACTGAGCTGCATTATTACTACTATCCAGTAACGATTGTCCAAGGTGGTATCGCTGGTTTCGGAACAATTACCCCAGGATCGGGATATACCAATGGTATATACGAGCAAGTTCCTTTAACTGGTGGTGATGGTTCTAATGCCGTGGCTACGGTTACTGTTTCTGGTGGCATTGTAACTGCTGTAACACTTACAAACCCGGGTTATTTTTATACATCTGGAAACGTATTAAGCGCTTCTCCAGCATATATTGGTGGTACAGGTTCTGGGTTCTCAATCCCAGTAAATAACATCCAAAACGCTACAGGCACTTCATGGCTTGGCGATAATTTTGAAACAGTTCTGCTCTATGGCGCCTTACGGGAAGCAGTTATATTCCAAAAAGGTGAGCAAGATATGGTAAATTACTATGAGCAGAAGTACCAAGAATCATTAGCGTTACTCAAAGAGTTGGGTGATGGTAAAGATAGACGCAGTGCCTACCGTGATGGACAACTTAGACTGCCCGTACCTGGGCCTGTTAGATAATTTTTAGGAGCAAAAAATGGCAATTACCCAAGGAATGGCTACATCGTTCAAAGTTCAACTTTTAACTGGTGGTCAGAATTTTTCTTCAAACACTTTTAAGATTGCTTTGTACACCAGTGCAGCAACTTTAGGTGAGTCAACAACAGCTTACTCAGCAACTAACGAAGTAGCCTCAACAGGCAACTACACTGCTGGTGGAAACACTTTAACAGTTAGCGTAACCCCAACATCAACTGGCAACGTAGCTTTCTTGTCATTTGCTAATACTACTTGGGCTAACGCAACTATTACTGCTAATGGCGCTTTGATCTACAACAATACGAATGGTAACTCGGCTGTTGCTGTGTTGGCTTTCGGTGGTGACAAGACTTCTACTAACGGTACTTTTGCTATTAACTTCCCAACTGCTGATTCTACTAGTGCAATTATTCGCTTGACCGCTTCGTAATCAGTTAATTAGGGAGGCCGTATGGCTTTAGTTCTGCAAGATAGAGTAAGTGTAAACAGCACGGGTTCAGGCACGGGCAGCCTTGTCTTGGGTAGTGCATACCCAGGATTTCGCACGTTTGCTTCGTGTATTCCCAATGGCTCTGTTGTTTATTACACAATTACTAACCAATCTGTTGGTTACGATACTCAATTTGAAGTTGGTTCTGGTACATACACACTTAGCACTAATACACTAAGCCGTACTACTGTTTACGCATCTTCTAACGCTAACGCTCTTGTAAACTTTACTGCAGGTGCTAACGGCTTACAGGTATTTATTACTCAACCTGCAGGAAAAGCTGTATACCAAGAAACAAACGGGGACGTTTTAATACAAAACGGTATTTTAACTACTGTTGGGCCTGGTGCAACTAACCCAACTTTTCCTGGTACTTTAGGAGAATTTGTTTCTAATCAATCTGGTTACTCACAACTTCTTACTCAAAATCAAAGTAACGCTGCTAATGCTTCAACTGACGTAGTTTCTTACAACAATTTAGGCGATGGCACTAATTATTTTGTAGACACGGGTATTGCTAGTTCTACTTATAACGATGGCGCTTATCCAATTTTCCAAGCTAATGACGCCTATTTGTATAACGGTGGTAACACTGCTGGTACAGGCGCAGCTGCTGACATTTCTCGCTTACTGATCGGTACAAGCACCGCCAATAGTAACGTAGTTATCTTTGGTGGTAGCGTTAACGTAAACGCTGTTATTGCTACTTTTGTAGCTTCTACTAAAGATGTCAATTTTGCTAACAACATCAGCGTTACAAACAATGCCTCTGCTAATAATATAACCCTGACTAATCTAGCTTACGCTGCTGGAAACCTATCTAATGCTGCTAACAGCACAGTTTTAACTACTAAGTCCTATGTTGACTCTGCGGTAGCTACAGGCTTTACAGTCCACACACCTTGCGTATATGCAACTACAGCAGCGTTAGCAACCAATACATATAACAACGGAACACTAGGTGTTGGTGCAACATTAACTGCAACTGCAAATGGTGCGCTTTCTGTTGATGGTAATGCCGTAACTACTTCCCAGCGTATTTTAGTTAAGAACGAAGCTACACAAGCTAATAATGGTGTATATAGCGTAACCCAAACAGGTAGCGGAGCTTTACCTTATATCCTAACCCGTGTAACCGATTTTGACCAAGCAGCTGCTGGTGAGATTGCTAATAACGCTTATTTTTATATTAGTGCAGGTGCTACTAATATTGGTAGTTCGTTTGTTTTATCCCAGACTGCAGCAATTACAGTTGGAACTACAGCCCTTCCATTTACCAATTTTGCTTCTCAGCTTGTCTACACAAGCACAGCACCAATTAACGTATCTGGTCAGACTATTTCCCTGACTGGTATTGTCCCTATAGCTAACGGTGGCACAAACCTATCTAGTTATACAGCTGGCGATACAGTTTATGCTAGTGCAACAAATGTTCTAAGTAAACGTGCTATCGGTGCTTCAAACACTGTTCTAGTATCTAACGGCTCTGTTCCTGATTGGGGTACTGTTGCTCTAGGATCAGCCAGTGCAGTATCTGGTACTCTGGGCGCAACTAACGGTGGTACAGGTCAAGCTACATATACGCTTGGCGATATTATTTACTCTAATGCTACTAACAGCCTTGCTAAGTTAGCTGGTCAAACCACAGTTACTCAAAAGTTCTTAGGTCAGACTGGCGATGGAGTTAACTCCGCAGCCCCTGTTTGGAGCACTGTTCCAGCTGCAAGCGTTACTGGATTAGCCGCCTCTGCTACTACTGATACAACAAACGCTTCTAATATTACTTCTGGTACTTTAGCTAACGCCCGTACAACCGCAGCTTCTGCTAACGGTGCTTCTACTATAGTTGCCCGTGATGTTAATGGTAGCTTTACAGCTAACGTAGTTACGGCTACTCATGTTGGTGATGGCTCTGGATTGTCAGCTTTAAACGGCTCAAACGTTACTACTGGTACTGTATCTAATGCCCGCACAACAGCGGCTTCTGCAAATGGCGCTTCTACAATCGTAGCCCGTGATATTTCAGGTAACTTTGCTGCTGGTACTATTACCGCTGCTTTAACTGGAACTGCGTCTACAGCTACAAACATTGCTGGTGGCGCTGCTGGTTCTATCCCTTACCAAACAGGTGCTGGCGCTACTGCGTTATTGGCTACTGGTACAGGCGTATTAGTTGGTGGTACAACCCCAGCTTACTCAACTACACCTACCCTAACAGGTACAAACTTTACTGGTATTCCAAATTCTGGCTTATCTAATAGCTCTGTTACTGTAACGGCTGGTACTGGTTTGTCTGGTGGTGGCGCTATTGCTTTAGGTGGTTCTGCAACTTTAAACCTTGCAAATACATCGGTAACGGCTGGTTCATATACCTCAGCAAGTATTACTGTTGATGCCCAAGGACGCTTAACTGCTGCTTCTAGTGGTGCAGCTGCTGGTACTACGATTACTAACGATACGACAACTAATGGTACTTACTACCCTTGGTTGACCACTTCTACTAGTGGCTCTGTATCTACAGCTAACGTTTCTAGCACCAAGTTGTCATTTAACCCATCTACTGGAGTTTTATCAGCCACTTCATTTACTGGTGCTGGTACTGGGTTAACTGGAACCGCTGCGTCTTTAACCGCTGGTAATGCAACAACTGCAGCTGCAGTTACTGGGGGATATGTTTCTTCCGCTGTTGCGGGTACGGGTGTTTCTGTATCAGGCGCTACAGGTGCGGTTACATTTAGTATTGGGCAAGCAGTTGCTATATCTTCAAACGTACAGTTCAACTCATTAGGTGTTGGTACTGCAGGTTCTGCGGTTGCTGGTGAGATTCGTGCAACAAATAACATAACTGCTTACTACTCTGATGAGCGTTTAAAAACAAAAATTGGTAATATCGAAAACGCTTTAGATAAAGTACGTAGTATTGAAACAATGGTGTACCACGCTAACAAAACTGCAGTTGGCCTTGGGTACGATGCCTCTATTATTGAGGTAGGTGTCACTGCTCAATCAGTACAAAGAGTAATGCCACAAACAGTAGCCCCAGCGCCTATTGATGATAAGTATTTAACTGTACGATATGAACGCTTAGTGCCGTTGTTAATTGAGGCTATTAAGGAGTTAGAGGCTCAAGTTGCTGAATTAAAGGCTAAATAATGTTTGCGGGATTTCCCTTCGCAGGAGCACCGTTTGCCTCGGTAGGGAATAATTCTCTTGGTGTAAGTATTGACGTTACTGGGGTTAGTTCTGTAGCTAGGCTTGGTACTGTAGCGTTACAGACACAGAACTTTATTGGTGTTACAGGCGTTAATGCGATAGGTCAGGTAGGAACAGTAGGAACAGTAGCAACAGCAAATATAACCCCAACTGGGGTGTATGCTGTTAACAAGTTAGGGTCAGTTTTAGTAGTTACTGATGTAGCGTTTAGTGTTACTGGGGTGTCCGCTAGAGGGTTGTTGGGTAACGTAGTAGTTAATGCAGATGCAAATAACGTAGTTACTGGATTTGCTGTACCTACATTATTAGGTCAAATAGCATTAGTAACCAACAACTTTATTAATGTAACAGGCGTAACCGCAGTCGGTATTCTAGGCAATACTACAGAAGTTGTTGGAAACGCTACTATTACCTTAACAGGTGTTAAAACAGTTGGTAGAATAGGTACTGTAAACGCACAGGGAAGCACAAGTATTAGCGTTCTAGGGGTTAAAGCGGTGGTTAAATTAAATACAGTAAACGTTTGGGGGCTTGTTGATACTGCGCAAACTCCAAATTGGACAGAAGTAGTAGCAGCTTAAGGATAAATTATGGCAAGTACGTACTCACCAAGTCTTAAACTAACCCTAATTGGTGATGGGGATCAGTCTAGTATTTGGGGGCAGACTACTAATACTAACTTAGGTACTTTGCTTGACCAAGCTATTGCTGGCGTTGTTTCAATCACAATGTCAGATGCCAACTATACTTTAAGTAGTTTAAATGGTACCGCTGATGAAGCTAGAAACGCTGTAATTGTAGTTGGTGGCTCAAACGCAGCAATACGGGATGTTATTCCGCCAGTTATAAAAAAGCTATATACCGTAGTAAATAACACTTCTGGCGGCTTTGCTATTCGGGTTATTGGTGCCACAGGCACGGGTGTAAATATACCTAATGGGGCTACGGCTCTTGTTTTTTGTAATGGTACTAATTTTGTAAGTGGCCTTAGTGGTTCTTCTGGTAATTTTTCTATAGCTGGCGCACTAACGGCTACCACTATTAATGGTACAACTATTACTGCAGCTACTCAATTTACAGGTCCTGGTACAGGACTTACAGGAACCGCTGCTGGATTAACTGTAGGATCAGCTACAACAGCTACAACAGCTACAACAGCTACAACAGCTACAACAGCTACAACAGCTACAAGCGCTGCTGCCATTACAAATTCTGGCGGATGGTCTGTAACACCAAGTGGTACTAAACTTTATTTTAATTATAATGGCACTAACGTAGCTTCAATAGACTCATCTGGTAACTTTACAACTATTGCTAACGTAACTGCATACGGAACACCATAATGACAATGAATTCATCAGGTCCTATTAGTTTAGCTGGTACAACGGCTGGAGTTTCAATTGAAATTGAAAACGGTGGTAATGGTACAACGCAAATCAGTTTAAATGATACTGCTGTTCGTTCTTTGGCTGGCGTTCCAGGATCTGGAACAACTATTATTATGCCTACTAACTTTTATGGTAAATCTAATTCATTTACTTACACAGTATCATCTAATCAAACTAACTTCTGTATGAGGGCTGGTGCAGTTTCTGCTGGATGGAATCAATCTAGTGCGTTAGCAGTAAATATTAATAGTGGTGTAATTATTTCTTCTAATGGTACTGGTACTCCAGCAATGAGAATACAAGGAAGTTTTCCAGCAGGGGTTACTGTAACAAATAGAGGAACTATTGTTGGCATGGGCGGTAACGGTGGATATGGCGGTTGGTATCCAGGTTCAGGACAAGGACCAGCTGGTGGCGGTGGATCAGGCGGCGGTACTGCATTAAAAGTTTGTTCTGCGGTTACATTTAATAATGTAAACACTATTGCTGGTGGTGGCGGTGGCGGTGGCGGTGGTGGTTATGGACTAATTGGTCCTTGTCTCAGTGCCGCAAGCGGTGGTGGCGGTGGTGGCGGCAGAAGTAGTAATGCCGCAAATTCTTCAGGTGGTGGCGCTCATTGTTTTGGAAGCCCTGGTGGTTCAGGTACATATTCATCTGCTGGCGGTGGTGGCGGTGTATGTGGCGGAGGTTCTGCTGGCGGTGGTGGTAGCGGTGGTAATTGGGGTGCTTCAGGTAGTGGTGGTAGTATTGGTGGTAATCCTAGTTATAGTGGTGGTAGTGGTGGCGGTGGTGGTAAAGCAACTTGTGGCGCTGGAACATATATTACTTGGACAGGAACAGGAACAAGATATGGGAGTATTAGCTAATGTTAATTTATGTCATTCCTAATCAGGTAGTTCCTAATGTAGAATTTGTTTGTGATTCACAAGCAACAATTGATGCTAGACCAAAAGATCCTAAAACTGACGAATACTATATTCCAGCAAATCTATGTAGCGTTGGTGGCGTAAATGAAGCAAATACAATGCTTGCAAGTAACCAACAAACATGGCTAACAAAACAAGCTAGTTTATTTACAATTAATTTACAAACTACCTCCGAAAGTGGCATAGTTTGGACAGTTGTAGATTTAGCCACACAAGAATCAAATACAGATAAACAATATTTTGTATTAGACCCAACAACTGGAACATATACTGAAGCTATTGGATTAGATGCGGCAAATTCTTTATTTGCTCAAACACAACAAACATATTTAGTTTTTACTGATATGAACTCCTATACTACAATGACTTCTTGGAACTAATGGAAAATAAATTAGAAGCAATACCTTTATTTACTTGCCCAGTATTTATGATGGACAAGCCTGAATATTTGGATGTAGCTAAAAAAATATCTAAAAAATTTATTGCTAAAAGAAAAAAAGAATCTGATTTAAACCCTAATTACCCAGTTTATATGACTGAATCTATAAACTATGATCCTGAAATGTTGGATTTTGCTAATTTTGTTGCACAAATATCTTGGGATATTTTAAATAACCAAGGCTATGCAATGGATATGTTTGGTACTTATTTTACTGAAATGTGGACACAAGAACACCATCAACATTCTACGATGGAAAAACATATTCATGGGAATGGTGCAGTATTGTCAGGCTTTTATTTTCTTAATGTTCCAAAAGATTCAAGCAAAATAATTTTTCATGAACCAAAAGATTCTAAAGTAATCACTAATTTACCTGAAAAGGATATGAGCCAAGGAACTCATGCTAGTTGCATGATTAATTTTCAACCAAAAGAAGGTCAATTAATGATTACAAATTCTTGGCTTCCCCATTCTTTTACTAAAAACGAATCCAAAAAGCCAATTAGTTTTATTCATTTTAATGTTGCAGTTCAACCATCTATTCCGCAATCTTGTGCAACGCAACAAGCAGAAGTAATATGAACAAGTACCGTATTCGGTTTAATAAAAGTCGTGGTCAAGAAGGTCGTGGAACAGTTGACCATGTTTGGCGTGTATTTGAAGGCGATAAAGAATACTTGGTAAAACACTTCAAACTAAACGTGCCATCCGAAAGCGAAATAGAAACAAATGGTGCAGATTGGAATGTAGTTTGTTATGGAGTGTTAACTTTAAATCGTGAAACATCAACAGCTATTATTGATATGGAGCAAAAATGATTAAAGAAATTGCAGATGCTAAATTAGATGATGGTTCTATTTTGTGCCGTCACACTATTGAAGTCTACTGCCCTAGCTGCAGCCGTGACGTAGATGAAGCCGAATTAACTGCGCAAAAGTGTGCCGACTGCGGGTTTGATTTATCTACTCCTGAGCAGCACGTAGCTATTGTGGTGGCTAATCTTTCATCTGGTGGGGCAACGCTCTAATGTATGGCAGATCCTTACGGCATATCCGAAGGAGTAAAAACTCTTAGCGGCAGTCTTGATGCAAGTCGAGAAGCTGCCAAAGGACTGTCTAAAAGCATAGAAGCAGCGCAACATGATGCAACAGAAGTAGCCCAAAAGCAAGCTAATGAACGTATCAGGGCAAGGCGGGAAGCAGAGTTTAAGAAAGAAAGAGCGCTAATCAAGGCTCTTGAATCTTGGAAGCATAAGAAGCAAATCTCCGATGAGGAGGCAAAACTAAAGATAGATTTTGTTAAGAAGCATGGTGCTAAAGAGTGGGAAGCGGTACTAAAGATAAAGTTGGACATTGAGAATATGCAACGTAAGGACAACGAAGAGTACCAGCATGATTTAAAAGCTGTTAGACGGGTGCAAATGTATTGTTTTGCTCTAGCTGCTGTATGTGCTTGGTATTTAACTTGGGGATACAAGTGGTGAACGATGATTTTGATATGATTATGTGGGCTTGGGTTGTTGCTACATTGTGGATAGCCTTTGGTTTATACGTTTATTGGAGGTAATATGTTTGGAATAGATGACATTATTGGTGTAGGAATGAAAATCCTGGACAAGGTTATTCCCGACCCAGCTGCGAAAGCCGAGGCGCAAGCAAAATTAATAGAGCTGCAACAGCAAGGCCGATTAGCAGAGCTACAGGCAGACACAGCAGAAGCTCAAGAGCTGACCAAGCGAGCAGAAGCAGATATGACATCAGATAGTTGGCTATCGAAAAACATTCGTCCCATGACATTGATTGCTATCCTTTTAGGTTATTTTACTTTTGCTATGTTATCAGCATTTAATATCGAAACCAATAAATCCTATGTTGAATTGCTTGGGCAGTGGGGCATGCTTATTATGAGCTTTTACTTTGGTGGTCGCACCCTTGAAAAAATTATTGATATGAAGAGTAAAGAAAAATGAATTCAAAAGACCATATTATGATTATTGCTGCCTGGTCATTGGTGGCTATTGTTGTAGCTATGTTGATTATGTTTGGATATGCCGTTGTTGACCCTAATTTTGATACCGACAAAGTATTTCAGATTATCGGGCCAGCGTTTCAAACTATTGTTGGCGGGTTTATTGGTTTAATTACAGGCATTAAGATAGGATCAGATGATGAATCTAAGTGAACATTTCACCCTAGAAGAACTAACCCACACGGATCACCGTGAGTTTGACAATACTCCCAACGATGCCGAAACCGCTAATTTACAGCGTTTAGCTGCGTTCCTAGAAGAAGTTAAAACCATGCTTGGTGGTAAGCCGATTATGGTAAATAGCGCATTTCGGTCTAAACAGGTCAACGATGCGGTAGGTTCTAAGGATACGTCACAACATCGTATTGGGTGCGCTGCTGATATTCGGGTTCCAGGTATGACACCAGACGAAGTTGTTAAGGCGGTGATTGCTTCTGGCATTGGCTACGATCAAGTGATTCGTGAGTTTAATAGCTGGACGCATATATCCGTGCCTAACACAAAAGACATGACACCACGCCGACAAGCGCTTATCATTGACAAATCAGGAACACGTCAATACGTCTAAGGGTAAACCCGTATGCTCCAAAAGTTACAGTTCCGTCCAGGAATCAACCGAGAAGGCACCGATTACAGTAACGAGGGTGGTTACTATGATTGCGATAAGGTGCGTTTTCGTTCTGGCTTTCCAGAAAAGTTAGGTGGTTGGACACGCATTTCAAATGCTCAGTATCTTGGCATAGCTCGTTCTTTATGGAATTGGGCTACTTTAAATGGCTCAAACTTACTCGGTGTTGGTACAAACATTAAGTACTATATTGAGCAGGGCGGTACGTATAACGATGTAACCCCGTTTTCAACTATCCAAACAGCCCTTGGCGCTGCACCTGGGCCTTTTACTGCATCTAATGGTTCTGCCACAATTACAGTTACTGATGCTACATATACCCCATCCGTCGGGGATTACGTAGTGTTTTCTGGTGCGGCTAGTCTTGGGGGTAATATTACAGCGGCAGTATTAAACCAAGAATATGTTGTTGCTACAGTACCGAGTTTCACTACTTTTACTATCCAAGCTAAAAGCCCAACTACGGGTTTACCAGTATTAGCTAATGCGTCTGACACAAGCAAAGGCGGTGCAACAGTAACGGCATCTTTTGAAGTACCTATTGGTTTAGCTACTTATTCTATTGGTACTGGCTGGGGCGCTGGGCCTTGGGGTCGTGGTGGCTGGGGTTCTGCTTATACAACGGGCGGTATTGGACAACAACTTCGTCTTTGGTCTAACGATAACTATGGGCAAGAGCTTTTTATAGCCCCTCGTGGAGGCGCTGTTTATTACTGGCTGCCTCAAGGTGAGGTTTATCCAAGCGGAGCATCTGGTGGTTTTACAACTAGAGCACAATCTTTATCTACGCAGTCAACTGCCGCTGGTTTTAGTGGTGCTTATGTTCCTACTGCTACATATCAAGTACTTTCTTCAGCTATACAGCGTTTTGTTATTTGTATGGGCGCTAATTCTTATTTAAGTGGCACACCTAATACCCCATTTGACCCCATGTTGGTACGCTGGTCAGACCAAGAAAATCCATATGACTGGGTTCCTCAAGTAACCAATCAAGCAGGTGAGTTCCGTTTATCTAACGGTTCTTTCATTATGCAAGCTAAGGCTACCCGCCAAGAGATTTTGGTTTGGACTGACTCAGCCATTTACTCTATGCAGTATTTAGGGCCTCCTTACGTCTGGGGCTTTAATATCTTGATGGATAACATATCTGTTATATCCCCTAATGCCATGATTACAGTTAATAACGTAACTTACTGGATGGGTACAGATAAGTTCTATATGTATTCTGGACGAGTAGAAACCCTACCTTGCTCGCTACGCCAGTACATTTTTGACGATATTAATAAAGACCAAGCATTTCAAATATTTTCTGGTACTAATGAAGGTTACAACGAAATCTGGTGGTTTTATTGTTCTATCAACTCAAACCAAATAGACAAATACGTCATATACAATTACCTTGATCGTGTCTGGTATTACGGCACTATGGCTCGCTCCGCTTGGCTTGATTCGGGTATTCGCCAATATCCAATGGCAGCAGACTACAACAACCGTGTTTTATATCATGAGTCTTCAGTTGATGACGTATCTGGATTAACCCCAGTACCTATTAATTCGTATGTGCAGTCTTCTGATTTTGACATTGGGGATGGACATAACTTTGGGTTTGTATGGCGCATCTTGCCTGACGTGAACTTTAACGGTTCAAACATAAACAACCCTCAAGTAACTATGACGGTTAAGCCTCGTCAAAACTCAGGCTCTGCTTACGGACAAGCAGATAGCCCAACAGTAACAAGTGCAGATAACTACAGCACGGTTGGGGTTTACAACATTCAACAGTTTACTGGACAGGTCTATACTCGCCTGCGTGGTCGACAGTTAGCGTTCCGCATTGAGTCTACTGGGTTGGGTACAGCTTGGCAGTTAGGTAGTCCTCGTATTGATGTCAGAGCTGATGGACGTAGATAATGGCAGTTAAGAACGCACCTCTACGAGCTACAAAAGC
>Ga0136641_1000561_pt1 | contig 15964 bp, 6 predicted proteins | sample EliLak1302023Y_FD_115312 | JGI IMG/M metagenome (GOLD analysis project Ga0136641, IMG submission 115312) | Freshwater microbial communities from Elizabeth Lake, Yosemite National Park, California, USA - 13020-23Y | ecosystem: Environmental > Aquatic > Freshwater > Lake ...
CATCGCTAACCAATACTGGCGGTAGGTTTCTACGAACAGTCTGCGGTTCTTTTTACGACACTACACAACAGACAACCACGGCTAACACAGCCAAAGCAATAACATTTAACAGCACAGATACAACTTCTACAAACGGGGTGTCTATTGTTTCTAATTCACGGATTACTGTTACTTACCCCGGCATTTATAACTTGCAGTTTAGTATTCAGTTTCAAAATACGGACAACGCCTCTCATGATGCAAGTGTTTGGATACGCCAAAACGGGGTAGATGTACCTGCCTCTAACGGTATTATTGGGATGAGTCCGCGTTACAGTGCGGGCAATTATTTCCATACGATTGTTAGTTGGAACTATTTTGTAAATATGGCGGCTAGTGACTATTTACAGTTGTACTGGTCTACAGATAACACAGGTGTTAGCCTTGAGTTTTACGCTGCTGGAACTAGCCCAACCCGACCTACAACGCCATCAGTCATAGCCACAATGACGTTTGTGTCTGCGCCTCTAACATGATAAACTTGATTAACCCCCTTTTTGTGAGGCATATATGAGCCTTGAACACGTCGCCAAACATCTGACAGCGCAAGGCCGTGGGCCTGATGATCACCTAGTACACATGTCTGGCAAAGAAGTTGCCGGACTACAAGCGCTTGCTATGGCAGCGGGGGGATCATTAACTATCAACCCCAAGACCGGTTTGCCCGAAGCGGGTTTTCTTGACAGCCTATTGCCAACCATTGTTGGCGCGGGCATTACGTATTTCTCTGGTGGCATGATTGACCCAATCACTGCTGGCGCTATTGTTGGCGGTGTTGAAACAGCACGCACTGGCGATCTTGGCAAAGGTGCTTTGGCAGGTCTGGGTGGCTTTGGTGGTGCAGGTATGGTCGGCGGATTGGCTGGCGGTGCTGTGCCCGCCAGTAGTGGAGGCGCTGGTTTTCGTGAAGCGGTTAACGCAGGGGCCGGTGATTTTTTAAGTAGCCCTTCTATGGCGGGGTTGGGAGGCGGGAAATATTTAGCGGCAGCGGCAGCACCATCAGTGATGGACGCATTTCAACCCAAAGCAGTGTCTCCCCAAGCAAGCAATCCACAAATGATTCGTCCGTATAAGTACGCAGCTAACGCCCAAACACCGACTAATATGATCGGCTCCCAGTACCAACCTACGGGGCAAGACACAAGTGAACGCCAATGGTTCAACCCATCTTATACAGCGCTCCCCCCATACAAAGCGGCAGACGGCGGCATCATTGCTTTGGCTGCGGGCGGTCCCGTAGAACAAATGTCTAACAACGCGGCTATCGGTGCAAACACCATGTACCCAATGGCTAATATGACTACATCTGCGTTTGCTACACCTTATCAAGACCCTCGTGCTACTAACATGATGTCGGCTATGGCCCCGTCTGGTGGTGGCACAGTAGACGCAATGTCTGGTGAACCTAATATGCAGGGCACTCGGTTGGCTGGTGGCGGTCAAGTTCCTAGTTACGGTTTTGGTGGCTTCCTTGGCGACGCTGTTAGCGACATTGGTTCTAACCTTGGGCATATGTTTAAAGGTGATTCTGGCGAGTCATATGCGCAACAACTACAAGACCCAAACAGCCCCGCGTCTCAAAATTTAAGTGGCTTAGCCCAAAGTATGCAAGGCTACCAAGGCATGGTCAACCGTGCGGCGGGGGGTATCACCAGTTTAGGCGGTTACTCAGACGGCGGTCAACTTCTCCGTGGTCCGGGCGATGGCGTATCGGATTCCATCCCAGCGCAAATTGGGCAGCATCAACCCGCACGCCTTGCCGATGGTGAGTTTGTAGTACCCGCCCGTATCGTCTCCGAATTGGGTAATGGCTCTACCGAGGCAGGTGCCAAACAGTTATACAAGATGTTGGACAGAGTCCAGAACGCCCGTGCCAAAACCACAGGCAAAGAGAAAGTCGCTAAGAATACCAACGCGGCTAAGCTGTTGCCTGCATGACAATACAAGTGTCTATGGTCCCAAAACAGTACGTTGATACGTGCTGGGATAAGGTCGAGGGCTACTTGGAAAAAGCTGCGCACCACACACATGGACGCTACACCGTGGATGACATTCGCACTTCCATAACTGATTACGACCATGACTTGTGGGTAGCGTTTGACGAAGAAAAGATTAAAGCCGCAGTTGTTACAAACATAGTGGTTTACCCTAAGAGAAAGTTGCTCTGTATGTCTTTTTGCGGTGGGGAAAACATGAAAGAGTGGCTTGACCCCATTATTGCTTTGCTACGTACGTATGCGTTGGATATGGGTTGTGATGGTTTGGAAGCCACGGCACGCCGTGGTTGGTCTAGAGTTTTTAAAAATGACGGTTATGACGGCAAATGGGTGACGTTTGAGTTGCCCGTCGAAGGAGTACAACATGGGTAAAGGCGGCGGCGGTCAATCAGCACCAGCTAATCAAACGGTAAAACAAGAAAATGCAATCTCTGCGTATGCACAGCCGTACGTAGAGAATATGCTCGGCAAAGCCGAGGCACTTACTAGTCAACCGTACCAGACATATCCCGGACAACGCACAGCCGACTTTACGGGGTTGCAAAACCAAGCGTTTGGTGGCGCTGAGAACTTAGGGGTTGCACAACAAATTGGGCAAGGCTCTGCTTTGGCAGGCGCTGCCGGTCTAGGCGGTTTAGATGTAGCACGGCAGGCGGGGGTTGGAGGATTCCAAAGCCAAGTTGGCGGATACATGAACCCATACCTACAGTATTCGCTGGCTCCCCAGTTAGCAGAGGCTAACCGTAACTACGACATTAGCGGTCTAAATCAGCAAGCCAAGGCAACCCAAGCGGGTGCATTTGGTGGCTCACGCGAAGCGATCATGGCGGCGGAGAACGAGCGCAACCGCAACATGGGTCTGCAAAGTATTGTTGGTCAAGGCTACAACACCGCCTTTACTAACGCGCAACAGCAATACAACCAGAACTTGCAAAATAGATTGGCGGGTTTAGGTGCGGCTGGTCAAGCCGCTGGAACTTTGGGACAGTTGGGACAAACCCAGTTTGGTCAAGAAACGGGTGCTATTGGGTTGCAAAATCAGTTGGGTACGCAGCAACAGCAGCAACAACAAAACATAATGAACCAGCAGTATCAGGACTTCCAAGCCCAGAAACAAAACCCGTACAACCAACTGAGTTTTATGCAAAACATGTTGGCGGGTTTGCCAATGCAGTCCAGCGTTCAGAATGTGTACTCAAATCCAAACATGCTGTCTCAAGTGGCGGGTCTTGCCGGTACTGCCTATATGGGTAACAAGCTATTTAATAGTGCCAAAGGCGGGGCAATTAAAGAACCCCAGCGCTCAGCAGGTTTGGCTGAGTTAGCAATTCACCGAATGGGATAAGGAACAGGCATGCTTAACGTCAATCAACTTACAAGCCAACTGGCTAAGATGCCAGACCCAATGTTGCAAAAGTATGCGGCTATGCATAAGGATGACCCCTACACGGTGTCATTAGCGCTTGCGGAATCTAATCGCCGTAAAGCAATGCGTGTCGGTGCGGCTCCTATGCCCGGCGAACAGCCCAAAGTCGTAGACCAAGACATTGCAGAAATGGCTCCGCCTGTTCAGCAAATGCCACAGCAAATAACGCAACAACAGTTACCTGAGAACACAGGTATTGGGCAACTTCCAGCCCCTAACATGCAACGCATGGCTGATGGCGGTATTGTTGGGTATGCCGCAGGCGATAAAGTTAACGATACAGAAGCGTATCGCAAATACGCACTAGAAAAAGCCCAGACGATGGGGTTAGATCCTATGTGGGTTGATCGTGTTCTGTCGCACGAGAGTAAATACAACCCAGAAGCGGTGTCTCCAACTGGGCCAACAGGCATAGGCCAATTAGCTAAAGCAACTGCCAAACACTACATGAAACAAGTGGGGCATTTAGCCAAAGGCGAAAAGTTTGATCCCGAAATTCGTAAAGACCCCTATAAAAACATAGACGCGTCTTTAGCGTTTATGGCGGATCTTAAAACCAAGTACAACAACGATCCCCAAAAGATGGCCGTTGCCTACAACCAAGGCGAACCTTATCTAAATAAACATCTTGCTGAAAACAATGGCGAACTCAACATTGCTAAACTAAAAAACGAACCAAAAAACTACCTGTCAAAAACAGGCAACATACCGCTTATTGGTGTTGGCGGTGTTGGTACAACGCAAGCTGGCGCTCCCGCTGTTTCTGCCGCTCCTGCACAACCAAGTGCTTTGTCCCAGATACCAACAGGGGGCGTGCCCGGCGCCGGCCCCACCGCGCCCGGTCCCGATACTAGATCGTACTTTGGAAAAATTGCAGATCAGATGGGCATTCCCGAAGAAGCCCAACGCAACATTAACAATACGCTTAGCGCGTTAGGTGGTTACACCGGGCCAGCATCAGGGGTAAGTAAAGGCATTGGCACAGCTTCCAAAGGATTGGCGGCAACGCCAGAGATGCTTGCCAAAGCAGAGCAACTAAAGAATGCTACTGCGTTAACCCGTCTTGCTCCCCCTGCGGCTAAAGGTATTGAGGCGTTGGCACCAGAAGCACAGGCTACGCGTGCGGCGGCTGAAAATGCACGACGCATGAGGCAAATGGAGGCGGATGTAAATGCGGCTAAAGGCGCAGAACAATCTGTAAAAGCGGCAGACACTACGTCCAAACTAGCCCTTGAAACGGAAAAAGCCTTAGCCGCCCAACAACAGGCACGCATGATTGACTCTGCTAAATTGGCTAATGTAGGCCGGGCAACTACGGGCATGCAAGCAATAGACGCAATACAACCCGAACCTAGAGCCACAGGGCTTCCAATGGGTGATTTGGGTTTTGATAGGTCGGGATTGGACGCAATTAGCCAGCCAGAAACAAAAGGTGGTGTGGAAGACTTAATAACCAGCACTGCTAAAGATGCAGGCATGAAGCCTAGCAAGTTTAAAGACGAAATGGCTTTGCAGTTCTTCTTAGGGTTGATGGGCGGGCAGTCCCCCAACGCGCTTACAAACGTAAGTAATGCAGGTCTTGGCGCGTTGAAATTTGGTCAAGAACTTAAGAAAGACGAGTCCGAACAAATTTATCGTGAAGCGTTGGCTAAACATTACGGTGTCGATCCAATGATCCAACGCGCACAAGCATTGCAAGACCCTGCAATCGCTAAACAGTTCCAGAAGATGAAAGAATTTGAGCGCGAGCCAGTAACCAAAGAAACGTTGCTCAAGTCGTTTATGGGTTCGCCAGAAGGAATGGCTGCAAGCACTGACCCCGCTAAGTTTCGCACAGCGTTCCAAAACTATATACAATCCTATGAAAGTGTTTTAGGTCCGATTGGTGGTATGCCACCGGGCGTAAGAGTGACTCGATCAGGTTCATAATTAGTTGAGAGGGCGGTATGCCGCAGTACAAAGTTCAGATTCCGGGACAAGGCACATTTAATGTTGAGTCCCCAACGGAGTTAACCGACGAACAAGCGTACATGGCGGCTGTCCAATCCCTACAGCCTAAACTTCCAGAGAAGCCAAAAGAAGAACCCACTGTCGGTGGGCAAATAAAAGAATTTGGCAAGGGTATTATTCCCGGCGCTGTTGGGATGGGTCAAACAGCCCTTACCGGTATCTCTGCACTACTTCCCGACGAACAAGAGAAAGCCGCCCGTCAATACATTGACCGTGGTGCTGCCGCACTTAAAGCCCCATTTGCTGCCGCTCCCGGCTACGAAGAAACTGTTGGTCGCAAGTTTGGTGAAGCCGCAGGCTCAATATTGCCGTTTATTGCCACGGGTCCGTTTGGTATGGCAGGTCGTGCCGCTATGGTTGGTATGGGCGTGGGTGCTGGCGCTGGTGAAGCGCGTATCCGTGCAGAACAAGAAGGGGCTACCCCAGAACAACGCTCGACTGCTACTGCTCTAGGCACGATACCGGGCGCGTTTGAAGTATTTGCGCCTATGCAGATTCTTGGGCGTTTGGCTGACCCGATTAAGCAAGGCATTATGGCGTCCGTCAAGCGGGCGTTGGTGGCTGGTGGAGAAGAAGCGGCGCAAGAAGCCGCATCCCAGATTGCACAGAACTTGATTGCCAAGGGTGTATACAAACCAGACCAATCCATCATTGAGCAAGTAGGTGAGTCTGCCGCGTATGGTGGTGCTACTGGCGCGTTGGTGCAAGGTATCTTGGATATGGCGATTGGTCGCCGTGCTAAGCCCGGACCAAAACAACCCGGCGCAGGCCAACCTGTCGGACAGCCAATGGCAGTCCCTACCGCAGAAGGCGCTATACCAGAGCCAACGATCAAAGGTGCGGGAGAAGAAGCGCCACCAGAGACACCAGAAGAAATTGCGGTTAAGCCAGACAAAGCGGCTAAGAAGTTAGCGGCAGAACAAAAAGCGTTCTTAGCCCAGTACGAAGAACAGCAAGCACAGCGCGAAGCAGAGCGTGCGGAGTATGAGCGCATCAAGGCGATGTCGCCAGAAGAATACGCGGCTGAGCAAGCAGGCGGTGTAAAAGTATCAAAGCCAAAAGTACCGCAGCCACCGGCAGACGAGACAGGCTACTACACCGAGTATCCCAAAGCGCCCACAGACACCGAAGCATATGCGGCGCAACAAATTGCGCTGGCTAAAGACCGTGAACCCGATGCGAATGTCAGCACATATTTAGATTACTTGATGCAAGACCCAGCACAAGCGCGTGCTTTGCTGGCAAACCGCACACCAATACCCGGAGTAACCGCTAAACAAAGCGAAGCACTACTGGGCGGCATCAAGATGCAACTCAAAGCACGGGACAACGCCGCCGCTAAAGCCGAGACTGAACGCGTATCGACTGCACAAGAACGTGCCCGTGGCCTGTTTGAAGGTCAGCGTAGACCCGGAGATGTGTTGGGTGCGGCTCGTAATGAAGAGTTTTTGGGCGCTGCCCGTGAGCAAGAGGGCGTACAAGCACAAGCCACAGTTAAACCAGAACGCGAAGCCTTGCTACGCATTGGTAACCGCCCTAACCCGTATTTAACTGCTGCTAGGGATGTAGAACAACAACGCCGTGATGCGGAAACAGTAGATAAGTTAGTAGATACCCTACCTAAAGACAAAGGCGAAGTAACCCAGAGCCAAGTCTACATGGGGCTTGGCTACAAAAAACAAAACACACGCGATCTACAAGCACAGCTTGCCGTTGCTAGGATGACTGGCAACCGTGACTTACAACAACAGATTAAACGTGAGTTAGATAAAGAGCGTCCCCTTGCGTCAGAAGGCGTATTGGGCACGGAAGGCGGTAAAGCCGCCGCTGAATTTATTAGCCGCAGTAAAGTTACAGACTCACGCGCGGCAGAAGTAGAAGGCGACAAGTACGCCGCTGAGCAACGTAGCACCATGCTGGGCATGGCTCGCCTGTTGCAGTCAAAGAAAATTATGTTGCCCGGCAAACGGGAACAACTACTTAGTGACGCTAAAGAAACATACATAGCGCAACATGCTGCCGAAATTGAAGCACGCCGTAAAGCGTTTGGTCTTCCCCCTATGGAGGATTGGGAGCGTGCTGAGGCTCGTGCCCGTGCGCTAGAAGGCTTGAACACGTTGACAAACAACTGGAATCAGTTTGAAGACCCCGTCATTAGCGTCAAAGCATTACAGAACATTACTCGCACTGCTGTCTACGACAACTTAGCAAAAGCGGCTGAGCGCAAAGCACAGCCAAAAGAACCCGTAGAGCGTGGCGAAACAAAACCGTTGTTGCCAGCGCGTATAGCCGCGCCGGATGAGTTGACCCTTAGAGGTGAGCCACGCCGTAAAGAAACAGATAAAGAAAACGCAATCGACACCATTGACATGGTGTTGCGCTCAGTCAAACGCCGCACGCGTGCTGAGCCTGTTGTAAGTAAGCGCCCACCAACTAAAGTTGGAAACATGGCTGCGTTGGCTGAGTTGTTTGAAGCGGCAGAAGACACTGGTCGATCTGCTAAGACAGATGCGGGTTCCGTTGAACTGTTGCAAAATTTACGCGGTCAGTTAGAGACTAACAATGACCCAGAGTTTGTGTCGTTGGCAAAAGAAACAGCCACACGTATAGCCGAGGGCAACGTCCCTAACGCATTTGATGTGCGTGACTTGGGCGAAATGATGGCTCAGCATGAGGAAGCAGGGCGCAGTACTACCCGTCCCGGTGCTACCCAAGCAGAACTGCAACGCATTAGCGCACAGCCACAGAAAGAGTTGTTTCCAGAAGCGGCGGTTCAAGTACAGCGTGCCACGCCTAGCAACTTCCAAAAGATGCTGGACTCCAAGGACATTCAAGGCTTGCGCGATGCGATTGAGCAACAGCGCAAAGAAAATTTAACCGTATTGCAGACAGTTGGTAAGGCAATCCCCACCTTGACTAACCGCTTGAACCAAGCCAAGGCCACATACGAGCGCAAGTTAAAGATTGCTCAGAAACAAGTACCTGCAGCCAAAGCGTTTAAGAAAGAGTTTGACGAAGACTTAGGCGTTGCACAGCAAACGCTTATGGCGTGGACTGCCGAAAAAAAGAAAGTTGATATTGCGTTAAAAGACGTTCAAGACATTAAAAACCTCTTGAGCAAAGAGCCGTCTGACATGCGTTTTCTTATCAACGCCAACAAGGTGTTGAGCCAAGAACCGGCGTTAAAAAAACAAGCAGAGCAGGCTAATACGGCTGTCCAAAACCTTGAGACCTTGATTGCGTCTATTAACGCAACTAACGAAGCCAACCAGACGTTGATTAAACCAGCGCAAAGGTTGGCAGAGAAAGCAGACAAAGAGCGTCTTGCCGCACAAGAAGAGTTAAGTGCGCTTAAGAACGAAGCCAACGCCCAAGAGCAGATGGAAAAGCGTATGGCTGAGCGCGAACAAGCCGCCAAGGAAAAGGCTGAGCGCATTCTTGGCACACCAGACGAACAGTACAACGCAGCCCGAGCCGCAGGACAAGAAGGTCTTGGTTTGCCCGGAGAGCGTATTGAGCGTGACACAACGGCACTACAGAAACAAGTCAATGGGTTGCGTAGCAAGATGGGGTCTATTAGCGACCGCATTACTAAGGCTAAAACAGAAACAGCCCGCGAGAAACTTGAAGCCCAATACGACGAAGTCGAGGCAGAATTGTTTGCGTTGCCAGAAAAAGCCCCCGTTAAACGCACAACATTAGGCAAACGTACTTCTGTTGACGAAGCGTTTGAGCGAGAACAAGAACGACTAGCCCGTTCTAAAAACGAACAGTTGGGCTTTGCGGCCATGTTACCTAACCGAGTTGTTGGCCCCGTTGCTAAAAATATACGCACAGGAAAAACAACCCAAGAAGGTAAACGTAAAGAAGTTATTGGTCCAAGCCAAGCGGTTACTGATGCGCTAATTGAACGCCGTGCTGAGTTGGATGAGTTAAACCGCCGTAAAGATTTTCTTGAGGCAAACAACAAAACTGTTTCAAGAAAGTTAAATACCGCCATTACAAAGGCAGAGAAAGCCGTAAACCAAACCCGTACAGCACAAAACAAAATTGCTACGGAAGAACTTGCAACACGCGAAGCCCTACGGAGTCTGCAAGGTAGGCGTATAGCATCGGAAGCCAAGCGTGCAACCGAAGCGGGTGAAGACTTTCAATTTGCTCGTGGTGTAGAGACCACCAGCCCTGACCTGACGGTGTCCCAAGTTAATGCGTTGGAGAGCAACGACATCCGGCAAGCTATGCGTGACTTAGCAGAGGGTGACAACAGCCAACTTAACAAGGTAGTAGCGACACGGTTGGCGGCTATGCTTGACCAGACAGATGTCAAGATTCAAAACAAAGTAACTGACTCAAACGGCAAATCTGTCTTGGGCGCGGCTACTAGCAAGCTAGTACAGTTAAACCGCAACGGCGGTTTGTCCCAAGAGATTTTGTTGCACGAAGGCACACACGCGGCTACTGAGCGCGTCATTGTCCAGTACGAAACTGACCCAAGCAAGCTGTCAGAGATACAGCGCGTGGCTGTGCGTGAACTTAAAGCGCTCCATGCCGCTATTAAAAATGACCCCAGCATTACCAGCGCGTCTGCCAAGGGCGATCTGTCTGAGTTTGTAGCCGAGGTGTTTTCTAACCGCAACCTGCAAGAGCAGTTGCGTAATAAGAAGTGGCGTCTGTCTGACGCATGGAAGGGCTTTAAGTCAATCATCATGCGTATGCTGGGCGTTAAAGACCCAGAGACAATGTTGGGCGCAGCTCTTCAGTCAGTTGATGCGCTGATGATTCCATCAAGCGAACGCATGGGCGGTAAAGAAACATCCCGTTCTCGTCGCCTGTCTGCTAAAGATATTGCCGCGTTACATACCGGTAGTAACTCGATGAAGCAGTTTGCTGATGCGTTTAACGTCAACATCAAACAAAAAGACCGCACGGCTGAAGATGCTGAGCGTATTGGACGGGACTATTTAGACGATATGTACTCTAACCCTATGGACTATGTAGTTCCTGCGGACGAAAACAAATTAGAGTACAACGTCACTATGTCGGACGGAAAGCCTTTTGACGTAAACAACCCTGTGCATTTTGTTGAAGCTGACGCTCCGTTGCTTGCAAACGTAAAAGCCAAAACAGATACGGGTTTACGGGAACGCGAAGCGTTTTCTATTTCTAGGCAACGTAAAAAAGATTTACAGGCATTAGTAAAAAATCTTGGCGATTTTGGTGGCTACACGTATGTTGAACAGGCATTGGTGGCTAAAGCCGCTTCTAAGTTTGCAGTGGTAGCAGACAAGGATGGGCGTTTAAAACTATCTGCTATTGAACCAACTAACCGACACAACATTTCTGTTGTAAGTGCAGAAGATGCTGGTAGGGTTATTGAAGAGTTGCGTGCCGGTAAACCACTAAAACAAGCGTTTCTTGACGGTATGCAGACTCGAGCCGACGAAAATGAGGCAGCCAACCAAAACAAAAACGGTTGGCAGAAGTTTGATCAAGCAGACAAAAAAGATACGCAGGCTACAGAACTGGCAGCGCAACAATTAAACGCAGCCGCAGCAGGGACGCCTTGGTGTACGGCCACTATGAGCAATGCACGCTCTCAAATTAACGGCGGTGATTTTTATATTTACTACAACAAAGGTCGTCCCGAAGTAGCTGTTCGTATGGACGGACAAGGCAAAATTGGTGAAGTTCGCGGTAACTCCCCGGGTCAAGCGTTGACTGAATCACAGATTGACATTGCAGAAAAGTTTTTACGCGCAAAACAATTTGAAAGCACAGATAAATACTTAACAGAATTTGAAAACAAACGCTGGCTTACACAACTTGCAAAAGGTCAGGCAGACGTTTCAGCAGAACAACTACTTTCCGCAGGAGACATATTTACTGCTGATGGAAAACCCAGAAACTACGCTCTGGATAACTTGTTTAAGTTTAGAACACTAGACGGGTATGGTGGGTTACGTCCTGATGCACCCAAACCCGTTGTTGATTTTTTTGCTGACAAGTTTATTAAAGCGGCTAAGAAGTTTTACGCGGATGGTAAGTGGTTGTACACCAATGTTTCTACGTACGATATGTACAAAGGTGAACCGTTGACTACTAACTTTGCAGAACAAACCTATGAAGTAGCGCCTGCAAATTTAAAAGCCGTAAAAGAATTGACAGTTAGCAAAGTTGTGGACTTTAAAGAATTGCCCGCACTAAAAAATATTACAACACTACATTTGTTTGGTACGGAGAAAAAAGTTTTTTCTTTACCTGCTTTAGAAACACTAAGCAAACTGACTGTGTATAACACAAACTCGGTTTTACGTATTGCGCCAAACGCAAAAGTTAAACTTATTAAACCGGCAAGTTCTAAATTAGATGCGACTATTACCGGCTTAAAAACTACCGACACTATTACTTTACGCTCATCAGCAGATTTTTTTAGTAGTTTAAAAATGCCTGACCTTGAGTATGCGTATGTAAATGCTGGTACAGAGTCCGCTACACAATTTATTGAACAACAGTCTATTCGTGGATTTGAACGCCGGGCTATGAAAGCTGGCTTTAGTTTTAACCAATGGGATGATGTGATGACCGACGTGGACGGTCAAGGGGATGATGAGCAGAACTTAATGTTAGAAGCTGCTGAAGAAATGAACGCAGATATTGAAAACGCTATTGTTAAAGTTTTACCAAAAGCTTTGCAGACGGCTGTGTTAGATGATTTAGAGTTGCAACCATACAACAATCCGCAAGAAGTACTTGATGTTCTTTCGCCTATTATTTTTGAAAAGGTTAAAGATCAAGCCAAAGCATTTGAGTACTTTATCAATATACACAAAGAAATAACGCCCGGACTTATTGCTGAACAAGGCGAAACAAAACTCGATGCCCCAAAGTTAAAAGGCGAAACACCGCCAGTTCAAGAAGTTACAGAAGCGCCCGAAGCCCCACGCTATGCGCGTGCTCAGGCTGCTGGGTTTGAAGACGTGCTGGAGACAGCCGATCAGTTGATTGCTAAGCCCGCCACTATCCGTCAGCGTGCTGAAGCTAACCTTGGTCTTGGGTTCCGTACCCAAGTGCTAGACCGTTTGGCTCCGTTGGAAAAGTTTGCTAAAGAACAGCTTGATGATTTGCGTGGTTTGCAGATGATGTATTACTTGCGCATGGCTGACCAGAAAATGTCGTTTGTTCAGCAAGCTGCTGGTCGTGGCGTTCCGCAGATTATGGAGTACACCCGCAAGGACGGCCAGAAAGAACGCTTGATTGAAAGCGTTGATGGTGCAAACCTAGCTGACGTTGTGGACACGTTGAAAAATGCGCCCGGCATGAACGCCGAAGCAGCCAATAAGTTATTTACGTTGTACCTAGCGGCTAAGCGTGGTGACCGTGTTGGCTACGACAAGTTGAACTTTGGCGTTCCAGAAGATCAGATCAGGGCAAACGTAGCCAAGATCGAAGCCAACAAAGAAATACGCGCTGTGTTCGAGAAAGCACGGGAACAATACAACGCCTATAACCGAGACCTGATGCGTTTCATGGCACAGACTGGCGCGTTGACCCCAGAAGAAGCCCAGCGTTTGGCTAAGACCGACGATTACATCCCGTACTACCGTGAAGAAAACGGCAACGCCATGCTTGTCATTGGTGGTGAGGGTACGTTTAAAGTTGGTAGTCTTGCTGAGCAACCGCAGTTACGCCAGTTGATTGGCGGCAACCAAAAGATTTTGGACTTCCTGACAAGTTCCGTAGAGAACACTTCTATGCTCGTTGACATGGGGTTGCGCAACATTGCAACCAAGAACGCCATGTTTGAGTTAGAGAGTTTAGGATTTGCGCAGTTCCTTGGTGGCACACCATCTGGCCCCGACATCGTTAGCTTTAAAGACAAGGGCGTTGACAAATACGTGCGCGTCAACACAGACGCGGCAGGCATACCCGCTACGCTGTTGGTCAAGGGCATGGAGGGCATCCCCGTCAACAACTCAGCGATCGTCAAGGCTATGGGCGGAATGTCCACGCTACTGCGTCGCTCAATTACGCTCAACCCGTTGTACTCAGCACGCCAAGTCTTCCGTGACTCAGTGGCTGCACCCCTGTTGTCAGGCGCTAACTTCTCTCCTGTGTTTGGTGCGCTTAGACAGATTGGCGAATCGGCTACCAGAGAAAAGCTGGAGTCTCGTGGCATCATTGGCGGTCAGATATTTACTGGCACTAACGAAGATTTGTCTCGTATTTTGGGCGAACTGCAAACAGGCAAGATGGGCATGTCCCAGTTTATTGCACGCGCTGAAGCTATCTCAATGGAAGCAGATGCTTTGACCCGTCGTGCCCAGTACGACTCCTATATTGCGCAAGGGCTGTCTGAGATGGAAGCGACCATGATGTCGCTGGAGTCTATGAACTTTAACCGTAAGGGCGTATCCCCATCGGTGCGTTTGGCTTCGACTTTGATACCGTTCTTTAACGCACAGTTGCAAAGTTTGGATGTGCTTTACCGCGCATTTACGGGCAAGATGCCGATGAATGAAAAATTAGACATTCAAGGCAAACTGTTGCGCCGTGGTGCTCTCTTAGCCGGAACCGCTGTTGCATATGCCTTGCTGATGGGTGATGACGAGACATATAAGAACGCTACGCCAGACGAAAAGTATGGCAACTTCTTCATACCTATCCCCGGCATGAAAGAATCGTTGCGGGTGCCTGTGCCGTTTGAAGTTGGCTACATCTTCAAGAGTTTGCCCGAAGCAATCGTCAACATCATGCGTAGTGAAGAAGGTGGCGAGGAAGCGCTCAAAGCCTTTAAGAACATTGCTATTCAAACCATACCGGGCGGGTCATCTGCGCTTATGCCAGCGGCGGCTAAACCGTTGCTTGAGAACTTAACAGGCTATTCGTTCTTCACAGGGCGTCAGCTTGAGACTAAGGCCGAGCAGATGGAGAAGGCTGAGTTCCGTTTTAGAGACAACACATCTGAAGTGGCTAAACAGATTGGCTCATTCACAGGCACATCACCAATTAAAGTGGACAACCTTATCCGTGGCTATACCGGTTCGATGGGCGTGGCGTTGGCGCAGGCATTTAACTTTGCTATGCCGACGGCAGGCACACCGGAGCAAGCAACCAAACGCTTATCTGACATGCCCGTAGTTGGCCCGTTGTTCCAGCCCCAAGACGCTGGCGGTATTGTTGGCGCTGTCTACGACAGAATGACCGAGATCAACGAGATCAAACGCACATATGATAAGTTAGTCAAGGACGGTAGACGGGCTGAAGCACAGGCATTCATGCAAGAAAATGCGGAGTCCTACGCTAAGTCTGGTGTTACGGGTAATGTGCAGGCACAGATGAGCAAGATCACCCAAGCAGTTAACGCAATCAAAGCGTCTAGCATGACTGCTGACGAGAAGCGTGAGCGCCTTGACGCCCTACAAGACTTGCGTATAAGGCTTGCAACTAGCGTGCGAGGGGTCCTCTAAAGAACCATACCCCAATCAGTTCATTGCGAATTGAGGGGTAGGCTTTGGCGTCAAAGATACGCAGGCGTAATGCCTGCTTTAGACCTTCTTCACGCACGGCATCCGTATCAAGGCAGGGGACAAAGAACCCCTGCCCCCTCTCAGTCTGATCCCACGGATAGTGTGTTTTTAGCTTCATTGTCCATATCAGAAATTCGACGGCTTATCTTGAGCACACCTACGCGCATCTGTGGTCCCTGAGTCTTAGCCGTCATGTCTTTCTTAGCCATATGCGACACGGTGAACTGCGCTGCCAACTGACGCTTGAAGTCCGCATAACCAAAACTCATTGACGAGCAGTAGGCTTTAAGCAGTTGTTCCTCAATGTAGAAGTCTACGTGGTCTGGCGTGAATCCGTGCTCTACGCGTCCCATAATCTCTGAGCGTGTTGTAGCCTTGTCAACTTCCCCACCACCGCCAAGTTCAGCCAAGATGCCTGACTCCATGTTGCGGATGACGATGAAGTGCCCGTAACTCTCGCGCACATATGAGTTCAGTACATCTTCAGCACTACGCACGTTGGCTTTGATGTTGCCCCGCATCGAGTTCACCACCTTCTTCAAGCAAGCAATGACAGGCTTAACTGGGATGTTCACAATGCCCGCGTCTTTCATAAGCACTGCCGCCATGATGATGGTGCCGATGCCGGCCATCCAGAAACGCTCATCGTTGGTAGCACCAAACTCCTTGTACATCTGCACGACAGAATCAGGCACATCTTTATGTAGGCGGTCTAAGTTGTCCACCATGTACTGCGACAGTACGTGTCCTGCTATTGCGTAGTTACTGTGCAAAGACTTAATAACCTCGATCTCGTATGGCTCCCACGTTAACTCTTGGGTCAGGATGAATTCCAGCAAGCGTCGCAACTCGCCCTCAGATGAGTGCTTGCGTCCGCCAGTCAAGCCGTCTACCACGTGGGTATTGGACGACATGATCGCGTTGGTCATCCATGTGGAGAGGTTGATACGTTCCTTGTTAGCGCC
>Ga0136641_1000563_pt1 | contig 15919 bp, 17 predicted proteins | sample EliLak1302023Y_FD_115312 | JGI IMG/M metagenome (GOLD analysis project Ga0136641, IMG submission 115312) | Freshwater microbial communities from Elizabeth Lake, Yosemite National Park, California, USA - 13020-23Y | ecosystem: Environmental > Aquatic > Freshwater > Lake ...
CCAGCCCGGAGACCCTCTCACCCCTGGGGCCCACTCGGTCGAATGTTCCACTTGAAACGACTCCAGGACTGCCCAGCCCATCAAAGGGGCTACCTCTAGATGTTTCACGCGGAACGTGGGTAAGGCATCTGACGGATAGTGCCTCCCCCTGAGCTCCCGAGGTGTTCCACGTGAAACACTCCCTCTGGCGCAGCCTGCGGACCTGCGGCTGTAATCCCATTACTGAGTGGTTCCGCGGTCTCTCGATCAATAGGGTCTGACGTTCCACGTGAAACATCGACGCGGTCGTGCCTGGGAGGTCAACAACTGCACGCCTACAGCCGACCTGCTCCCCTGATTTCCTGATAAGGATGAATCTTATGTTCCACGTGAAACACTCGCTCTGGCGCAGCCTCGGACCTGTGGCTGTAATCGCACTGCTGAGTGGTTCCGCGGTCTCTCGATCAATAGGGTCTGATGTTCCACGTGAAACATCGACGCGGTCGTGCCTGGGAGGTCAATAACTGCACGCCCACAGCCGACCTGCGCTTCTGGTTTCCTGATAAGTAGGACTCTTATGTTCCACGTGAAACGTCTGCCTCAGAGCAACTTCAGGGAAAGACTTGACGGAAGACCTTTTCGCGGGCAGACTGAGTATCGCGAAGTGTCGGCTCGGGTTGCGTAGGCAACGAGGAATGAGGATCATGTCAGAGGTTTCGACCACGAAGGTCTTTGCCGTAGCGAATCAAAAGGGTGGGGTCGGCAAGACCACCACTACCATCTCGCTCGGTGCAGCCTTGGCAGCGATGGGTCAGCGCGTCTTATTGATCGATCTTGACCCTCAGGGCAACGCCACCACAGGTGTGGGTGTGGATCCCCACCGCTTTGAGCATTCGATGTATGACGTACTCCTCAATGACGAAGTATCTCTCATGGATGTTGTCGAGCCAACGGGGTACCCTAATCTCTTTGTCGCACCGGCCGATCTAAACCTGGCTGCCGTGGAGCAGGAACTGACCGCGGTGATTTCCCGTGAACTCCGGTTGAAGAAGGCTATTGGTTCACTTGGGGGTGACTTCGACTACGTCTTTATTGACTGTCCTCCATCGCTTGGTCTCATCACGATCAATGCCTTCGCCGCGGCAACGGACATCCTGGTACCAATGCAGTGTGAGTTCTACGCCCTCGAGGGCCTGACGCAGCTACAGAGGATTGTGACCCTGGTTCAGAAGAACCTCAACCCCAGCCTCAAGATCTCCAAGGTCGTGCTGACGATGTACGACCCCCGCACCACCCTGACCATGGAAGTGGCCAAGGAGGTGGAGCGAGTGTTCCCGAACGAGATTTGCAAGACCCGCATTCCCCGTACTGTTCGATTGGCCGAAGCACCTTCATTTGGTCAACCCATCACCGTATTTGATCCAACCTCCAAAGGCGCTACCGCCTACGTGGAGCTAGCAAAGGAGATCCTCAATGGCTAGAAAGACCGGACTTGGACGGGGCCTAGGCGCCCTTATCCCCGAGGGCGAGCCCGCGGAAGTTACTGAATCGACCACGACGATCGTGGGTCCCCTTCAGGAAATCGCCCTGAGTTCTATTCGTCCTAACCAATTTCAACCCCGCCAGAGTTTTGAAGATGAACCACTGAAGGCGTTGGCCGAATCCATTAAGGGTGTTGGCGTCATTCAGCCAATCTTGGTCCGCCCAGTAGAAGGGGAGTCGGGCGCCTTCGAAATCGTCGCCGGTGAGCGCCGTTGGCGCGCCTCGCGCCTCGCGGGCCTCGCTACTATCCCAGCTTTCATCCAGACTGACGTCAACGACACGTTGAGCCTGGAACGGGCTATCGTCGAGAATCTGCACCGTGTTGATCTCAACGCTTTAGAAGAGGCGGCTGCCTACCAGCAGCTGATCGACGACTTCAGCTTTACGCACGAACAGATCGCCACCCGAGTCGGCAAGAATCGAGCGACGATCTCCAACACCCTGCGTCTTTTGAACCTAGGCGGTACGGCGCAGAAGGCCATTATGACCGGCTCCATCTCTGCTGGTCACGCCCGAGCCCTCTTGGGCATTGCCGATCTGGAGAAGCAGGACGCCCTCGTTAAGAAGATAACGTCTGGTGAGCTCTCGGTCCGTGCGACCGAGGAGTTGGTCAAGGAGACGCTGGTTGGTAAGCCGGCCACCACCTCCCCCGGTGCTGCTACCAACGCTGGGGGAGCGGCCGCGACTAAGCCCACTCTCCGTCCCGTGCCCGACGCCGCCATTGTTGAACTCGAGCATCTCCTCGAAGAGTTGCTCGATACTCGAGTTCACATCGACCTCAAGGGTAAGACTGGCCGGATGGTCATTGACTTCGCTGATCTTGGCGATCTCGAGCGTATTTACCTCGCAATGGTCAAGAGTGAGTAGTCTCAACTCTCAACCTCAACATAAACCTAAAGTTTCACACAGGTTGTGGTTTAACTTGTGGGTTATGCTTACTGTAAGCCGATAAATCCCTAATTTAACGCGCATTCTCAGTTGAGAGTTTGTTGAGAAAATTAATCACTTGTTGAAAAGCACGGCTAGCGAAGCCGAAATACCACTAACTAGCGAATTTCCCTGCGATTCATTGAGTGTTGGGTGGGTAATTGCGAGTGCCGTCATTGTGGTCTGACGTAGAACCGGTAATCCCATGCCCGAAGACTCCACGCCGAGCGCTCGTGCGATGATTGCGCCCATCGCAGCTCCGTGGAGTGATCGAAATCGGTAGGACTCGTAGAAGTGCACGCGCGCTACGGCAAACTCGGCCCGCTCAGAAAGAAAGAGTGCGGCACCGACCCCGGCATCGTTGGCCATTTCGGCCTGCTGTGCGTCATTGCCCGAAAGAACAAAGACCTGTAGGCCGTTTTCGCTGATGGCTTCGGCCACTCGATCCATCAAGGGGGAGTGGCCACCGAGTCCAACGCGCCGGGTTGTGGCTTCACGAATAAGGTCGACCCGCTGGCGCACCTCAGAGACCATGCGGCGATTGGTGTCACGGGGCGCGAGCCGCTCGAGCTCGCGCAGAGTGGCTATCGTCAGCGTACCGTCTGGGATGTGGGCAATATTGGCCTGAAAGTCGGCGAGGGCCGTTTCGGTCAAGGGTCCAAAGATGCCGTCCACCCGGCCCGGGTCAAAGCCCAGGCGGGAGAGCGATTGCTGGAGCATGACGATGTCATCACCACGCAAGTAGGGACGACTGACGTAGAGGAGGCGATCACCAAGCCCCCACGAGGTTTCCTCGAGCACGTGCCACGTGTCGTTGTCAATCCCGTCGCGCAGCGCCAGACCCCGCTCAACCTGGAAGGCCTGAACGGCACGAACTACATCTTCGTTGTAGGTATCACCAGGTACGACTTCGTAGCCGAGAGCCGCCAAACGGTCGCGAATTACCGCGATTTCTGGTGAACGTTCACCAATGGAAAAAGACCCGGGCGTGGTAATTGTTAGAGAACTGCCGTGATCTCAGAGAGCATGGCACCCTTGGGCTTAGCCCCAACTAGGCGACCAACCACCTGTCCGTCCTTGAAAATCAAGAGGGTGGGGATGCTCATAACCGCGTACTTCGTGGCGATGGCGACGTTGGCGTCCACGTCGAGCTTGGCGATGGTGAAGCGCTCGCTCTGTTCGGTGGCAAACTCTTCGAGAATTGGGGCAATCTGCTTGCAGGGGCCGCACCAATCGGCCCAAAAGTCGACAACGACCGGCTTATCGGCGGAGCCGATTACCTCGTCAAATGTTGCATCGGTTAGGTTCTGAATCTGGTCACTCATAGTGCACCTCCGTTGGTCTTACGCTACCAACTGAAGATGACCCGTGTGCGCTTAGCTCTGCGATTCGAGCCAACGCTCGGCGTCAATCGCGGCCATGCAACCCGAGCCGGCCGAGGTAATGGCCTGACGGTAGTGGTGGTCTTGAATGTCACCGGCGGCGAAGACGCCCTCAATGCTGGTGTACGTACCGGGGCCGGTGGCCACGTAGTTGTTCTCGTGCAGATCGACTTGGCCGTCGACCACGGTCGTGTTCGGCACGTGACCAATAGCGATGAAGACACCGGTCACGTCAATCATGCGAGTCTCACCCGTCACGGTGTCAACGACTTCCACACCAGAGACCTTCTCTTCACCGTGAACTTCTTTGACCTGGGAGTTCCACGCGAACTGAATTTTGGGGTTGGCCAGTGCGCGCTCCTGCATGATTTTGCTGGCTCGTAGCGAGTCCCGTCGGTGAATCAAGGTGACGGTGTTGGCAAAGCGAGTGAGGAAAGTGGCCTCTTCGAGAGCCGAGTCACCACCACCAACTACCGCAATGTCTTGGCCACGGAAAAAGAAGCCGTCGCAGGTGGCGCAGACCGAGATTCCTTTGGAAAATAGGCGTTCTTCACCGGGTACGTTCAACATCAGCGAGCGGGCACCGGTGGCGACAATGACGGAATCAGCCGTAATGCTGGGCTCGATATCGTCGGTTAACCAGGCCGTGAAGGGACGCCTCGAAAGATCGAGCTTCTGCACCTTGGTGACTCGTAGGTCGGCCCCAAAGCGCTCGGCTTGCGCCCGCATGTTGCCCATCAGTTCGGGACCGGTGATGCCCTCCGGGAAACCTGGGAAGTTTTCGATATCGGTGGTCAGCATGAGTTGACCACCGGGCTGGTCGGTTGTGGAGGAGGGCTCACCCTCAATCACGATGGGAGCGAGCTGAGCTCGCGCGGCGTAGATGGCTGCCGTGAGTCCGGCCGGGCCGGAACCGATAATGAGAACTTGGGTGTGGGTCACGACGACTTCCTTTAGGGGACTGGTTTGCGCGAACGCCAAACGAAAAGACCGCTAGCGATCAAGATCGTTCCGAGGGAGAGGTAGCTCAACCACTCTCGTCCGGCGAAGCAGTAGATATTAAGAAAACGAACGAGGCCGATGAGCAGGGCCACCAAGACGGCCACGCCGAAACTGAAGAGAACAAAGCCAAAGGCGATTGTTCGCGCGGCTAAGAAAATCGGACGCAGTACCTTGTCATGAAAGACGTCCAGCGCGTGGTCGAGCAGACCAAAGGCTCTGTCTATTGAATCGGGAACTCGGTCTGGCTTGCTCTCCACAGAGAAAACTTACCTGTCGGCGAGTTGAGCTAGCTGCGAATCCAAGCCAAGCCAACGATGCCGGGTCCGCCGTGGGTGCCCACGGTGGGGCCCATGTCACTAACAATCAGCTCGTGAACGGTAGGAATCTCCTTCACCATGGCGACGATGACGCCGACATCGGTAGCATCACCGTGGGTAATGGCGATGCGGTCAATTGGTCCGGCCGCCTTGGCCGCCGCGACGAGCGCGGCGAAGGCCTTGGATCGGGTACGGGCCCGCCCCGCCTCGGCGATGAGTCCATTCTTGACCTCGAGCAGTGGCTTAATCGAGAGCATAGAACCGAAGACGGCCTTGGCGCCCTTGAGGCGGCCACCCTTGATTAGGTGTTCGAGCGTGTCGATCGTGCCGCAGACCCCGACCTTGCCGGCGAGCTCTGTTCCCCGGGCGACGAGTTCGTCCATGCTGGCTCCAGCGGCCGCGCGCTCCGCGAGGTCGATGGCAAGCATGCCTTCAGCCATCGTGACCGCTCGAGAGTCGACGATCTGGACGGGAATTTGATCGGCCACGGCCTGAGCGGCGAGGGTGGCTGACTGGTGGGTGGCCGAGAGGTCGGAAGAGAGGGCGACCACCACGATGGCGTCAGCGCCGTCAGCCTTAGCCTTAAGAAAGGCTTCTTGGAAGGCACCAGGCGAGGGAGCGGCCGACTCGGGCAACTCGGAGGAGGTCTTGCACTTGGCCCAGAATTCGTGGGGGTTGAGGTCGCGACCGTCCACGAACTCCTCGTCGCCGAAGCGGACGGTTAGAGGCACGATGGCGATATTGAGCCGGTTGGCAATATCCAGCGGCAGGTCAGCTGCGCTGTCGGTAATTATGCGAATAGTGGCCATGTAGCCCTCCCCAAATTTGACTGACTACACCTTCCCACGAACCAGGGGGCCAAAGTCGGACTTTCGTAACGCGTGGCGAAAGAAGAGGAGAAAGGTAAGCAGGCCAGTGGCGGTAGCGATCCCCGTTCGCACGGCGAGCCCCACGCCTGCAGTAGACCCCATGAAGCTGTAGGCCACGGCCGTAGTCAGGGCGGTGGCGACCGAGGCCAGCAGGAGACGGCGTAGGTGGGGCTCGAGGAACACGGCCTCCACGCTGGTCTGGCGGTAGTGCATGACGCCCAGACCGGCCATGGCCGCGAGTGTGTAGGAAATCGAGATGGCGCTGATGAGGGCACCGAGCGAGTGGCGGCCCATGAAGGCTGCAAGAATTACTGTCCCGAGATTTTGCAAGGCGTAGAGACCGAAGATGTCGCGTCCGCGCTGCTGAGCCTGCAGCCCTCGAATGATTACCTGGAAGACCGTGTAGCCCGGAAGGCCGGTGGCCAAAACAGCGAGGACTACGCCGGCTTCGAGCTTGATGGAACCGTCGCCGTGGTTTAAGAGGAGGGCCACGATGGGCTGGGCCAAAATGACCATGAGTCCGGCTAGTGGCACGACAATCGTGAGCGAGGTGCGCATGGCGTCCATAAGTCGCTCGCTGTAGCCGTGGCGATCGTCGGAGGTGTAGAGCGCAATGAGGTCCGTATTGACGGCCTGTAAGACGCTGGCCACTACCACGGCGAAGGGCATTTGCATGAAGGCCCAGCCGTAGGTGTAGGCCGATACGGGACCACTACCTCCGACGCCGAAGGCCAGTGCCAACACGAAGTAGAGCGCGACCTGGTTGACAATGACCACGAGGATGGTCCAACTGCCGAGTCGCAGCACACCGCGCACGGCCTCGTCACGCATATCGAGTCGCAGTCGGACTCGACCGAGACGGCTCGACGTCAACGAGGGAATCAAGACAAAGAATTGAGCGAGGAGACCGAGCGTCGTGCCGAGCGCCAGCAGGGCGAGCTCCCTCGTACCGAGTACCGAGGTCACGGTTGGTGTGGGCACGGCGATGTGAAACCAGATCAAGACCGCAATAGCCACCACGTTGTTCAGAATGGGGGCGTAACTGACGGCAGCGAACTTGTTGCGAATTTGCAAGAGCACGCCACACAGGGATAAAACGCCGTAAAGAAATACTTGTGGCGCAAACCATCGAAGGAATGTGGTGGCCACCTCTCGTTGGTTCTGCAACACCACGGCGTCACGGTGGGGATCGAGGTGATTGAAGGCCGTCATGGCGTCGACGATGTACGGCGCCAAGATCCACGTCAGCAGTGTGGCCCCCGCGAGAACAATCAACGTCAAGGTGACGACGCTCGAGATTGACCGCCACGCCTTGCGCTCGCCGTCGAGCGTGATGCGCTGGACGAAGACCGATAGGAACGTGGCGCCGATGACACCACCAATGACGAGGTCGTAGAGCGAGTTGGGAATGGTGTTGGCGAGATTAAATCCGTCAGCGAGGGGGGTGAAGCCCAAGACGTAGGCGAGCACCAGGGTGCGCAACAGACCACTCACTCGCGAGATCATCGTGCCCGAGGCGAGGGTTACGACGCGACGTTGGAGAATGCTCATCGGGCGTGTCGACCCGAACTCTTACGGCGAGTGGTTCGCCACCACCACCAGGCAATCACGAGTAGTGATCCAATCGACAGGGCGTACCCCACCACTGATGCCGAGGTGGAGCGAACTTGAATCGTGCCGGAGGCAATGATGACCTTGCCATCGGTCGTTGTGAGCTTGATGGTCATCAGCGAAGAAGTACCACGGGTCATCTTGGCGCTGATAGGCGTAGAGGCCGTCTGGGTCAAGATGCCAACAGGAATGACCTGACCTTCGGGAAAGTCAATCCGATCGGCGCTGATTTGTAAGAGACCAGTAATGCCGTAGTCGGCCGAGCTGTAGAGAGTGACGGGAATGGTGCCCGAGGCTGAGGCCAAGATCACCGTGCTCTGATCGATGCGGAACTTCGAAAGTTCACCCCGGAGTACTTGTTGGGCATTGACAACGCCATTGGCGTGCGAGCGCGGGCCTACTTCGGCTTGGAGACGGGCTAACTGAATGCGTAGAAATGGCGCCGGCGTGCTGAAGGTGGAGATCAAGCTGTCGGTATCGCGCTTGAGATTACCGAGTGCCGAAATCTCGCTGGCCCGCCACGGTGCTACGGGGGCGTTATTTAAAGTACGCAGCGCTGGCGAGCGGTTCTGACCAATCAGTCCGACGGTGGCCGAGGCATCGATAGAGCGTTGCGTGATCAGTGGCGAGGCTCGCAATGCCGCGTTGAGTTCGGTAGTAAAGGTTGGAGAAGCCTGATCGAGGTTGGTGGTAATGACTTCGGTACGCGGACTGCGAGCGTTGGGGGCTTGGTAGTAGAGCATCGAGAGCGTGCCCATGGTGAGAGCCGCTAACCGACCCGGCTCAATGTCGTGGCGATTGGCGAGGGCCGAAAGAGGGGAGTCGACGGCGAGTGCTCGGGCACTCGCCGGCACCCCGGTGAGATGAAAGGGCGTACCCCAGCCGAGCGTGCGAGAGGGCGCCGATTGGAGTGCCTCCTCGCCAATCACGATCAGGTGACGACCTTGGTGGTCAACGGCCGTGGCTGACGCCGAACCGACGACACCGGGGAGAAAGACGGCGTCGGTCATGCGGCTTTCCGCGGTCACTTCGCCCAGTAACTGTTCTACGACGATGAAGTGTTGAGGAACGTCGATCCCCAGTCCACGGGCCCGCAGTGATCCGTAGTCCATGCCACGTGGCCCCATGGCCATCACGCGGTGCTGGGGCGAAACGAGAAAACTCCGCAACGCGCCGATGTACTGCTGGGCCGTGGGATTGTCACTGGTGAGTGTGTGGTCGAGTTCGTCGGCCGACAGTGCAATCGTGGTCGGCTCCTGGTTGAGCGCGAGTGCGCTCAAGGTCTGGCTGGACGCACTCCACGAATCTCCCGTCGTGGCTTGACTCTTGAGAGTCCACGCGACGTGGAGGGGATGGGCAATGGCCCCATGACTAATGGTGACCAGGGACCACATCGATAACTGGTTGCCGCGCGCGGTCACTGAGTACTGGAGGGGGAATACTCCGTTGCAGCGTGATCCGCACTTGCTCTGTAGCGCGGGACGTACCGAGCCGCACGAGGTGTACGAGTCGAGCCACTCCCCAATGGCGACGTCGAAGGTGGCCGTCTGGGCGTTGATGCAGTTCAGAACAAACGAACCGGTGGAGTCGAGCGGGGCCGTACCGGGACCCTGCCCAGAGATGATGGACTCGACCGCACTCCGCGTGCGCAATGCGGGATAGAGGGTGATGCGGGCAGTGACCGTGGCGCTCGACGCACCGGTTTGAAGTGTGACACGCATGTGACCGTTGCCGAGAGTTCCAACGACCACGGTAGCGTCTTGGTGGGTTAGACGAGGCTGAAGGGTCTCGGCTTGCGCCGGTGATGTAAGCCCACCCCAGGACGCCACTCCAAGAAGCAAGGCACTCGAGACTCGCCAAACGCGAGGGAAGCGCAACTGCATGCAGAATGAATTTAGTAGCGCACGCCCCCTGTCGCCGAGTCCTACTACCCTCAATCCCGTGAGTGCGCTTACTGGGCTACACCAGTTATCGGTCGAATACGGCCCCCTGGCCCAGGCGTTTTCGGACGAAGGCTTCTCCCTCTACGCCGTTGGGGGCTGTGTCCGTGACGCCATTCTCACGGGAAACCACGAATCCGACGACGTCGATTTCACGACGAACGCCCGCCCGGACGACATTTTGCGGCTCATCACCTCCTTTTGCACCACGACGTGGGAGATGGGCCGGGCCTTTGGCACCATTGGGGGCCAACTGAAGAGCAACCGCAAAAAGATTGAAGTCACGACCTTCCGCTCCGAGGAGTACGTCGACCACAGCCGTAAGCCCGAGGTCGTCTTTGGTGACTCGCTCGAAATTGATCTCTCCCGGCGGGACTTCACGATTAACGCCATGGCCTTTGATTTGCTGAAGCCGGAACTGATTCAACCGGCCGACGGGTTGAGTGACCTCAACGCCAAGCGACTACGCACCCCGATTGATGCGGCCGTCTTGTTCAGCGACGATCCCCTGCGCATGCTCCGGGCCGCGCGGTTCGCCTCGCGTTTTGAGTTCGAGATCGACCAGGAGATCGAAGCGGCCGCCGCGTCAATGGCCGAACGGATCTCCATCGTCTCGCCCGAGCGGATTCGCGTCGAGTTGGACCTCTTGATGCTGACCGCGCGCCCCTCGATTGGTCTGGACTTCATTGTGCGCACCGGACTGGCCGCCCACTTTCTCCCCGAACTACCCGGACTGGCCCTCGAGCAAGATCCCATCCACCAACACAAAGACGTGTTGACCCACACCTACGCCGTAGTGGAGAAGGTCCGCACCCATAAGGCGCCTACCGAAGAGTTCCCCGAAGGTGCTTCCAATCTCGTCACCCGTCTCGCCGCGCTCTTTCACGACATCGGCAAACCCAAGACGCGGGCCTTTACCGATAACGGCGTGAGCTTCCACGGTCACGACCATGTCGGGGCTCGGATGACGAAGAAGCGCATGGTGGCGTTGAAGTACAGCCAACAGATGATTGACGACGTGGCCCTGCTCGTTGAACTACACCTGCGCTTCCACACCTACGCCATGGGGTGGAGCGACGCCGCCGTTCGCCGCTACGTACGTGACGCCGGTCACTTGCTCGAAGAACTCAACGAACTAACGCGGTGTGACTGCACGACGCGTAATAAACGTAAGGCCCAGATTCTCGATCAACGCATGAACGATCTTGAAGATCGCATTGTGGAGTTGCGCGCGCAGGAAGATCTCGATTCCCAACGCCCGGCCCTCAGTGGCGATCAGGTGATGGGGATTTTAAATATCACCCCGTCACGGGCCGTGGGTGAAGCACTGAACTTTCTCCTGGCCATTCGCCACGAAGAGGGTGAGATTAGTGAAGAAGAGGCCACTTCGCGCCTGTTGGCTTGGTGGCAAGAGCGCTCGTAACAGTGAACGTCCCGGCCGCCTGAGGCGACCGGGACGTTCACACGTACGTTCTAAAACTTCGGCAACGAACTGCCTAGATCTGACTTAGGGCCAGATGGGGTTGTCGGCGCCATCGTCCGCGAAGGCTTCCACCATGTTGTGCGCAACATCGTCGTGGTACTGCACGGGTGGGCTCTTCATGAAGTAGGCCGAAGGTCCGAGGATGGGGCCACCGATGCCACGGTCGAGGGCGACCTTGGCGCAACGGACGGCGTCGATGATGACACCGGCCGAGTTGGGGGAGTCCCACACCTCGAGCTTGAGCTCGAGGTTGAGGGGGACATCGCCGAAGTTGCGACCCTCCATGCGGATGTAGCACCACTTGCGGTCCTTCAACCACGGCACGTGGTCACTGGGGCCGATGTGGATGTCGTCAGCGCTCATGTGGCTGATTTCGAGCTGGCTGGTAACGGCCTGGGTCTTGGAGATCTTCTTGCTCTCGAGACGGTCGCGGTCCAACATGTTCTTGAAGTCCATGTTTCCACCCACGTTGAGCTGGTAGGTGTGGTCAATGGCGAGACCGCGGTCTTCGAAGAGACGGCTGAGCACGCGGTGCACGATGGTGGCCCCGACTTGGCTCTTGATGTCGTCACCAATGATGGGCACACCGGCGGCGCGGAACTTTTCGGCCCACTCGGGGTCGGAGGCGATGAAGACGGGGATGGCGTTAACGAACGCGACACCGGCGTCGATAGCGGCCTGGGCGTAGAAGCGCTGCGCCTCTTCGGAACCGACGGGGAGGTAGGAGACGAGAACGTCGGCCTTGCTGTCACGCAGAACCTGAACGACGTCACAGGCCCCGGCCGGCGACTCGTCGATGGAGGCGCGGTAGTACTTGTTCAAACCGTCCATGGTGGGTCCACGCTGCACGGTGACACCGAGGTTGGCCACTTCGGCGAACTTGATGGTGTTGTTCTGCCCACCTTCGATGGCCTTGGTGAGGTCACTGCCAACCTTGGTGGCGTCAACGTCAAAGGCGGCGACGAATTCAAGGTCGCTGACGTGGTAGCCGCCGAGCTCGACGTGCATCAGTCCGGGGACGTGGTCCCCGACCTTGGCGTCGCGGTAGTACGTAACACCTTGAACTAGTGAACTAGCGCAGTTTCCTACGCCGGCGATTGCGACACGAATGTTTCCCATGGCGCTCCTTTCCTACTTCGCTTCGTGAGCGATGGTTTGGTTATTTTGGGGTACTGCAGTGCTGCGCTCGGTGGTTAGACAGTCGTCTATCCACGCGAGGTCGAGCTCAACAGCCTTGGCCGCGTGTTCCATAACGGAACGGGCGTAACTGTCGAGTTCGGCGTTGGCCGCGTTGGCGCGAATTTCGCGCAAACGGGCAACGAGGTTGGCGCGACGGTGCTCTAGCAACATCACGCGGGCGTGGGGGGTTAGGAAACGAAAGAGGGCCATGCGGAGCGAAAAGCTGCGCGCGTCATCGAGGGTGGCGGGGTCACTCAACCGCTCGGCGAACTGCTGGCGACCGATTTCGGTCATTCGGTAGGACTTGCGGCCGCGGCGGCCAAGACCGGTGGCTGATCGGGCACCCCGCAGGGCGGCCCGCTCACCGGAGAGGGAACCGGTGGAGAATGAACCGAGGCGGGGTTCATTCGTGACGACCTCTTCGATGAGACCCTCGCGCTCGAGGCGTCCAATAGCGGGGTAAATGGAGCCGAAGGAGGCGTTGCCACCAATTCCGAGGCGATCCTTGAGGTGGGTGCGGATTTCATAACCGTGGTGTTCACGGTCCATAAGGAGTCCAAGGATGGCGAGCTCTAACACATTCTTCACTATATCAGTTCGATATATCGAAACGCGCATTTGCGACGGTAGTCAGAAATGGAGAAAAACGGTAGTCTCGCTCCTAATGGCACGCCGCCCAATCGTTGATCTCGCCCACGGGGCCATTATTGAGTACCGGGTGCAACGCAACGCTCTGGTTCGCCAAGTCCACGAAGGCCAAAAGATGGTGGAAGACCTCTGCGACGCCCACTTCAATCTCATTCGGGCGGCCAAGGGTGTGGGCCGGTTAATGGGCGAACTCTGCCCCGTCTGCTCCAAGGAAGAGTTGCGCCAGGTTGTCTACGTCTTTGGCGACAAACTCTCGGCCAGTGGCGTTTGCCCAATTTCTAAGGCCGATCTGCGTCGGTTGGAGCGCCGGGAACTCCCCGTCACGTGTTACGCCGTTGAAGTCTGTGTCGGGTGCAAGTTCAACCATCTTCTGCGAAAGTGGCACGCTGGCGGTCAGGTCGAGCAACGACCTAAAGTTGCCAAGTGATATCCGCCCCACAGCTACGCACCCGTAAACGCCGTGATGGTAAGGACGCCATTGTCATGGTGACGGCCTACGACGAACCGGGTGGTCGTTTGGCTAGTGCGGCCGGAGTCGACATGATTTTGGTCGGCGATTCCGTAGGAAACACCGTCATGGGCCAGGAAAACACCCTGCAGGTCACGATCCAAGACATGGTTCACCACATCCGGGCTGTGGCGACGGCCAAGCCCGACGCCCACATCGTGGGCGATATGCCCTGGTTGAGCTACCACGTGGAGGCGGCCGACTCCGTTCGTAACGCCGCGGCTCTGATCCGCGCCGGCGCCCACAGCATCAAGCTCGAAGGTGGTCGCAACCGTGAAGCGACGGTTCGGGCCATCATTAACGCTGAAATTCCCGTCATGGGCCACATCGGTCTCACCCCCCAGAGCGTCTTGGCCATGGGTGGCTTCAAGGTGCAGGGCAAGACCAAGTCGGCCGCCGACATTCTCCTAGACGATGCGTTGGCTCTCCAGGCGGCCGGTGTCTTTGCGCTCGTTATCGAAGGGGTCCCCGAAGAGGTGGGCTCTATGGTCACCGCGGCCCTCGAGATTCCTACCATTGGGATCGGAGCTGGGGCCGGTACCGACGGCCAAGTGCTCGTCTGGCACGACCTATTGGGGCTCGGCAACCGCCCGCCGGCGAAGTTTGTGCGCCAGTATGTGGACCTGAATGCCGTAATTATCGGTGCTTTAGGCCAATTCGTGAGTGATGTTCGTGGGGGCACCTTCCCCGCGGCGAACGAGATGTACCCCACCCCCGCCACCTTTAACGAGGGCTAGGAACTCGAGTCTCGCAAGTGGAGTAAACTCCTCTCTCCACTTCGGTGGAACTAAAAGTAGTAACAACCCTGCTCCGATCCGCGGAGCCCGGGCAACCGGTCCAGAGGGAAAGGAAATGGCTATGCGGCCTTATGAAACCATGATTGTGTTCGACACCAGTGTCGACGCACAAAACATCCAAGTCAGCCTCGACAGGGCACTTGACACCATCCGAAACAATGGGGGAACTCCCGGCGCCATCGACCGTTGGGGAAAGCGTGCGCTTGCGTATGAGATCAACAAGAAGAAAGAGGGCTACTACGTCGTGGTCGAGTTCAGCGGAGCCGCTGAGACCGTCACCGAGTTGGACCGTATTTTGGGTCTGAGCGACGAAGTGCTTCGTTTCAAGATTGTTCGTCTCCCCGCCCGTCGCGCGCCAGCAACTACCGCGGCTCGTCCGTAAGTTGCTGTTGAGCGAACAGGAGTAGAGATGCCAGACAATTCGATCACCGTCGTTGGGAACATCACCCGCGACCCCGAGCTGAAGTTCTTGAACAGTGGCCAGGCGAGCGTCCGATTCGGAATCGCCGTCAACCGTCGCTGGCAGAACCGTCAGACCCAAGAGTGGGAAGAGCGCGTGTCGTACTTTGACGTCACCACCTACGGCTCACTCGCCGAGAACGTCGCCAACTCGCTACCGAAGGGAACCCGCGTCCTCGTGACCGGTCGTCTCGAGCAGCGCAGCTGGGAGACCCCTGAGGGTGACAAGCGATCCATCGTTGAAATCAACGCCGATGAAATCGCCGCGTCCCTTCGCTACGCCACTGCGGCCGTAACGAAGAACCCTCAGCGCGAAGGCGGAACGGCTCCGAGCCGTCCCTCCACCGCCCCTCGTACCACCACCAATGAACCAAGTACCTACGGCTTTGATGAGGAGCCCTTCTAATGCCACGCAAGAACACACCAACAATTCCCAAGTCACGCCAACCGAAGCCGGACCCGCGTCGCAATCAAAAGAAGAAGCCCTGCTCCTTCTGCGCCCACGGCACGACCTTCATTGACTACAAGGACATCAAGTCCTTGGGCAAGTACCTGTCGGACCGCGGCAAGATCCGGGGCCGTCGCGTCTCGGGTAACTGTCAGCAGCACCAGCGTGACATCACCGAAGCCATCAAGACCGCCCGCGAGTTGGCCTTGTTGCCTTACACCCAGCGCACCGTGACCGAGCGTCGTTCGCGCGGTGGCGGCCGTGACCGTGACGATCGTGGAGACCGTGGAGACCGTGGAGACCGTGGAGACCGTGGTCCCCGTGACCGTGACGACCGCGCTCCCCGCGCTCCCCGTGCTGAGTCGGATGAGTCAGCCACCTCAATCGAATCCACCGAAGTCGCGTCTGACGTGACTGAGGCGTTGACGGAAGTTGGAGCGGAATAATGAAGGTTCTTCTTCGTAGGGATGTCAAGGGCGTTGGCCGTCGAGGCGACGTCGTTGAAGTCAAGAGTGGTTTCGCTCGCAACTACCTGGTGCCTTCGGGCTCGGGTCTTGCGGCAACGGACACCATGGAACTCCAGGCCGCTTCGATGCGTCGCAGCCGTGACCTTCGTGACGTCCAGAGTCGCGCCGCCGCTGAGACCCAAAAGGGTGTCATCGAGGCTGCATCACTCACCATCGCTGCTCGCGCTGGTACCAACGGTCGTCTCTTTGGTTCCGTGAACGAAGCCGACCTCGTGAACGCGATTCGCACCGCCACCAACATCTCGTTGGACCGCGGTCAGATTCAGATGAGCGAGCACGCCAAGGAAGTCGGTTCCGCCAC
>Ga0136641_1000564_pt1 | contig 15859 bp, 2 predicted proteins | sample EliLak1302023Y_FD_115312 | JGI IMG/M metagenome (GOLD analysis project Ga0136641, IMG submission 115312) | Freshwater microbial communities from Elizabeth Lake, Yosemite National Park, California, USA - 13020-23Y | ecosystem: Environmental > Aquatic > Freshwater > Lake ...
GATTCAGTCGACGGTCATTGGTCTTTCGTTAACAGGATATATTTCCAGCTCACAGCTTTTCAGCAGTCTTGCAGGTCTCGTGGTGGGTTCTACCTTTGGTCTTTCCGCAGGCTCGGTAACGGCCTCAACTGTCTATGCGAAGCTCATGCAAGCCTCCACTCTTCTATTAGGTCAAAACGGCTCAACGGCTTCGCAATCCTATGGCTTGGGTATCGATACCTTGACTCTCCAAGGAAATGCAGTCTATCAAGGCGGAGTGGCCTCCCTTGCCTTTGCCACAGGCACCTCTTCCTTCCCCCTGGCGCGTATTTATGCGCTTGATACAGGTACCTCCAACGTTCAATTTGGATCTCAACTCATCTTTCAAAATTTTGCCTTAACAAGCAACAATTTACAAACAGTGATCTTTTCGTATACAGGAGCCCTGCAAACCTATGTTGTTCCAGTGGGTGTGTATACTGTGTCATTAGCCATGTGGGGCGCAGGTGGTTGTGGCGGTGGAGGTTATGTGGGCGGAGCAGGTGCCTTTATTCGTGGAAATCTTTCTGTGATTCCAGGTCAAGTTCTCTCAATCTTAGTAGGACAGGGTGGAGTGTGGAATCAAACAACCTCAACAATCAGCACTTTTGGAGGAGGCGGTGCAGATGTGCCATCGGCTCCCAGTTCCTCAGGCGGTGGACGTTCGGCGATTCAATATACTCTGCCTTTTATCATTACTACAGTCTCAGGTAACGGTACAAGTGTTACGTATACAACCTCTGGCGTGCACGGTCTTATTGTAAATGAGCCTGTAATTATCAGTGGTCTGTCTCCAGCTGGATACAATGGTACTTATGTTGTTACCTCAGTTCCCGCAACAAACCAGTTTACAGTAACGAATGCCACCACCGCAACGGCCTCAGGTGCTGGTACGATTATTGCTGAGCTGATTGATGTTGGTGGTGGTGGCTCAGCTGGAAATGCTGGCACCTCATATGGTGGCGCAGCTAGTTTTTCAGGAACAGCCTTTTCAGCTAGTAATTCAGCACCTCTTACAGGAGGCCAAGGAGGTTCTCAGACTGCTGGTGGTGCAGCCGCTACGGGTACTAATAACCCAGCTGCCTATGGTACACCGACTGCAGGTACTCTCTTTCAAGGAGGATTGGGAACGATAAATGCTGGTGGTGGAGGTGGTGGATATTATGGTGGAGGAGGCGGTGGTACTGTCAGCGGAAATAATACAGGTGCTGGCGGTGGTTCTTCCTGGACCTCCTATACAGGATTTACTCTCATAGCAGGATCGAATAGTCCCAATTCATTAAATACTGCACCTGCTACGAGCTTTTCTGGATATATTACAAATGTTGCCAGTGGAGGCGCTGTGAGGACGAATGGTGGCCCTGGACTTGTCATTATTACACCTTTTTCTCTGATGACAGAAGCCATTCGTATTGGCTCGAGCAACTTTGTGGGTATTAACAATTCCTCTCCGCAGGCTACCTTGGATGTGGGTGGATCTATTCGCACGCAGATACTCTCAACGAATACTGCATATAACTCGAGCATTTTTACAAACTCACTCAGCTTGTCTACTGCTTTGATAAAACAAAACGGTTCAACAGCCACACAGGCCTATGGGTTCGGCATTGATAGCCTGACCTTACAGACAAATGCTGCCTACACGGGTGGCGTCGCTTCCTTGGCTTTCTTGACAGCTGTTTCCTCGTTGCCTTTAGCACGCATATTTGCCTTGGATTCGGGTGTGGCAGGCACACAATTCGGATCTCAGCTGGTGATGCAGACGACTCCCGTGGTTCCCAATATTGTGATTCCATCGACATTCTCATACACAGGTACACTTCAAACCTACACGGTACCTGCAGGTGCAACTGGACTCTTCGTTGCGTTGTGGGGTGCGGGCGGCGGAGGCGGCGGCGCAACAGGAGGTGCAGGTGCCTTTATTCAGGGTAACTTGAACCTCTCCTCAGGTCAGGTTATCTCGATCCTCGTGGGTCAGGGTGGTATTTGGGTAAATGCAGCCTCGACACCCCAGACTTTTGGTGGCGGTGGTACAAGTTCGCCTGGAGGAGCACAATCTGAATCAGGAGGTGGTCGCTCGGCGATTCTAATTACTGTTCCTACAACGATAACAGCAACCTCAGGTAGCGGAACTGTGGTAACATATACAACAGCAGTCTCACACAGTCTTATTGTGAATCAACCTATCATTATCAGTGGTCTCTCTCCTGTGGGTTATAACGGCAATTATATTGTGACATCGGTTCCTGCCAGTAATCAGTTCACTGTGAATAACGTAACGACCGCGGCATCCTCTGGTACAGGTACAATTCTTGCTGAGTTAGTCGATGTGGGTGGTGGTGGTGCCTCAGGTATTAATGCTGCAATTGGTGGTGCAGCCAGCTTTTCAGGTACAGCCTTTGCGGGAAGCACGTCAGGTACCTTGACTGGTGGTGGTGGAGGATCGCAAACAGCAGGAGGTGTGGCAGCCACGGGTGGTTATGCTCCATACGGAACAGCCTCAGCAGGCAGTGCTTTGCAGGGTGGAAACGGTATGCAATTTGCTGGCGGTGGTGGAGGTGGCTATTATGGTGGTGGTGGTGGAGGACAGGTCAACGGGGCCAGTTCAGGAGGTGGTGGCGGTTCGTCGTATATCTCGTATACAGGATTCACCTTATTGAGTGGATCGAATAGTCCCAATTCCGCAGATCAAGCTCCTGCCACCTCATTTCCAGGATACGTCTCAGGTGTGGCGGCGGGTGGCGCTTTTCAAGGGGCAGGTGGTTCAGGATATGTCCTCGTTCTACCATTATTTACTCCAGTCTTGAGTGAGGCGATGCGTATTGGTTCAAACGGCTTGGTGGGTATTAATAACTCAACACCACAGTATAGCTTGGATGTGGGTGGAACGACAAGAACACTTAATCTCTTTACCTCGACCTTGGGAGTGTCTACTGGTATCTTCTATCAGAATGGCTCTACATCCGCTGCAAGTTTTGGCTTTGGAATTGACACGCTGACCTTACAAGGAAATCCAGCCTATCAAGCGGGTGTGGCGTCTATGTCTTTTATTGCAGGAACACCCCTTTATCCACTTGCCAGAATTTATGCTTTTGATAGCGGTACTGCAGTGAGTGGACTGAACTCCCAATTAATCTTCCAAACAGCAAATAATTATGGAATCTTCCCAACTCTTACCTTTACCTACACAGGTGCAATTCAAACGTTTATCGTTCCCAATAATGTTACACAAATTTCAATTGCAATGTGGGGCGCTGGAGGTGCTGGTACAACGTTGAGTACACAAAAGGCTGTAGGAGGAGCAGGAGCCTTTATACAAGGCAATTTAAGTGTTACACCAGGGCAGGTTTTGCAGATTATTGTTGGTGCAGGAGGAGCGGCTACTACCGTTTCCACAAGCGCTAACTTTGGTGGTGGAGGTTATCCGCAAACTCTAGCTGGGTTTGGTGGTGGTCGTTCTGCGATTCAACTTGTTACAAACATAGTACTTTTGAGTGCGTCTGGCGATGGTGCCACAGTGACATACACAGCTAATACCGCTCATAGACTGATTGTGGCTGAGCCCGTTGTAATTACTGGCTTTACACCCGCGGGTTACAATGGCAGCTTTGCTGTCACCTCCGTACCGTCTACAAATATTTTTACAGTAGCCAATACGAGCACAGGTGCCTCCTCAGGTACTGGTACATTCGTGGCCGAGCTTGTTGACGTTGGCGGTGGTGGAGGACTAGGTTACAACGGTGCTGGAAACGGTGGAATGGCTACCTTTTCAGGAACTGCAAATCCAGGAATCGGCGGAAACTTTGGTGGCGGTGGCTCACAAACTGCGGGCGGTACTTCTAACACTTATTCATCTAATGGTGCCATTTTACTGGGTGGTAATGGTGGAGGTAACGGTGGCGGTGGAGGAGGAGGATATTACGGTGGCGGTGGTGGTGGTGCTAATGGCCCTGGTGGTGGTGGTTCATCGTATACCTCATATACTGGTTTCACCTTAGTGGTAGGATCAAATAGTCCCAATGGATTAAATTTACCTCCAGCCTCCAACTTTTCTGGATATATTTCGGGTGTTGCGACAGGAGGCTTTTCTACCATCACAACGTCTGGTGGTTCAGGCCTCGTCATTATCTCACAGGCTTCGAGTAATGGATTCCTCGCGGAAGCGATGCGTATGTCGAATGGTTTTATCGGAATTGGTAACTCGACACCCCAATCTCTCTTAGATGTGGGTGGCACAATTCGTTCAGTTTCGACGATTACGCGTAACTTACTTGCCTCAACTGCGCTCATTACACAAAACGGTTCCACGGCCTCACAGATGTTCGGTGTGGGTATTGATACCTTAACCTTACAGACTTCTGCAGCGTATCAGGGTGGTGGTGTGGCTTCTCTTGCCTTTGCGACAGCAACCTCGACGAATTCGCTGGGTCGCATCTACGCCTTTGACAGCTCGGCGCAGGCGAATCAAATCGCCTCTCAGCTTGTCTTTCAAGTGGGCCTTGGATACGGTACATTCACAACCTCGAATTACAGCTACACGGGATCGGCACAAACCTTCATTGTGCCTGCGGGTGTAACAGCGATTTCTCTCACGATGTGGGGTGCAGGCGGTGGTGGATCACGAGTATCGGGATCGAACGGTGGTGCTGGAGCCTTTATTCAAGGAAATCTCTTCGTGACTCCAGGTCAGAGTCTAGTAGTTATAGTGGGTGGTGCGGGTCAATATTCCACTAACTCAACGCCGACAACCTATGGTGGAGGTGGTGCGACGGGTCAAGGTCTGGGAGTGAATTTTTCTGGTGGTGGTCGTTCTGCGATTCAATTTACTGTACCTCTTGTAATTACCTCAGCCACAGGCAACGGTACAGTAGCAACCTACACGACAAGTGCAGCTCACGGTCTTACAACAGGATCGCCCATTATTATCTCAGGACTCGGTGGAACTGGATATACAGGCACAGGATTTAATGGAAACTTCGCGGTTGTCTCTGTACTTTCAGCGACACAATTCACTGTGACAAATACATTGATAGGTGTATCAGTGGGAACTGGTACACTCGTAGCGGAACTGGTAGATGTGGGTGGTGGTGGTTCAGGAGGTTATAATTCATCAGGTGGTGCGGCCACTTTTACAGGTACAGCCTTTTCAGGAACAAATTCAGTCTCAGGTGCGGCAGGTGGAGGAGGTGGTGGTTCTCAAACGGCTGGGGGTGCCGCGGGCTTTGGAGTTGACACAACCACACTCAATTATGGCGTTACCTCACCTGGCTTGGTTTTTACGGGAGGCTCAGGTGGTAACTATAACTCAGGTGGAGGCGGCGGTTATTTTGGCGGTGGTGCAGGAGCGTATTCTAACTCACAGGGAGGCGGTGGTGGTGGTGGTTCATCCTGGATAAATGGACCAGGTTTCTATTTGCTCGCTGGTTCGAATAGTCCAAATAATCTGAATACAGCGCCTGCGACAAGTTCCTCGAACTACGTATCAGGTGTAGCAGCGGGTGGACTATTTACAAGCTCAGGCGGTCCTGGTTATGTCGTCATCAGTGCAATTACACCAGCCACCTATCTCAACGAGGTTGTACGCATGGCGTCGAATTCGTATGTAGGTATCGGTATCTCCTCCCCCCAAACCACTTTGGATGTTGGCGGTATTGTTCGAGCAACAACTCTCTCGACAAGTGCTGTTTTCGCAACGACTGTTAGCTCGATTACAACAAATACATCGGTGGTAAATGCAAATTATATGTTTACCTCTACCATCTCTATTGCATATAATTCAATCAATCCAAACTCTAACGCAGGTGGCGTATACACAACCTACATTTCAGGTAATACACCTTATGCCGTCCACACCTTCTACGCGTCAGGTTCAAACGTGGTTTCGACGGCGACCTTTGCACCAGTTGCAAGTATTAGCAGCGCACAGCTTTTGGTGGTGGCAGGGGGTGGTTCTGGAGGTGGTGGTGCCATTGGTGGTGGTGGCGGTGCAGGAGGTTTAATTTATGTATCTTCTTTGGCAATTACTAATGGCTCCTATACTATTCAAGTAGGCGCTGGAGGTGGGTATACTCAGCTTGGGTCCTATTATATACCTGGTGTTCAAGGATGTAATTCTGTAGCCTTTGGTTACACAGCAATAGGTGGTGGAGGCGGTGCTTCAGACGCCACTCTCACGAACGTTAATGGTGGTTGTGGTGGAGGAGGTGCCGCCGTGTCAGCGGGCGGTATTGGATCACAAGGCTTCAACGGTGGAACTGTACCAGCTGGAGGTGGAGGTCAGAGTGCAGGTGGTGGAGGTATGGGAAGTGCGGGTTCAAATCCTGTCAACCTTAATGGTGGTGTTGGTGGCAATGGTGTTACGTATTCAATCTCAGGTGTGGCAACAGGTTACGCTGCTGGCGGTGGTGGTTGCACTCAAAACGCACAGATTCCTGCACCTGGTGGATCTGCCAACGGTGTTGTTATTGGTGGTTTAGGAGGTACAAGCGTGTTTCTCCCAACCAATGGTGCTGCCAATACGGGTTCAGGTGGTGGTGGAATTCGCGGTGTGCGCGATTTATCGCTTCAAGGCATCGGTGGCACAGGTATTGTAATTATCGCGTATCCAATAATTCAATATACAGGATTCATAGGATCAGATTCAAATAATAATCTTTCAGTATATCCTCTATATAATTTCAACGTATATGGCTCAACACAAATTCTTGGTAACTTCTTTGCTTCAAAACTACAGACATCCACCGCCCTAGTAGCACAAACTGGTTCGACGGCTGCTGCGAGTTATGGTTTCGGTATCGATCATCTGACACTTCAAACACCTACAGCTTATACGGGTGGTGTAGCATCTATGGCTTTTGTAGCAGGTATTTCTTCGTATCCTCTTGCCAGAATATATTCGCAGGATACTGGATCTGTGGCAGGTGGTTTGGCCGCGCAACTTATTTTCCAAAATGCACTTCCTTACGGATTTTTTACAACTTCCAACTATAGTGCTACAGGTTCAAATCAAACCTTTGTTGTTCCTTCAGGAGTCTATGGTATTACCGTGACAATGTGGGGTGGTGGAGGTGCAGGGTATGGAGGTACTGGAGGAGCTGGCGCTTTTATTCAAGGAAATCTCGCGGTGCGACCAGGCCAAGTCTTAACTGTTGTAGTAGGGCAAGGCGGGGCGGGCACGACCACCAGTACAAGTACCACATTTGGGGGAGGAGGAACCAGTATACCTGGAGGTGGAAGCTCTCAATCAGGAGGTGGTCGTTCAGCTATTCAATTAATTCTTTCAGTATTCATTACATCTGCATCGGGTGACACAGCAACTGTAACTTACAATACAAGTGCTTTGCATGGGCTTGTTGTGAAGCAGCCTGTTATTATATCTGGCCTCACACCTTCTGGGTATAATGGTACTTTTGTAGTAACCTCAGTCCCTACGACAAATCAATTTACAGTTGCAAATGCAACCACAGGTACATCCTCAGGATCTGGATCTATTTTGGCAGAACTTGTTGATGTAGGTGGTGGAGGTGCAGCAGCGAACGTTAATGTTAACGGTGCAGCTGCAACATATTCAGGAACAGCCTTCACAGCTCCTACTTCAGGTTCCCAAACAGGAGGAGGTGGTGGTTCACAAACTGCAGGAGGTGCGGCGGCAACGAATGGTACTACAGCAACGTATGGAACACCTACAGCAGGTTCTTTGTTACAAGGTGGCAACGGGTCACAGTGGGCGGGTGGTGGTGGAGGAGGCTACTATGGAGGAGGGGGTGGTACCACAGTCTCTGGTAACAACACAGGAGGCGGTGGTGGTTCTTCCTATACCTCGTATGCAGGATTCACTCTCTTAGCGGGCTCGAATAGTCCGAACTCCCTGGATACAGCTCCTGCAACAGCCTACCCAGCATATGTAACAGGTGTAGCGGCGGGTGGCACACCTGCCTCAAAACCAGGTGGTCCAGGATATGTGATAATCTCTCAAGTTGCCGCGGGTGTTGTAGGATTCCTTTCTGAATCCATGCGTATTGCTTCAAATGGCTATGTAGGTATAGGTACAACGACACCTCAGTATGCTCTTGATGTGGGAACTTCAATGCGTTCACAAAACATAATTACTTCATCTATAACTGTTTCATCTATAACTGCTTCAAATATAATTGCACCTACTGCAAATTATAATGTTGTGACAACCTCGAGTATACAACTTCAATATGGTGTTCCGAACGTACTCTCAAATGCTGGAGGCACATACACGACGTACACAGTTGGTGCAAAAACCTATGCAGTTCACACCTTCAATAACGCAAATTCCAATTCTATTTCAACCAGTAACTTTACCCCTATCTTGCCTATTTCCAACGCACAGCTTCTCGTTGTGGCTGGTGGTGGTTCTGGCGGTGGTGGTGGTATTACTGGTGGTGGTGGAGCAGGTGGCGTTATATATGTCTCCTCATTCACAATTAATTCAGGTACCTACACAATTCAGATAGGCGGAGGAGGAGCCATTACTGGAAACGCGCAGGTAGCTGTTGCTGGTCCCAAGGGATCGAACAGTTCTGCCTTTGGAAATATAGCTATAGGTGGAGGCGGTGGGGGTGGTGATACTACAATCCCAGGTCAAAACGGTGGTTGTGGAGGTGGAGGCGTGAACTATAACAGTCAAGCTGGCTCACACCCAGGTGGTACAGGCTCGCAGGGATTCAATGGTGGTACCGCTGTGAATGGTGCTAACTATGTTTCTGCAGGTGGAGGTGGCATGGGAGGTATCGGTGGCGCAAATTCTGGTTCAAACGGAGGTGCAGGAGGTAATGGCGTTGTGTATAACATCACAGGTACAGCCCAAGGATATGCAGCAGGAGGCGGAGGAGGTACACAGAACTCCTCTCTTGTTCCCTCAGGTGGCTCAGCGAACGGTGTGGTTATTGGAGGAAATGGTGCATATACTGTTGCAGGAGCTTATCCTACAAATGCTGTGGCGAATACTGGTTCAGGAGGTGGTGGTGGAAATAATAATACAACCACCATGGGTCAGGGTTCTTCAGGTGTAGTAATTATAGCGTATGATATTACCCAGTTCTTCACTGCGGGCACGATCGGCTATGATGCAGGATCGAATATAGCAATCTTTCCCTTATATGCTTTTAATATATATGCCTCCACACAGGTTTTGGGAAATTTCGTAGGATCAACCTCAGTAACCTCTCCTCTCATTTTTGGTGCCTCAAATTATGCATCCAGTTTTAGTGCCTTGTATAATATCGGAAATCCAGCTTCAAATGCAGGAGGTACATATTCAACATATCAAGTAGGCAATAATCTTTATGCAGTTCATCAATTTAGCAATGCATCTTCAAATGCAATCTTAACAAGCAATTTTGTTACATCAGTCAATATAAGCAACGTACAATTACTTGTCCTTGGAGGAGGTGGTTCTGGCGGTCAGACTAGTAATTTTGTCGGTGGCGGGGGTGGTGCAGGAGGACTTCTTTATGTTTCTTCCTTAAATATCACATCGAATACTTACACTATTCAAATAGGTGGAGGGGGAGCTTTAGGATTGAGCGGTTGTAATAGTATTGCCTTTGGTTATACTGGATATGGCGGTGGGGCTGGTGGTCGTATGCTCTCAAATGCGGCTCAAAGTGGTGGCTGCGGTGGAGGAGGCGGAAATTGGTTTGGAGGTCATGCAGAAGCACGTACACCTGGCATCGGATTTCAAGGCTATAATGGTGGAACTGTAGATTTGGGTAATTTGCCAGGTGACAGTGCGCAAAGTGGAGGTGGCGGCGGAATGGGAAGTATAGGTTCAAACTGTTCTGGCTCGAATGGTGGCAATGGAGGAAATGGTGTAGTTTATAGTATAACAGGGGTTCCATTAGGTTATGCAGCTGGTGGAGGAGGTGCAATAACTCTCGGTTCAAATACTCCGCTGGGTGGTTCTGCAAACGGAGTAATACTTGGTGGTAATGGTTGTTCTCAAAATAATCCTGTTAGAGGTGATGCAGTTCCGAATACTGGTTCAGGTGGAGGAGGTAAGAACGCATCGTTAATTATTCCAGGACTGGGCTCTTCAGGTGTTGTCATTATTTCATATTTAATTAACCAGTTTTACACTTCTGGTTTGATAACTACTGATACTAACTCGAACTTTCTTATTACTCCTTATAAATCCTTGAATATCTTTGGTTCTACACAGATTTATGGGCCCATTATTTTATCATCTTTAACTGCAAATACAGCCTCCGCATCCAGTATCTATAGCTTAGCTTCGTATTCCTCTTCATTCAATGTCACGTTTAATCCTCTAAATCCTGCCTCAAATGCAGGTGGCACATATACAACAATCACGCAGGCAGGAGCTGTGTATGCAGTGCATACCTTTTACGCTCCTAACTCCAATTCAATATCAACAACAAATTTTGTTCTATCCAACACGATTGTAGCGCAAGTGTTGATTGTAGGTGGCGGTGGTTCAGGAGGAGCTGGAACTATTGGTGGAGGTGGCGGGGCAGGTGGTGTAATATATCTCCCGTCATTAACAGTGAATCCAGGAACTTACGCTATTGTTTCTGGTGGTGGAGGTTATACCAGTGTGGCGGGAAGTTCAAATGGTTCAAATAGTACTGCCTTTGGTTTCACAGCGCTTGGAGGTGGGGGCGGCGCTTTTAACACAACCGCTGGTAAAAATGGTGCTTGTGGAGGCGGAGGTCTCACTTCAAATCAAGGTGGTACAGCATATACTAACGTGTACGCAGCAGGCACAGGTTCTCAAGGATATAATGGAGGGACACCAACAGCTAGTGTTGATAGGCGCGGTGCAGGTGGTGGTGGCATGGGAAGTATAGGTAACCCAAATACTTCTTCTGCAGGTGGCATTGGAGGTAGCGGAGTTGTCTATTCAATTAGTGGTACAGCAACTGGGTATGCTGCTGGAGGAGGTGGAGGGTCATCACTGGATACAGTTCAAGCACCAGGTGGATCTGCAAATGGAGTCGTCATTGGAGGGTATGGAGGGCTTACAGTAGGTAGTGTGGCAGCTACCAATGGTGCTGCAAATACAGGTTCAGGAGGTGGTGGAGGTTCTACAACAAATCAAGCTGGTGCTGGAGGCCAGGGTATTGTTATCATTTCTTATCCTATAAGTCAGCTTTCAGCTGTTGGATCAATTACTTATGATACAGGCTCAAACTTAGCCATTTATCCTCAATATAATCTTAATATTTATGGTTCCACCCAGGTCTTTGGTCTCTTCGCGGCCTCCACGATCTCCGCAACCACACTCACGACCTCCTCGATCAACACAACGAATATTGGTGTAAATCGCTATCCTCCTCTTTTCACTCTCGACGTCAATGGTAATGCGCGTATCTCCTCGCTCACAGTGGATGCGGGTGCGGGTGTGACCTCAACGAATACCACCTTCTCGCTTGCTGTCTGGGGTGCAGGAGGGGCAGCCCGTGTGGGCGCGACGACCTGGACGCAGATTTCGGATGAGCGCATAAAGGACCAGATCGTGGACGCTGACCTCACAATGTGCTATGACGATATCAAGAATGTGCGGCTCCGTCGATTCACATATCGCAGTACCTTTTTCGAGGCTATCCCCCTGAAGGACAAGAATGTCCTGGGCTTCATCGCACAGGAAGTCAGCACCATTCAGCCAAAGTCGATTTTCGTGAGTGAGGCTTTTGGAATTCCAGATCTGAACTGGCTCAATATCGATCAGATGAATATGGCATTATACGGAGCTGTGAAACAAATGATGACGATGAATGAGAGCATGACGTCAAATGTCAGCACCTTGAGTCAAAATGTCTTGTATCTGCAAGACAAGATCAGCAGCCTTGAAGGTCGGTAAATACGGGGCGCTATCTTCCATACCTACATTAGGAATGGGTGTCACCGCGGGTCCTTCGTATACGACAGAGACTGGTTTTACAGTGTCTCCCCTGTATCTTAGAATAAACTTTTTCCGTCTTCTTAATGTTACGGATAGTGTGATTCAGGCCTCTTTTGGCATTCAGGCATATCGATCCTTACCCGATCAGGAATCAAATCATGCGCCGATTGCTTTGCCCTTGTACTTATCTACGGCAGAAATCTTCATTACGCCCACAGACTTACTCCGTCAAAGCCTCTATGGTATCGCCTACGGTGCTCTGAAACTGCGATGGGCTGCGGAGGGATATACGATGACGGATGTCTTCGAGGAGGGACAACCTCGACCCCACCAGTATGTCTATGATGCGAGCGGTTTCAACATCGACGGCTTTAATTCTCTTGGTTTCAAGCCTGACGGCTATGATGCCGCTGGCTATGATAAGAATGGATATAACAAGGCAGGATACGATCGCAACGGATACAATATTCTTGGATTCGATGGGATGGGATATAATCTGGCTGGTTATGATTCACTGGGGTTTGATCGTTTTGGATTTAATTCCGATGGCTGGGATCGTGAAGGCTTTGGACGTGACGGATACAACGCCCAGGGTCTGGATCGGTTAGGGAATCCTCGTCCTATCATTATACCGCATGATCTCAGCGGTTCCACAGTGCAGGATCTCAGTGGCGCAGTGCAGGATCTCAGCGGTTCCACAGTGCAGGACCTCAGTGGTTCCACAGTTCAGGATCTCAGTGGCAATGCAGGCCCGTAAGCGCGGAGCTGTTTCTCCAGATCGGCAACACGGCCCTCCAACTGTTTAACAACTTCCACAAGAACGGGTATGATCTTGTGATAGGCTACACTGAGTTTCATAGAGCTCACCTCTGTCCCATTTACGGCCTCAGGCAACATTTCGGCGACTTCTTGGGCGATAACTCCCACATCATTAAAGGATAGATCGCGCCAGGTAAAGCGAACTCCACGGATATGCGATAAGATCTCCGAGGCATTGCCTATGGCCGAGATATCTGTCTTGTATCGCTTATCGGATAAAGTGAGGAAATCGAAGGCGGTTAAACGACCTGAGACATTGGCATCTCCACGGACATCCAGTGGCATCGTAGGATTCGACTGGCCGATACCAAAAAAACCATGGGGACTGGTGAAACGCGCAAATTCATTGCTGGCACCCAGAAAACGGATGGCTGTCCCTGTTGCCAGAGTACTCACGTATCCCCATCCTGCAGTGCCGATCTCATCGAGACAATTTAAGGTCAGACCCGTCGAGGCACTCGTACCCAGTTCCAGAACACCTGGAGAGCTAATGACGAAGCGCGTACCACCCAGATAGTTTGTCCGATTACTGTCGTCGATTGTGACGATGGTACCGTGTGGGGTATTAAAGGAGATCAAGGGTCCACCAGGAAACGTGGGTGTCGATAGCACAGTAATTGAGGTACTTCCACTCTGTGTTGCAGCACCTCCTACGACGCCTCCAATAAACAAGGAGCCGTTTTGATAGAGGTTCACGTTACTCAGATTAATATCATCGAGGACCTGAATGGGGGTTTGGTTAAACTTCGCAATGTAATTCACATTGATACGCTTCTTGTCAAAATCAACCATTTGCGAGATATTCTGCACCTGATTACTCAGTACAGTGATGGGGGTAAGACCACTGATATTTGTCACTACATTTTGCAATTCGGTAATATTCAAAATATAATTACTGGTATTTAATTGCGGGTTTTGACTCATCCTCAACTACCTATACGTTAAAAGGTTTAGAAACTCAATCTTTAGATAGAGCAATGGGGATATCGAGCAACATTATTGTTGATTCGAATACCTCGGTGGTTTTAGTGGATACGTTGCCACTTCAAAATTATCAAGATATCGTCGTCTTATTATCAACTCTCTTTGTTCCCGGACGCATTGTGTCGGTAAGGGACATTACAGGTAATCTGTCGACGACCAAACGCATCGTTGTCAGCACAATGACAGGTGCCACCTTCTATGACAATACCAGCTCCGTAATTCTTACACAACCGTATGCCTTTGTCACAGTCAATAATCTCACGGCCACAACGTGGGTCTTGCAGAATACCTTTGCCTTTCCGAATCAAACAGGTGCGGCCTCTCTTACAGGTCTCACGGCATCCTACATTATTACCAGTTCGATTCAGGCCCAGAGCGTCTTTTCTACGCAGGTCCTTGAAGTCAGCACACTGAACGTGCAAAACGTCGTGGCGGGTCGTGACTTGATCGGCTCAGGCAGCATGTTTATCGGGCGAACAAAGATCAAGACTTTTTCGACTAATGGGAATGCCGCCTTGGGTGACTCACTCTATGTATCTTCCTTGATTGATGTTGGCTGGGATGCCACTCTTCGTCGCAATGTTGCGGTAGGCAGCACCTTAAATGTGAAGGGCTACACGAACCTCTATGGATATGTTAGCACCTACGCAGGTGTCTATATCGCCAGCTCTCTTACGGTGGGTGGGCCCATGGTGACGAGCAGTCTCTCGTCCTTCGGAAATCTCGGCTTCGGTTCGGATCTGTTTTTGACGAATAATACGGTCTATGCCTCAACTATCTCCGCCTCGAACATTGTTACGACAAATCAACTCTTTACGCCTGTGTTGGTAACGACGCAGCAGGCCACGCTGGCAAATCTCAGTGTGGCGGGACCCGCGATTGGTTTTGGTGCTAATGTTTTCATGACAGCGAATACCTTGAATGCATCCAACGTGCAAGCGCAGAGTGTAACAGCCTCCAATACGCTTACAGCCCCCTCCGCGACCTTCTCGAATCTTCTGGTGCCTGCTGTGGCCTCTGTCAGCACTCTCAATGCGTCCAGTATTAATGTGCTGGGTCCTCTCTATGCCTCGACCTCGATTTCCACACAGCTTCTGCAGACCGTAGTGGCCTTTGTCTCAAGTGCTATCACAACCTCATCCATCGTCACTACAACACTACTTACCACGGGTGCTGTTGTTTTGAGTAATGGTTTTAGCACGGTAAATTCTGTGGGCTTCGGGTCTTCCTTGTCGATGACAGGAAAGACAATTCTGGCTGGGTTTATTACCGCTCCCACTATGTCGACAGGAACTCTCTTCACTCTTTCCACAGTAATCTCCACCGCTGCGGTCGCAAATACCTTGACTGTGGGCTCAGGACTGCTTGCCTCCTCGATCACGACGAATTTTATTTCCGTGGGACAGCTTCAGGTCGCCTTTTACCGTGGTGATGGTTCACAACTTACGAATTTAACAGCTATTTCCACGGCCAGTCTCACGTCTACTATCGATGGCCTTGGTAATGCGGGATACATTAGCTCAAAGACCTTTCCTCTGGCCCCACTGCAAAGCACAGTCGATGGTCTGGGCGCGGCGAACTATTTATCAACGTCCCAGCTCACAAGCACGATTGAGGGTCTGGGAAGTGCGGGGTATATCTCCTCGGTGGGTCAGATTATAGCGTCCATCGTGACACCCTCGAATATTACGACAGGAGTGAGTACAAATAGTACCATAGCGACAAATGTCATCACAAGCAACTTCCTCATGTCGAGCAACTTGACAGGCACCTTTGACCTCGGTCTCAATACAAACTTTGGTGCGCTGGCGGTGAATATGACCTCCCCTGATATCGCGCAAAAGGTGCTGTATGCGGCGTCTGCGGGCCCCTCGAATCAGCTCACCTTTGGTGTTGATGGCGTCGGTGCGGCGGAGATTCGTTCCTTGCCGAACAACACGCTTCACAACTATGGTTCTCTGGTGACGATCAACACAGGAGAACTCCGTATTTCCAGTAACAGTCCCACTGACTCCGTTCAGACTCGTATTGTAAACGCGAATATTTACACGGCGACTCTGGTTGTCAGCACAGTGACGGCGAGTAATTTTCTGGGTCTGGCGATGGGGAATATTTCCACGGCGATCTCCACAGTGGCCCAGTTCA
>Ga0136641_1000566_pt1 | contig 15843 bp, 13 predicted proteins | sample EliLak1302023Y_FD_115312 | JGI IMG/M metagenome (GOLD analysis project Ga0136641, IMG submission 115312) | Freshwater microbial communities from Elizabeth Lake, Yosemite National Park, California, USA - 13020-23Y | ecosystem: Environmental > Aquatic > Freshwater > Lake ...
CGGCGTACTGGGCACGGCTGATACTGGGCTGGCAAGCTTCAGTGTACGAACCAGTACATGTAGCTGGCAGTGCACCTGTGGAGATTTGGTAGTTTTGCAGTGCGTTGTAGAAGTTGTTGTTCACAGCAATAGCAAAACCTTGCATCGCCAAAGGCTTGGTCGTCAACTTGGATAAAGAAACGCCACCTTTGACTGCGTCGTACATGCCGACCAATTCGTTGGCGTTCACGTCAGAAATAGCCACGTCAGCGCGTGTGGGGGCGTGTGTAGAGCATGCCACCTTGCTTGTGGCTGCAGCTACTGTGGAGCTAGTCCCAGCAATGGTGATAGGTGCTGTAACCACTGCGCATGTGTTGGCTATGCCTGCAACTGGGCCGACTGTCACAACATTGGCCTCTGGTACGAGAGTGATGTCTTTGGCCATGACGTTAGAAACTCCAGCCGCAGAGCCCATGTAACTGTTGTAAACAACCAAAATTGGCTTAGAAGTGCCGCCGGTCAGATCAGCACGTGACATACCAAACCAGGCGCTCACGCCGTTACCAGCTTTTCCACCGTTGGTAGGGTTGAAAACTGAGACACCGTTGGCGGTACCAGTGTCAACAATAGACACAAAAGGAGTTACTGATGTGTCAAAGTAACCTTTGGCACCAGTAACAGAGCTAGCAGTGATGACTGTGGAGATTGCGCCACCCAAGGCAGAAGAACCGGCAACGAAGAAGGTGGCACCAGGCGCGCAGGTGTTGACAAATTTTTCTGGTGTAGTTTTGTCACATTTCAATGCAGTAGCAGCAAAAGTGGAACCAGCGGCAAGCATCATGCCTGCGACTGCGATTTTGTTAAGTTTCATAAGAACTCCGAAGAAATCAATGATTGAAAAATTTCGGGGTACGTGTTTGACGCCATGTCCCCCTTGGCCAGCATCCCGATGCCCCAGAATGTTTGGCCTTTGGGCAAATCAACACTCGTAATCAAGTGGGATTGATTTGTTGGAGGTATTGTTGATTCTGATTTTGAATTTAATTTGTCAGGTTTGCATTTTTATATGGGCTGCAACAATTAAATTGACTGGTCATTTCGGACTATTTTGAATGGCTAAGCCAACAACAAACTTTGAATCTTGTTAGCCGCCTGCATACGGTTGCTGACCTTGAGCTTTTTCAATATGTTGTGCACGTGGTTCTTGACCGTGAAGGGGCTGATAAACAGCAACTCAGCGATCTCTTGGTTGCTCTTGCCCTTGGCCACCAGGCGCATGATATCAAGCTCGCGGCTGCTCACGGGTGTGGCCATCTTTTCTGATAGTCCGTTTCTGCCCTGCTGGGCAGAAATGCGGGTGTAAGAAAGGTGCAACTGCGCGAGCAGCAACTCCAGCAAATAAGAGGTTCTTTCAATGGTCTTGGTGGGCTGGACCTCTAAAAGTATAAATACCGTGTTGACACCCGAATCCAGGTAAGAGCCGCACAAAAGTGCATTGCTTAAACCGAGGCTCATCAGGCGTTGAATAAGACGTTGGGTCTCGGCATCATCGGAGAAACCTTCAAATTCAAGCCATTGGGGCCGAATTCCATGTGCAGCAGAAGTCTTGAGCAGTTGCAGGATGCTGCTGTCTTGTGAACTGGTCAACTCGTCCATCACTTGCTTTGGCAGATGTGGGGAGTGATAAGCATCGAGTCGGATGACCTGCGATTGGGATACTTTAATACATACCAAGGCTTTGTGTGGGATCAACCCTTGTAAGGGTCCTTGCGCCCACATGTACAGTTGCCTAGAGTCGGTGACGTTTATGCCAGCCTCTAGCACCCGCACCAGGTGCTCCTCTTCTTGGCGATCTAACAGTACCAGTCCACTCATGACTCTACAACCCTCAAGACTGTTGAGAGGTTGAGTTGAAGACCAGCCGGTAGCCCTCGCCACGGACCGTCTCAATCAAACAAGATGTCTCGATGGCAGCCAACTGCTTGCGAACCCGAAGTATGTGTGCGTCCACAGTTCTTTCATCGACCTGCGCCTCACGCCCCCACACCTGCTCGATGAGTTGCCACCTTGAGTGAACCCATGAGGGTCGGGACAACAGTTGCCACAAGAGCTTAAATTCGGTCGAGTGAAGCGTGACTGATGTACCTGTCGATGTAATGGTCATGGTGTTTTTACATGCTTGCAGGTCACCTAGATCCAACTTTTCGGGGGTCTGTGACGGTTTTTTTCTTCGCAATAAAACCCGAGCACGCGCAATCAACTCCCTGGGGCTGAAGGGCTTGGTGAGGTAATCATCGGCACCCAAGTCCAGCGCCAGCACCTTGTCATGCTCAGAGGATCTTGCGGTCAGCATCATGATAGGAATGTCGACCCACAAGGGCTCTGCTCTCATCTTCCTGAGCAAGTAAATACCCGTCTGGTCTGGCAGCATCCAGTCCAAAATGCACAGGTCAGGCTGGTCTGAGGCCAAAAGCTGGCTTGCTTGTCTCACATCGGACGCCTCAAGGACCAGAAATTCGGATGCCCTGAGGTTGATAGAAATCAAATCGCGTATGTCAGGCTCGTCCTCGACCACCAATATCTTGTTATGCATACTGCTCAAATAATTTTTACAATAAGTTAGCTTATTCACCGAATTTGACAAACTTGTGACGTCACCTCATTAAATTAATATTTTGGTAACTGCTTGATCAACTCAAGGTATGCAGACTCTAGGCTTCGTGTGAACCGTGGTGTATCGAAAAGTAAACAACTGTCTCTCATGTCAATGAGTCTGCGACGAAGTTCTTGCAAGCGCTCAGGCTGAAGGCTTAGTTCTACAGCCAGTGCTTGGTAGCCGTGAATATCCGAGGCAATCAATTCGGGTAAGCCCACGGCGTGCAACAAACTGCCAGCCATACGTGAGGCATAGCTGTGCCCAGAATAAGTGATCAGCGGTAAGCCCATCCACAGGGCGTCACTGGCTGTGGTGCCAGCATTGAAAGGGAAGGTATCTAAAAAAACGTCGGCACAGCGATAACGCGCCATGTAATCTTCATAGGCTACACGTGAAGCGAACACCAGGCGTTGTGGGTCGATGCCAGCCTTCGCAGCACAGCGTTGCAGATTGAGCTGTGTGGATGGCGTGTCGCCCAGCAACCACAACACCCCGTGCTCGACTTGGCGAAGGATGTTCATCCAAGCATCAAACAATATAGGAGAGATTTTGTAGGTATTGTTAAAGCAACAGTACACCATCGCAGTGCCTGAAAGCCCCAAGTCAGAGCGGGTGGGGGTATTGACGCTGACCTTTCGCTTTCTGTCGTTGACCTGAAAGCAAGGCAATCGCATGATCTCCTCGGTGTATCCATGCGCCAGGTTATCAGGCACCACGTAATCGTCAGCGATGATGTAGTCGTGGTAATCGGTTCCTACGCTGCCTGGGAAGCCTAGGTAATTGATCTGGATTGGTGCGAGTCGCATGGCAAAAACCGACATCCTGCAACCAGCGGTAGCCCCATTCAAATCAACCGCCACAGACAGTTTATATTGACGCGCCAAGGTAAGCAGTGATTCATCATCAATATGACGACACTCCCAAAAATGATCAACTGCTGCGGCGATACGTTCGGCGGTGGTGTCTCTTGGCGCGTGTCCCAGATAAAACACATGCACCTCAAACTTCGACCTGTCGTGCAACTCGAACAGCTCTGCGCTCAATATGGACACCGCGTGGTGATTAAAGTCCGAGGAAAAATAGCCTATCGCAATGCGCTCATAGCTGCTAATTAAATTTGTCAATGGGGTGCTGAGCTGTGAGGGATAGTTCTTGGCGGTGTACTGAGCTGCAGCTTGTTTTAAAAACGACAACTCATCGCTGATGGCCAACAAGGGCAGCAGCTCAGTGGGCTCTTTGTCCTCAAAAACGCGTAGGCGCACGGCCTCAATGGCTTGGGTCAGGTCTTGCCAGTCGCAGGTACGCATCTTTATGAACAATTGAGGACCTTCAAAGTCCAAACTTTTTTCGTTCCTAAGTGAGCGAAGTTTTTTAATATGAACGATGGCTTGTTCGAACTGTTTGGTCTCTTCGTACAGGTGTAGCAAATTGAAGTGAACGTCGGCATCCTCAGGGTCTAATGAAATTGCATTTTGCAAACAGGTCAAAGCTGCTTCAAACTGGTGCAGTTCTTTGTAGGTTGCGCCCAAGTTGCAGTACACCTGCACGAAGTTTGGGTCTAGGGTAAGTGCATGCTGAAATTGTTCGATGGCCTCTAAGGGACGCTTGAGCGAGTTAAGCGCATTCCCCATGTTGTAAAAGGCATTGGCGTAATCGGGCTTGAGTGCAATGGCTTCTTTGTAGCAAGAGATAGCGTCCTTGCTGCGCTTGAGATCCAGCAAAGTATTGCCCTTGTTGCACAAAGCCTCGGCGTAGTCAGGCCTCAAGGCCAGGGCTCGCTCTTGGCTGAGCAGTGCATCATCAAATTGTCGCAATGACTGCAAGGCCAGGCCATGGTTCATCCACGCCTCAGGATAATCTGGCATGAAGTGACAGGCCTGCGCATAGCTTTGAGCGGCCAACTCGTAGCGCTTGAGTTTGGTCAGCACATTGCCACGGTTAAACCAGGCCAAGGGGTAATCTGCCTTGAGAATTACTGCCTTATCCAAACTCGCCAAGGCGCTTTCCAATCGATCCAACCCCTCCAGCGCCGCCCCGAGGTTGCAGTGCCCCTGAGGATTGTCAGAATTCAATTTGAGTGATCGATTTATACAATTAACTGCCTTATCAAACTTACTAGCCTGGATGTAGAGCGCTCCCAAAAGCAACATGATCTGATGCTGTTTGGGTTGAATCTTAATCAGACTGAGGTATATGGCCTCAGCCTCGGCAAGGCGGCCCTGCTGATGTAGCGCAAATGCTTGTTTGAGGCTCATAAAAAAACTAGCTTCAAGAAATTAGATAAAACTGAAATCCATAAAGGAGTTCCATTATTGATGAAACGTATGACAAATTAAATGCCATTGTTCGCGCAGTATTTTTTCTCAATATACACATATTCAGTAGACGCCCTTACCACTCCAGCTCAACTATAGTTCTATGTCTATTGATTTAGGTGAATGCCAGAATTTTTCGCTGCGGTCGGCATTGCTGATGTAATTAGTGGTTAAAAATAAACTAGAAAAAGATAACCAGTGGCTCCATAAGGTTGGTGTCGTCAAGCGGCAAATACTGACAAGGGCTCAAACTTGCCATTGAGCAAGCTTTGGCTATTCGCACCCATCCACTCTTGCATGACCGTGGCGTACACACGGCGAAAGTCGACGGTGTGAAGCACATTGCCTTCGTTGTTCAGTGTTGTCAAGCTGGGCGCTTGGCCATAATGACCGCCATTGAGCGCGTGCCCCACCAAGTACACATGGTTGGCTGTGCCGTGATCGGTGCCCAAACTGGTGTTCTCTGCTGCCCGCCGTCCAAACTCGGAATACACCATCACCGTCACGTCTTTGTCACGACCTATGCGTTTCATGTCTTGCATGAAACCACTCACACCATCGGAGACATAGGTTAGCAAACGTTGGTGCAACTCGACTTGTTGGACATGGGTGTCAAAAGCATTGTGTCGGTAAGCAGTTTGGTAGATGCGGGTAGGTAATTTGGCTTCGATCATGGCGGCTACTTTGGGTAAATCCATGGGCAAGATGCCGTAGTCGACGGGTGTTTTGTAGCTTTGCCATGCCGCACGTACTTGCTCTGAGGCTTGTCTTGCACTTTGCGCCACGTCTTCCAAAAACTTTTGAGACGCATTACTGCTAGGCGCGTTATTGCTTAAATCTTTGTCAATCAGGGGGCGGCTTTGGTAGAGCCCTTTGCGACCAAATCGTTCGGGGTCATCAAACACCACCGGCACATGGCGTGCTGCTTGCACGGACAAAGATTGGCGCTCGTCAATGTTCACTAAAAAATTGGGCGTTAGTTGCGGATCGATGGTATCTGCCAAACGACCCAACCAACCGTAGCTCTCGCCCCCATTGGGCACACCCGTGTGCCAATAGGCAGCAGAAGTGAAATGCGAATAAGAAGGGTTGTCGTAGCCGCAGCCGTGCACGACTGCCATCTGCCCCTCTTTGAATAAACGTTCAAATCCCGCCATGCCTGGGTTGAAGCCGTACTGGTCATCAATCTTGCGCAGCTTATTGGCGCGAATGCCTATCTTGGGGCGCAAGCGGTAATAGGCGTCGTCTGCGTACGGCACCAAAGTATTGAAACCGTCATTGGCGCCGGTGAGTTCCACCACCACCAATATGCGTCGGTTGTCTGCGGCGAATGCGTTTTGGCCCAAGGGGAGAGCAGCACCCATACCAAAGCCGCCAAGCCTTGCAAAAACTGTCTTCGGTGAAAGTTGGCGTGGTGCATGTTCATCCCAATTGGTAGGCTGGCAAAGACAAAATCACATGCAAGGTGTTGCGTAAAGCGTCTTCCATGTAACTGTCGGCGGCGGCGAGGTCTGAGGTGCCCAAGTCTTGGCTCAGCATGTCGGCTATCTGGGCTTGCACGCCTGCATCGACTTTCACCGACACAAAACGCTTGATCAAATACGCCACGGCTTCATGTGTGGTTTTGCATTTGGCTTGGCGCAGCATGTCTGACAGTCTCAGCTTGGCAGGGCTTCGATCAATCGGTTTAACGTTCTCTATGGCTTTACGCCATGCGTTGTAACTGGCCAATCGGGTGTTGAAATCTTCATCTCGGTCGCCTTGGTTGGACATGGACATTTCGCCCATGCTTTTGCCCACGGGCTTGGTGGCTGTGGTGATGTCTTGACCTTGTGCCAATTGGTCTGCCACTGAAGTGATTTGGTAGAGGCCGTTGGGCACTCTGTCAGGCGCTACAAAGTCTATGGGCGGATAAACAGTGTCATAAATCACATTACCCCGCGCCAACAGTAGCCCGGGAGTGATCCAACTGCGTCCTTGTGCCCAGCCCGCCACATTGGGCGGGTAGAACAATTTTTGGCCCAGCATCTCCGACTGCTGGTTGAAGTCGGGCAGACCTGGTACGGTTTTGAGGCCCATTTTTTTATAAGTGGAAATCAGCAATTCCACAGGCGGCTTGATGCGTGTAGCGACCGATGCCTCGCTGTAAAAGTCTTTGGACAAAAACACCGTTTCCATTAAGACCCCCATATCGTAGTCCGACTTGCGAAGCAACTTACCCAATTGCTGCTGATAAAGAGGCGATAAATCTTCTCTCACAAAGTAGCGATAGAGCTTACCTGCCAAAAACTCGGCAGTGACGGGTTGGGCCAACAAAATATCAATGACCTGCTCGCCGTTGAAATTTCCTGTTTTCTGTAGGACAGTTTTCAAGCCGTCGTCGTGCTGCTCTGGGTTGATGACAAATTTCAAATCTGTGTAGTTCCAACCGGTGAATGCCCGCGCTGCTTCGCGAATATCTTGTTCGGAATAGTTACCCACGCCCATGGTGAACAGTTCCATGATTTCACGGGCAAAGTTTTCATTGGGTGCGCCTTTGAGGTTGGCGGCTGCGTCAAGGAATGCCAGCATGGCGGGGTCTTTGGCCACAGCCACCATCAAGGGACGGAATTTTCCGTTGGCGTGTTGGCGTAAAACATTATTTTGTACATACAGCTTGCGATAGTCGCGCACTTTTTCTTCAGAGGTGGCAAAGTGGCCATGCCAAAACAAAGTCATTTTTTCTTGAAAAGGACGCGGTGAGGTGAGCATCCGGTTGGCCCACCAGTAGCTCAAGCGGTGGGTTTCCAAACGCGAGGCCCTGAGCCAATACAAATAACGGTCGGCCACTTGTTGCACTTGCCTGTTGCCAGAAGGTTTGACTTTCACGCCCAAGGCTTGACCGGTGGCTTTGGCCAAGTCAGTGGCTGCGGGACGCGACGCGGCAAAAGGCTCGAGACCCGCATCATGCGAACCCGAATCATCAAAAGGTTCGAATTTATCGGCTTTGGCTTAAAAGCGCACCAAGCTTCGCACCGCTTGCGCGGGTGTCAACCGGGCCAGTTGTTCAATGTCTTGCGGCGTTGCCCCAAAACCTGCACGCTCAAGCAAATGCTGCGCGCGTTCGTAGTTCCACTCGTGTTTGGGTAAGGGCTGCAGATCGTTGAGCCAAGGGTCTGCTGCTAGGGCAGTGACTGCCGAGCTACTGAGTAACATGCAGCTCCATAAGAGCATTGCAAAGTGCAAGCGGTCTAATGTCTTCATATCGAAAATCATAACCTTTCAAGCCTTGGAAATTCTCATGAAAATCGCTAGCCGCATTTTGTTTGTGATTGCCTGCGTCATTGCAGCCTCATCGGTTTTGTTGGCTGCTTATGTGGCGCACATGGGTGAGGGTTTGAGCCCATCAGCATTGAAGTCAGTGCAGTCCGCATTACAGATGCAGCAAATCCATGTACTGGCGATGCTGGGGGTTTGTGCGATCGCCATGTTGCACAAAACCAGTCAAGTCTTGCTGTTGTCTGCAGTGTTGTTTTTGTTGGGATTGTTCATGTTCAGCCTCAACATATGCTTGATACATTTGGGCGGCATCACCGTTTTCAAAGCATTAACGCCCTATGGCGGCATGGCGTTTATTGCCGCTTGGTTGAGTCTGGCAGTGTGGGCTGTTAAAAGATAGCCAACCTAAGGGCATCACCGTGGCTAAAATTTTCACGCAAGTACTCAAGAATGTGACGATTGTTCAGCCGCTCCAATTGTTAAAGCTACTTCAGAAATATCGGCGATATGGCCTGTGATTTTGTCACCCGGCACCACAGGCCCCACACCTTCAGGCGTGCCTGTATAAATCAAATCCCCCGGCTGTAAGTGATAAAACAAAGACAAGTCGGCGATGATTTCACGCACATTCCAAATGAGCTTGTTCACATCGGATGACTGCTTGGTCACACCGTTGACCTCAAGTGTTATCACTCCGCTGTCGATGATTTTCTTCGGCATAGGAATAATGTCGCTACATACCGAAGAGTGCTCCACATCCTTACCCAGATCCCAGGGTCGGCCTTTATCGCGGGCAACCAATTGCAAATCGCGGCGAGTCATATCAAGACCGGCGGCATAACCATAAATCAATTCGTGTGCATTTTCTTGACTCACACGAAAACCGGTCCTACCTATAGCCACCACCATTTCCATCTCAAAATGAAAATTGCTGGTTTCAGGTGGATACGCCACCGTACTTCCGCTGGCACACAATGTTTGCGGTGCTTTGGTGAAATAAAACGGACGCTCCACCGTTTTGTCAACCGGCTTGCCCATTTCAATGGCATGTGCGTGGTAATTGCGACCTACAAAAAACAAACGGTTGATTGGAAATCGAACAGATTGTCCTTTGATAGCCAATGATTGAACAGCGGGTGGGGTGAACACATAAACAGTCATAAGGATTCCATTGAAAGGTTGAAACATCAACCTCGGTTTTCGTAAACACCGAGTTTTCGGTGCAAGGGAGATTCATCTGCGATGAAAATAAATGAGGCTTTGTCGGCTTGCAAATTTCTCAATGTCACGGCTTCATAGCCAGGTGAACAACAAGTGTCAGCCTCTACCAACTTGAAATGACTTGCGACAATATCCGCCTGAACCAAACCCTCGATGACGTGAAACACTTGCGCGGGTGAGCGTGCAGGCAAACGCAAGCTTTGACCGGGACGCAACATCAGCGCATAAAAACCCAGAATATTTTCTGCATCATTACCTGTTTCAGGATTGGTATATGTGATTTGCACTTGCTCTAAATCGGGCAAATCAACGGCCAAAGTTTCCAGCGCTGCTTTGGCATCTGTCCATGCATAACGCAACATGGGGTAGGCCTTGTGGCTGCGTTCAAACACTTGGCTGGGGACCAAGCCTCCGTGAGCGTATTGTTTATCGCCTCGACCAGGCCTAATTGTTTGGCGGTCACCATTCACATGGTAAGACGCCTCCATGTAATACACCAAGGGCAAGTCCAACACATCCAACCAGATGACAGGGTCTGTACCGTCGTGGCCGTGCTCGTGCCACAAACCTGTGGGCGTGAGAATCAAATCTCCACGACTCATAGGACATTTCTCGCCGTCTACAGTGGTGTACGCACCTTCACCTTCGACAATCATGCGCACTGCATTGGGCGTATGGCGATGACTCGGCGCCCATTCGCCAGGCATGAGCAATTGCATGCCCAAATACATGGCAGCGCTGGCTTGCATTTTGTCCAAACCAAAGCCAGGGTTTGCCAACACCAACACGCGGCGTTCGGCTTTTTCAATCGGCGTCAGCTCGCCAGCTTTCAACAACAAAGGCTTCAAAGTTTTGTAGGGCCAGTGGGTAGGCTGTGTTTGGCGCGTGGGAATTTTGGGTGGCAATACGCCTCGCAAACTCGGCCATAAAGGCACCAGATTCAGATCGCGCAAATCCTTTATGTAGTCCTTCGGTAAATCTTCTATTCGACCTAATTCGTTAGACATATCAATTCCTTGTATCACTCATCAGTATTGCATCATGTTGATCAGCACGCGCTTGTTTTCAATTCGCACGGCATACACGCGCAGGTCTTGCGTCAAGGGTGCGCACATGGCTTTGCCGGTACACACGTCAAACCGTCCCTGGTGTAAGGGACATTCGATTTCACGTCCTTCCAGAAAACCATCACTCATGCGAGCAGCGCCATGCGTGCACAGGTTGTCGGTAGCGAAAACTTCGCCTTCGACCTCGTAAAGTGCGATTTCCCGCCCGTCAACCATGACCGAGGTCACATCGGCTTCAGGCACCGCGTCCAGTGCTAGCACATCCATCCAGTTATCAGACATGGTTTATTCCTTAAATAGGGTAAATGATGGAGTTAGCGATCATTTCACTGTCATATACACACAGACGCGACTGAAATTTCAAACCTTCATCCGTTTTAAAAATATGATCATGGTAGTAGCCGACACTCAAAATAGTGGAGTCACCGTCGAACTTGGTGCGTATCACCGTGTAGTTAGCTTCAGCGTGTATGCGCGTTCCGTTGTGGGTGACAGACAAGACCCTGGGGGTGCCCACAATATGCCGCTGGTAGTAGGGGTCGTGGTAGAGCGTTTCTTTGACGCCATACACACGGTCTTTGATCATGTCTCTGCTCTCAAGGGCCAGCAAACACAAGGGCATGCCTTGTTCAAAGTTTTCACGCGGCTGCAAACGGTAAAACGCATCCTCCAAAAAGAAGTCAGGCCATTTCTCCCACTCTGTGGAGTCACACACCATGGCGTAATCGCTGTAGAGATTTAAGAGCTCGAAATACGTGTTGAAGTCCATCATGCTCATTCCCCCATCACTTTGCGCCAGTACTTGTACATACCGCGAATCAATGTTTCTGTGACCATGTGGTCTGTGTCTTCCACCTCGTAGCCACCCATCTCCACCACGGTACGGTGTGAGGGTTTTTGCTCGAAGCCTTGTTGCGACCATTCAATCACTTCACCATCGTCAGCCGATACAAAACCGGCGGGGCCAAACAAGTTAGCTTGTATCAAACGGCGTTGCTCCATCTCAGGTGTATCGTCTTCAAAACCGAAATGTGTCCAGACAAAATCGAACGAGCCGTGGCCGTTGGGTTGTATATGCCGGGTCGACACACTGTTGACTTGCTGCTGAATGATGAGGCTGGGAAACACTGTGGTCATTACTGCAGTAGGGCCGTTCCACCAGCTCTCAGGCACGATGTCCAGCAAGCGCTTGTCATTCAAAGTCATGGTGTCTTTGAAGCTGTCAACACCGCCGACCACTTCTTCGTTTTTGCCGCCTTGTCCACGCGTGGAAATCATGGCGGCATGGCGGAACTGCGCATCCATCTTCAATTCGGATTTATTGTCAGCACGCCAAAGCCCGAAGGTGGAAAACCAGGTGTGCAACAAACCAGGGTGGTAAGGGTCTTTGATGTTCTCTTGCATCAGTTTCCAGTTGCCCGGAATCCGTTGACGGCGATAACCCAAAATTTTCAGCTTTCGTCCGTTGAACGTGCGGTCAAAGTAACTCAGAATGACCGGACCTAAAAAATCTTCCAATGACTCGATGTCATGGTCGAAAGAGGCAAACACCACGCCACCGCGGGTGGCTACTTTCAACTTGGTCAAGCCATGTTCTTCCACTTTGAAATCTTTGGGCATGCCGCCGTTGATCTTGCCGTCTTGCTTGACACCACGGCGAAACGGCACACCTTGTAAATCACCTTTGACACTGTAATTCCATTGGTGGTAGGGGCAGAAAAAATCTTTGGCGTTGCCGTTGCGTTCGCGGCAAAAGCGCATGCCGCGGTGGGCACACACATTTTCAATCACGTTGATACCGCCGTCCGGATCTCTCACCATGATGACCGAACGCTCACCCACCACAGTGCGCCTGAAGTCGCCCGCATTCGGTATCTCAGCCTCCAGACCAACGTAACACCAGTGGTGGTTGTAGAAAAATTTGTCCAACTCTTTTTTGTACAAGTCTTCGCGCGTGTAAGCCCAAAACGGAATACGGCTCGTACCCTCGCCTTCCCACTTGGGATCAGTTGGAAATACAGATGTTTGTGTCATGAACAATTTCCTTCTTTCAAAATCAAATACCCGACGGGTAGAAAGCATCTGCATGGATCTTTTCCAAAGGCATACCCAAGGATAGTGCCAATCTGTTTAATGCCTCCACCATGGCGGGTGCACCGCAAAAATAGCCGATAAAGTTATTCAACAGCGGAAGATCATTTTGAATGGCGTCGGTCACCAAACCACTGCGCAAACCTTTGCTCACAGTCCCTGTTGCCACCACCACATGTAATTGCATGTTGCCGTGCTCTTGAGCGATTCGGTGCAAGCTTTCTAAGTCGTAACTATCTTCTTGGCTACGCACACCGAAGTACACATGCAAGGGATTGTGCATATGGGCTGCCATGGCTCCACGCACAATCGAAACAATAGGTGCAATACCTGTGCCACCGCCTACACACAGCATAGGCCCTTTGTGTTTTTGGCGCAAATACGCCGTACCCAAGGGACCGCTGATGCGTACAGCATCGCCCACTTTCAATGTTGAAAAAACATACTCGGTGGCACGTCCACCAGGAACTTTCCGAATTTGAAATTCCATCTCTTCATCGTCTGGCAAGCCCGCCCACGAATACGGTCGAATATGGTCTGGTGTGAATTGCAGCGTGGCGTATTGGCCTGGAGAAAATGCCATCGGCTTAGCTGGCTTGATACGTAAGCGGCGTATATCGTGCGTCAATACCTCTATGACTGTGACCGTACCTTTGATGATCTTGGCTGGGTGAACAACCACCTCATCCATATCGGGAATTTCAATCGTGCAGCTCTGCGTCAACACCGATTGGCATGCCAACACATAACTGTCCTGACCTGTTGTCGGACGACCAGCTTGCGGACCACTGTAGCTCAACTCACCGCCGGTGACTTTGCAGCGGCAAGTGCCGCAACGCCCAGACATGCAACTGTAAGAAATTGGCACTGCGTTGTCGCGTAGCACATCAAGCAGATTTTGTCCGCTTTGTATGCTCAACCTCAGGTTGTCAGGCTGCACCACGAGTTCCATGTGATATCCGTTTGAATGAGAATATGTGTATTGTGGTTATTCATAACTTATAAGTAAATAAGTCAACTCATATAAGTTATATTTGTTTTATGAATAAAGGCTAGCCCATGGACCTCAGAGACATAGACCTGAATTTGCTGGTTATCTTCAATCAATTGCTGATGGACAGACGGGTTTCCACCTCAGCGGATAAGTTGGGGCTGTCACAACCCGCAGTCAGCAATGCACTTAAACGCCTGCGTGTCCTTTTAAAAGACGAATTGTTTGTGCGAACCTCGCGCGGCATGGAACCTACGCCTTACGCCTTGCATTTGATTGAGCCCATAGGCTATGCGCTTAGCACCTTACAAAACGCCTTGAACCAACGCGACAGTTTTGACCCGACTACCAGCGAGCGGACTTTCACACTTGGATTGACGGACATAGGTGAGATTTATTTCATGCCCACGCTGATGGCCATGCTCTCACGTGAAGCACCGAATATCAAGATCAGCACTTTGCGTCCCAACACTGGCCGCCTGAGCGACGACATGGCGGCAGGTAATGTGGATATAGCCATAGGCTTGCTCCCGAGTTTAACTACAGGTTTTTTTCAGCGTCGCCTATTCAAGCAGCGTTATGTTTGCTTGTTCCGTCATGGTCATCCCAAAGCTCACAACCCTATCACCCTTGCACAATACAAAGCACTGCCGCATGTAGGCGTGATCTCGGCCAACACGGGGCATAGCGAGGTTGATGAATGGATGACACGCAAAGGCATTGCGCGTGACATTCATTTACACGTACCGCACTTTGTGGCGGTAGGTCATATTTTGCAAAGCTCGGACTTGATAGCCACCGTGCCCGAGCGCTTTGCCCAAAAATGTGCTGAGCCGTTTCAACTGGAAACCTCACCCCTACCGTTTAAGCTGACAGATATTGCCATCAATCTGTTCTGGCACGCCAAATACAACCGGGAGCCGGGTAATATGTGGTTGAGACAAAGAATAATTGAATTATTTAGTGAATAAATCGGTGAGTAAGCGACTTATTCAACTCGCCCTAGGCTTGAGGTGTTGTCCTGCAGCCCTCAAAATTAAGATTTAGGTCCGATATGGCCACGCAATACAGCCAGTCCCAGCGTGGTAACCACCATTGATCCACCCAGCAAATTCAAATATGCGCTTGATCCACCAGCAGTGATCATCGCAGCACCTGCAAATGCACTTACAAAAGCACCTAACCTGCCAAAAGCCATGGCCGTGGCTGCCCCCGTCGTTCGAATTTCAGTGGGATATATGTGGGCACACAATGCAAACATGGCGCATTGCAAAGCGGTAACAAACAAGCCATGAAACCCAAGACCCCATAAAAAGGTTTCAGGTGTTGCTGAAATGGTGACAAGCTTCAATCCAAAAGCAGTAATTGCTGACATTGCTGCCCAAAAAATCATAGGGCGACGCGAGCCAAAGCGATTTATAGCAGCTGCACAAAGAATTGCTCCAAAAATACCGCCAAAGTTATATGCTGTCAAACCCATGCCAGACATTGCAGGTGAAAGCCCTTCAGTTACCAACATGGTTGGTAACCAACTGTAAGCCGAATAAATCGACAACTGAATCATGAAAAATGCAAGCCACAGCCACGATGTATCAAAAGCTCTGCCGGCACGAAACAATTCAGTGATGTGACCTTTGCGGGCTGCCATGACAACACCATCTGTGAACTCTTTGATTGGTGAAACATCGATTGCCATTTTGGGTAACAACCCACGCAACTCTTTCCAACGCGAAGATTGACGCGCTAAAAATTTGGGTGATTCATGCAATGTGAAATACAAAAGCAAAGCTAATGCAATTGCAATGCTTCCGCCAAAATAGAAAAATACTCGCCATCCCTGAATTGGCAATATTTGTGCAGCGGCGAGACCGGCAAGCATTCCACCAGCTGGATAGCAAACGATTGCAGTTGTCACAGCCATGGTTCTGTATCGCATGGGCACAAATTCAGCTGTCAATGTGGTGGCTGCAGGTAGAGCGGCGCCAATCCCTAAACCTGCAAAGAATCGAATGAATGCAATACTTTGCACATCTGTTGACAAGCCAATCAACATGGTTGAAATACCAAACAACAAGATGCTAGCGATCAAGACGGGTTTTCTTCCGAACTTGTCTGCCAGTACTCCTGCACTCAAACTGCCAATGGCCATTCCTGCAAGACCACTTGCAACAGCTATTGAAAATGCGGCCCTGGTCGTTCCCCACTCCTTCATAATGAGAGGAATGGCGTAGCCAATCATTTGCCCGTCAAAGCCGTCTACGATAA
>Ga0136641_1000567_pt1 | contig 15835 bp, 15 predicted proteins | sample EliLak1302023Y_FD_115312 | JGI IMG/M metagenome (GOLD analysis project Ga0136641, IMG submission 115312) | Freshwater microbial communities from Elizabeth Lake, Yosemite National Park, California, USA - 13020-23Y | ecosystem: Environmental > Aquatic > Freshwater > Lake ...
AAACTAAGACGACTCCAATTAGCCCAAGAATTAATCCAACTACCTGGCGAACTCGGAGTTTTTCGCCCAAGACTTTTACCGCCAATAATGAGACCAAAACTGGCTGCACACTTGTAACAACCGCTGCTACACCCGCCGGCAATCCCTTCGAGATGGAAAAGAAGACACCCCCCAAATAACACGCATGAAGGAAAAAGCCGATCAATGACGATCGCTTAATAGCCGCTGCACCTATTGCAATCGGGGATTTTATAATTGCGGCTATGGCGAAGAGAATTACAGCTGCTATCAATACCCGAATTGCTAGGAATATAAAGGGATCTGCATAAGGCAGCCCATACTTCGCGCCTACGAAACCAGTACTCCACAACGCTACGAAAAGAATCGGAGCACATGTAGAAAACTTTAAGCCTCGCAAATCGCCTTCAGACGCACCAACGACTTGGCCATCCACTTTGGATTGTGCGCCATGGCCCCGGTCAGCTGTAACCATCGCTTTGCATAAAAAGGGATACCGCTTGCATCAAATGACTCGGTGACTTGGGTTGACCCATTACCTAGATCGACAAGTTCGTAGCACCATGTCCACTTCATTAAATGACACCAGGTGATCTTCTTGTTCTCCTCAAAAGCCACAACCGTATTCTTAATCCGATAGGCCACCTTGATTTTCATGGCCATAGAAAATTGTGCACCTAGAAATAATCTTTCCGGACCTGAAATCGAACTCTGAATCGTTTCGGAGCCATCAAATAATTGGTGCGCGGCAGGGTTTGCCAAGAGATCAAATATTGTGGCCGCCGGGGCCACAATCACAATTCGAGCAGCCGATGTGTTCGGAAAGTCAGTAGGAAGAATCTCCGCCCGCTCGTTACTCATTGGTGTGAAGAAGAGGTAACTGGTTTTTCGTATTCGGTAACCATGCCGATTACAGAAATCATCAATGATCCAACGCCAATTAGAACTAACCACCAACCGACGATTAGTCCAAGGCCCATTGTGCAGGCACTTAATGCAACCGGCAACGGCCACCAAGAATGCGGACTGTAGAAACCTAGTTCGCCCGCGCCATCAGCGATTTCGGCTGTTAAATTATCTTCTGGAAGAGTTACACCGATACGTTTTTGGGTAAACCATACATAAAAGCCAACCATTCCGGCCAAACATGAAGCTAGCAGCATGCCACCGATGCCGACAGGCTCTCCGCCAACCTTCCAATAAATTATTGTGACAAATACGTAAAAGACCGAGAGTCCTCCAAAGAGGCGCCAGGAAGCCTTCATGTTTTATTCAGCTCCTTCAGTTCTAATATGAGGGTGGTGTAAATCAAAGGCAGGACGCTCGCTAGAAATGCGAGGCATAGTTAAGAAATTGTGACGCGGTGGCGGACATGATGTTGCCCATTCCAATGATGCGCCATAACCCCAAGGATCATCTACCCCAACAAGAGGTGACTTACGAGTAATCCAAATGTTTATCGCAAAAGGAATCATCGAAAGTGCTAACAAGAATGAACCAATTGTGGAAACGGTGTTCATAAATGTGAATCCATCGGTTGGTAGGTAATCAGCATATCTGCGAGGGAATCCCTTAATACCTAACCAATGTTGAATTAAAAAGGTTAAGTGGAATCCAACAAAAAGAGTCCAGAAGTGAATCTTTCCTAGGCGCTCATTTAGCATGCGTCCCGTCATCTTTGGCCACCAGAAATAGAAACCGCCGAACATCGCAAACACCACAGTTCCGAAAAGAACATAGTGGAAATGTGCAACGACGAAGTAGCTGGCAGAAACTGCAAAATCAAGTGGTGGTGAAGCGAGAATAATTCCCGTTAAGCCACCAAACAAGAAAGTTACAAGGAAGCCCATTACCCACAACATTGGAGTTTCAAAAGTTACGTGGCCTCGCCACATGGTGCCGATCCAGTTGAAGAATTTCACACCGGTAGGGACACCGATCAGGAATGTCATGAATGAGAAGAATGGAAGTAAAACCTGTCCGCTAGCGAACATGTGGTGTGCCCAGACTGAAACAGATAGTGCTGAGATAGCAATCGTTGCAGCAATCAAACCAAGGTAACCAAAGATTGGCTTACGGCTAAAGACTGGCAAAATTTCTGTTGCAATACCAAAGAATGGCAACGCCAAGATGTAGACCTCGGGATGCCCAAAGAACCAGAACAAATGCTGGAACAGCATAACTCCACCGTTAGCTGGATCAAATAAATGCGTTCCATAAATTCGGTCAGCTTCCAGGCCAAGCAATGCCGCTGCTAGCGGTGGGAATGCAAGTAATACCAAGATCGCAGTTAGCAAAACGTTCCATGAAAAAATTGACATGCGGAACATCGTCATACCTGGTGCACGCATTGTGAAAATAGTTGTAATGAAGTTAACGCCACCAAGAATTGTTCCAACACCGCTGATAGCTAAACCAACTAACCAAAGATCTCCACCGATTCCCGGTGAATACTGAGCATTTGAAAGTGGTGCGTAAACGGTCCAACCAAATGAAGCTGCTCCTCCAGGAGACAAGAAGCCGCCAAATGCCATGAGCGAACCAAATAGGTACAACCAATAGGACAACATGTTAAGGCGAGGGAAAGCAACGTCTGCTGCTCCGATTTGCAGCGGCATAATCACATTTGCAAAACCTACGAATAACGGGGTCGCGAACATCAACAACATAATCGTTCCGTGCATCGTGAAAATTTGGTTGTACTGCTCGTTACTTAAGAACTGCATTCCAGGGCGTGCTAATTCGGCACGTAGGGCGAGAGCTAGTACGCCTCCTACTAAAAACCATGCAAAAGATGTCATTAGGTATAAATACCCGATCGTCTTATGGTCTGTTGAAGTAATCCACTTTACGAATGATTTACCTTTTGGCGAGGGCATTGGACCATTCGCAGTTACCGTTGGACGTTCTGCATAAGTAGTCATGCTTGGCTCCCCTTAAGTGTTTCTAAATACGCAACATATTCGGCAGGTGTAACTACCTTGACCTTGAAAAGCATTTGAGAGTGATTACGTCCGCACAAAATATTGCAGCGGCCTGGGAACTCTCCTAATTTATTTGCGGTAAATTCTAAACGGTTAGTCACTCCAGGAAGATTTTGCATCTGAATCATAAAAGCTGGAATCCAGAATCCATGCACCACGTCATTAGAAGTAATCGTGTAGCGAACACGTTCGCCTAATGGGACAACCAACGTTGGCGTTTGCTCGGGAGTACCGGTAACAAGTGCTTTTGGACCAGCTTCTGGATATCCAAACTGCCATGACCACTGGATACCTTTAACAGTAATTTCGTGAGCATAGGTTGTTGTCTTTTCTGTAATTACGTTTTGCTTCTGAATGGTGAAAAAGAAAAGAACTGCAACGATGACGAATGGAATAATTGTGTAAGCAATTTCGACTGGTACGTTGTACTGCGTTTGCTTTGGAAACTCTGGGCCCGTTTTCTTGCCTCTATGAAAAACTGCAGGCCACAAAATTAGGATCAACGTAAAGACGCCAACTACGCCAGCAGCAATCCATGCGCCTTGCCATAAGGACAGTGATTGATCGTTAACACTTGAGACGCCTTTGGGGAAACCCCAATCCGTGTTCTTAGAACAACTTGTTAGCAAAAGGACAGGGATAAGGATGAGCAGTGCTCGTAAGCGCGAAAACAAGGTGCGAGGCATGGGGTTAAGGATAGTTTGTATTGGGGCGCTGCGTCATACGAGCACATTCACCTGAAGTGGTGGCGCTCCTCACATCTACTTAACCTTGTCTGTTACAGGTGAGGAGCAATCTCATCGGCTGCGGCCTGACCATATGCCTCAGCAAATCGGGCGATAAATTCTGGGTGAGTGAAGCGGTATTCCTGGGTACCCAAGGTTTCTATGACATAGGTGGCGATTAATGCACCGAGCTGTGCACATCGTTCGTGAGAAAGCCCCCAGGCAAGTCCGGCAATAAAGCCGGAGCGAAATGAGTCTCCCACGCCTGTTGGATCGGTCTTTGATTTTTCCTTTGGACAACCGACTTGAACAAACTCACCTGCTGCACTTTCTACCTTCGCGCCATCTGAACCTAGCGTTACCACGCGATATTCAACTCGCTCCAAAATTTCGCGATCCGTCCAGCCAGTTTTTTGCATAGCTAAAGCCAACTCATACTCATTCAAAAATAGATATGACGCACCATCGATCAAAAGCTTGATTTCTCCACCAGACATGCGGGCCATCTGTTGTGACGGATCGGCAGCAAATGGGATCGCTTGCTGGCGACAGACTTCGGAGTGGCGCAGCATCGCTTCGGGATCATCAGGTGAAATCACCATCATGTCTAGTCGTCCAATTTTTTGCATAATCGGTGATAATTCAATATTTCGAGCTTCCGACATTGCACCCGGAAAAAATGATGCGATCTGATTGAGCTCTTGATCAGTCGTGACAACAAAGTGAGCGGTATGCAAAGTTGTTGAAACCAATGTGTGTGAAGTATCCACGCCATGACGTGAAAGCCAGGCGTCATAATCGGCCCAGTCTTTTCCAACCGCTGCAATGAGAATGGGATTAAGACCTAGAACACCCATACCAAAAGCAATATTTGCCGCGCAGCCACCTCGTCGAACATCCAAGCTGTCAACAAGAAATGACAGTGAGACTTTCTCTAATGAACCAGCGACAAGTGAATCTGTAAATTTGCCAGAGAAGGTCATTAAATGATCAAGACCAACCGAACCCGCGACACCAATTTTCATGTGCGGATACTAATGCGAAGAGCGCAGATGCTTAGTTAAATGAATCGCCGCAGGCACAAGAACCTTGTGCATTTGGATTATCAATAGTGAAGCCTTGCTTCTCGATCGTGTCTACGAAGTCAATCGTTGCACCTGAAAGATAAGGATCGCTCATCTTGTCTGTGATGACCTTTACTGCGCCAAATTCACGCACGATGTCACCATCCATGTTGCGGTCATCAAAGTAAAGCTGGTACTTAAGGCCTGAACATCCACCTGGCTGCACAGCAACGCGCAAATTATGATCGTCTCGTCCTTCTTGTGCCAAAAGGGCAGAAACCTTTGAGGCTGCTACATCAGTTAGCTGAATTCCGACGGTTGTCGTTGCTTCAGTTGTCGTTGCTTCAGTTGTCATTGCTCTCTCCTTGATTGACTTCTGCTCCAAGCCTACTCCCCCCGTGTCAGGCAAGCGAGTTGAGGGGCAGTTCAACACGGCCTCTATAGTTGCACCATGAGTACACACGAGAGCAAGGGTCGTCCCACCCCAAAACGCAAAGAGGCCGAGTCAAAACGCAAAGTTTCCTCCCTGGCACCGATAGTGACAAAAGATCAGAAGCGCGCCTCTAAATCGCTGGCTAAGCGGGACCGAGTAGCCCAACGTGATGCATATATGCGCGGTGATGAATCCGCACTGCCATTACGTGATCGCGGAGCTGCTCGTCGCTTTGTTAGAAATTATGTTGATGCGCGTCGCTCAACTGGTGAATATTTCCTACCAACAATTTTTATCGTCTTAGTACTGACGCTTTTCCCTATTCCAGCAATTCAATTGGGAGCGATTGCACTGATGTACGCGATGCTTATTATCGCTGTTGTCGATGGAATTCTTCTCTCACGTAAAATTCGCAAGGCGGTAGAAGAGCAATTCCCGGGCACAGTAACTAAAGGCCTCGGCATGTATGCCTGGCTCCGTTCAACCCAAATGAGACGCCTTCGCGCGCCTCGCCCCGCTGTTGCAGTAAGTAAGAAGAAGAAAAACTAAGCGCGCGGATTCGGGCTTTGGGTTTTCGCTGGATCTCGTTCTGGAAGTTTGCCCAATGCGGTGTCAATTGCTTTCATAACATCGGCATCTAGTTTCACACCAGAGGCTTTCACATTTTCCTTGACCTGCTTTGGCTTTGTAGCACCCATGATCGCACTAGAAACATTTGGATTTTGAAGAACCCATGCAATAGCAAGCTGGCCCATTGTTAAGCCAACACCATCTGCGATTGGCTTTAACTTCTGAACCGCTTCCAAAACTTCTTCGCGCATCCAACCCTTGATCATGTTTGCGCCACTGCCCTTGTCAGTTGCGCGCGATCCCGCTGGAGCTTTCTTTCCAGGCAAGTACTTACCGGTCAAAATTCCTTGCGCCATTGGCGACCATACGATTTGGCCGATACCTTCTTTTTCAGAAAGTGGAACAACTTCTGATTCGATGACACGCCATAGTGCTGAATACTGTGGCTGGCTTGAAACAAAACGGTTGTAACCACGAGCATCTTGAACAGCTAACGCAGATTTTATTTGCGCCGCGTTCCATTCAGAAAAACCAATGTAGTGAACCTTGCCGGCACGGATGAGATCATCAAATGCACTTAAGGATTCTTCAATTGGTGTTTCATAATCAAAACGGTGCATTTGATAAAGATCAATGTGATCTGTTTGAAGTCGCTTCAGAGATGCATTACATGACTCGATGATGTGCTTGCGAGAAAGTCCGCGATCATTTTTGCCTGCACCTGTCGGCCAATACACCTTTGTGAATAATTCATAGGACTCACGCTTTACACCCTTTAACGCCTTACCTAAAACAGTTTCCGCTTTTGTTCCAGCATAGACATCTGCTGTGTCCAAGGTAGTGATTCCAACTTCTAGTGCAGCTTTAACGCACTTGATAGCTGCATCTGATTCGATCTGGTTTCCGTGAGTGATCCAGTTTCCGTATGAGATTTCAGAAACGTACATTCCGGTACTGCCAAGGCGTCTGTATTCCATGTATAAAAGCCTACGGCTAGCGCGCCTAGTTGCCAACCCCAAGGGCTTATGGTTTGGTTCGCCTACAACTTAATAGCTCACTTGGTAGGGGAAGTTCGGTGAAAATCCGACGCTGACCCGCAACCGTAAGATTTTTTGAAGGACAAACCTACAAAGAATTAAGTCGGATTACCTAGCAAGTGTTGATGAGACAAACACCCGCCGAGGTTTGCGGGGCGTGCTCCTACCACTAGAAGTGTCGAGTAATTCATCGTCCCCTGGTGCGGTCCACTCCCTGTGAGACTCTTTTATTATCGAGAGGCTACACAGCAATGAAGTTTAAAATCGTTTTAGCAATCATTCTTATCTCATCCGTCATAACGCCTTCTGCCCAAGCTGCAGATAAAGGTTGGCGCTATTGGGGATATTTCCAAGCAGCTCCAAGTAAGACAACATGGACTGCCGCAATGACAGGACCAACCGTTGATATCGCAGATGGAGCAGTTGAAGGTTGGTCATTTGTCTTTAGTTCAGATGATATTCCGTCTGTCCAACCACGAGTGAAGCCTGATTTCAAAACAATCTGTGCCGGCGTCAAAGCTGACAAAGACACCAAGCGAATTGCAGTTGTAATTGACTTCGGTTCGGCTGCCTATTCGCCGAAGGGTGAAAAAGTTCGAAAAACAATTACTACCTGTGTTCGAACAGCAATGGCCTCGCAAGGAATTGACGTCTTAGGTCAAGTCACCAAAATCCGTGCTGCAGGTTCAGGTTTGATATGTGGTTTGGCTGGATATCCCGCGAAAGAATGTGGCGTGGAAATCGCTACACCTAAAGCACTTATCAAGAAGTAGTTAATGACAAAACTGTCACTGCACCCACTTACATGGTGGATTTGGGCAATCGGTTTGGCTATCGCAGTCATTCGATTTGATAGCACCGTATTCACTGTGTGTTGTGTGGGCGCAGTGGCAGTTGTCGTTTTCATCAATCGCGAAAATGCCCCATGGGGCAAAAGTTTTAATTGGACCCTGAAAATGTCAGCTTGGATTTTGCTGATTAGGACAATCATCGGCGTATTGATAGGTGTGCCAATCCCTGGAACAACTCTTTTTAAGCTCCCGATACTTCCATTGCCTAGCTGGATGCCGGGCATTCGTGTCGGTGGAACCGTTACCGCAGAGCGCTTAACTTCAGCACTCAGTGAAGGTGTTTTGATTTGCGCAATCATCGTCATCTTTGGAGCCGCAGCTTCCTTAACTAGTCCACATCGTTTATTACGAGTTCTCCCCGTATATATTTATGAGTTCGGTATTTCAATTGTCATTGCAACTTCTGTTTTGCCACAGCTTGTCTCGTCAGTTTCCCGAATTCGCCAAGCACAAAAACTGCGCGGCCAATCGTTACGGGGGATTGCGTCATGGCGACGAGTTGCTATTCCATTACTTGAAGAATCTCTTGCTCGGTCTTTGGATCTAGCAGCTGCCATGGATAGTCGAGGTTATGGAGTTAGTAAAAAGCGATCCAGATATCGCCCGATTAAATGGCGCGCTGCTGACTCGGCAGTTGTTTTCTCTGCGCTAATTGTGTTGGGCTTATCATGATTAAGTTTTCAAATGTCTCTCTCATTTATCCAAATTCAACGACGACAGTTCTTGAGAATTTAAACCTTGAGATTGCAGAAGGTGAAATGGTGCTTGTCATTGGCCCAACTGGATCCGGTAAATCTTCACTCTTGCGCTTGATAAATGGACTAGTCCCCCATCACACCGGCGGAATTTTGGCTGGTGATGTCAGTGTTGATGGACATTCAACTCAATTAGTAAAGCCAGGAGGCATGGCCCACCTGATTGGGATTGTTGGTCAAAATCCTGCACATGGTTTCGTAGCAGATACCGTTGAAGAAGAGCTTGCCTTCGGTATGGAAACATTGAATCTCCCACCAGATGTCATGCGCAAGCGAGTTGAAGAAGTCTTGGATCTTTTGAGTCTTTCGATGCTGCGCAATCGAACTATTGCGACGCTAAGCGGCGGGGAACAACAACGAGTTGCTATTGGTTCAGCACTTGTTGCTCACCCAAAAGTTTTAGTACTGGACGAGCCGACAAGTGCGCTAGACCCGATCGCAGCTGAAGAAGTTCTATCTATATTGCATCGCCTAGTCCACGACTTAAGTCTTACCGTTGTAATTGCCGAACATAAGTTAGAAAGAGTTATTCAATTCGCCGATCGAATAGTTCATATAGATGGTGTTGGTGTCACGCAAATTGGCACCCCAGAAGAAATCTTGATGCACTCTCCCATCGCTCCACCAATTATTCACTTGGCTAGAGCTCTTGGCCTGAAAGAGATTGGTGTCTCTGTTCGCGAGATGCGCAGAATGACGGCAGAGATCCGTGAGAAAGATTATGCTCCACTTGATGCAGTGACATCATCTCCTGGAGATCCAATAATTAAAGTGCAAGATCTTTCAGTGACATATGAAGGCAAACACGCTCTTAAATCAGTGAGTGCAACAATATCTAGCAATGAAATTGTTGCGATCATGGGACGAAATGGCGCGGGCAAAAGCTCACTTCTAAAATCCCTCGCCGGAATTTCAGAGTTGAGTTCAGGAGCCGTAAAAGTCTCTGGATTGAATCCGCAAAATTTGAAGGGCAAGGATCGAAGGAGATCTATCGGTTTCATCCCACAAGAGCCAAGTGACCTTTTATACGGACAAAGCGTGCGGATAGAGTGCGAACAAGCCGATAAAGATAATCAAATACCTAGCGGCACAACGGCCCAAATTTTGCAGCAGTTAGTTCCTGGTGTGTCTCCAAGCACGCACCCTCGTGACCTATCTGAGGGGCAAAGGTTAGGTCTTGCTCTAAGCATTGTGCTCTCTTCTAATCCTGCTGTTTTGATACTCGATGAGCCAACACGGGGTCTTGATTACCAAGCTAAAAAAGAGTTAACAACAATTTTGATTGAGTTTGCTAGAGTCACAAATAAGTGTGTAGTTCTTGCCACTCATGATGTCGAATTAGTAGCTGAATTAGCGAGCAGAGTTCTTTTCTTAGCTGATGGCGACATTGTTGCTGATGGATCAACACTTGATGTCCTTCTCTCATCTCCTGCCTTTGCGCCACAAGTATCAAAGGTGATGTCACCACAGCCCTGGTTGAAGGTTTCGGATGTGGTTGCAGCTATTGAGGCACAGCAATGATGCTAACTTCAGGAGTTGTGAAATTTTCAGCTAAAAATGCTGTGGTTCTTGCTGCCGCATCGTTATTGAGCGTTGCAGGTTTTATCTGGCCATTTTTCTATGCAGGCCAAGATTTGCCACGTACGCAATTTTTCTTTTGGGCCGCCATAGTCGTCGCATTTTTCTTGGTCATAGTTGAAATCTCATCTGAACACTTAGATGCAAAATCTGTTGCCTTGCTGGGTGTATTAGCCGCACTTATTTCTGCACTAAGACCACTAGGTGCAGGTGCGGTCGGAATCGAGCCAATGTGGTTTGTGCTGATTTTAAGTGCGCGTGTTTTTGGATCCTCATTTGGATTCCTGCTCGGTATTATTTCAATGTTTGCATCGGCATTACTAACAGGCGGGCTTGGGCCTTGGCTGGGCTACCAAATGTTTGCCGCAGCTTGGATTGGAATGGCTGCCGGATTATTGCCGAAGCGGATTACTGGAAAGAGTGAAATTGCAATGTTGCTAGCTTTTGGCGCATTAGCCTCGGGTCTGTTCGGGATTTTGATGGATCTACAGTTTTGGCCATGGGCGCTAAGTAGTAATACTCAACTCTCGTACATTCCTGGCGGTGCAATTTCTGAAAACCTAAGCCGTTTCGTCACATTTCACTTCGCAAGTGCGATGGCGTGGGACATCCCACGAGCTATTTTTACCTGTGTCTTAATTGGTTTTACCGGGCCATCTGTTCTTTCGGCACTTCGCCGCACTTATACGCGCGCAGCTTTTTCAACCCCAGTAATTTTTAGCGAACGTGCGAAGTAACAAAAGGAAGTTTTACAACTTCAGCGTGTGATTCTCGGCCTCTGACATCAATTACAAGTTGATCACCCACAACAACATCTATTGATACCAAAGCTAAGGCAATTCCATGTTTTAGAGATGGTGAGAAGGTGCCACTGGTGACTTCTCCAACAACTTCTCTATGTACATTTTTCACACTCATTCCTGCACGTGGGATTCCGCGATCGAGCGACTTAATTGCCACACTCTTGCGCTCTACTGAACCATTCTTTTGTGAAAGTAATACATCTGATCCAAGAAATGAAACTTTTTTCCAACCAACAGCCCAAGACGCACTTGCTTCAACTGGAGATATACCAAGTGATAATTCATGGCCATGTAATGGATAACCCATCTCAGTTCGCAAAGTATCACGAGCACCAAGGCCACAGATCAAGCCATCAAGAGGTGCAATCGCTGCAACTAAGGCATCCCAGACTGCCACTGCATCTTTTGCATGTGGCAACAATTCGTATCCTAATTCACCGGTATATCCGGTCCGACACAAAATTACATCTGCTCCAGCAATTCTTACATGTGCAAATGCCATGTAATCAATATCTGTATTGATCCCTAGCGCTTCAAGAACTTTAGGAGCTAGTGGCCCCTGCACCGCTAATACTGCGTAATCATTATGCAGGTTTGTAACGGTAATTGTGGATGGTGCTTGCTTTTGCAATACAGCAACAACTTCTGTCGTGTTTGATGCATTTGGAACTAGAAAGAAATCTGTATCGCTATTTCGGTAAGCAATTAGGTCATCGACGACGCCACCTTCAGGGGTGCATAGCAAGGTGTACTGCGCCGAACCATCTGAAATCTTTGTTAGATCATTTGTTAAGCATTGATTCAAGAATTCAAGGGCGCCCGCACCAATAACCGAGGCCTTGCCCAAATGAGACACATCGAAAATTCCTACCCGCTCACGAACGGCTGCATGCTCAGCCAAGACGCCAGCCCCCGGATACTCAATCGGCATCAGCCACCCACCAAAATCAGCCATCTTGGCGTTGAGGTCCAGATGCTTTTGATGCAATGGCGATGTCTTCATTGTGCAAACCTATCAAGACATCTATTAGGCTTCCTCTTATGAGTACTTTGAAGATTTCTGACGGTGTCGTTAAAGATGAGGTTTTGGTTTTAGGCCTTACCTCAACAAGTTCCAAGGGTGGCATAGCTATCGAGGCCGGAGATATGGCCATTGATACCAAGACGATTCTTTCGCAGTTGGTCGATATGGGTGCCACAGGAAAGGCCGATGAGATAACAAAACTTCCTGGTTCCCACGTTCGCCTTTTAGTATTTACAGGTCTTGGTAAGAAATCAGCAACGTATTCGCATGAAACTTTGCGTAGGGCGGCAGGTAGTGCAGCTCGCGCCCTGGCCGGAAACTCGGCAGCGACATTTTCACTGCCGGCAAAAAATTTAGCTGAAGTAGCCGCCGTTGCAGAAGGCGCAGCCCTTGGTGCCTACACATTTACCGAGTTTCGCGGATCGACAAAAGATGATCATAAAGCGCCACTAAAGAGCATCACCGTACATTCGAAATTGGCATCATCTGCCGAGGCAAAGGCATCGGTAGTTCGAGCAGCTATCATTGCTAAATACACATACCTAGTGCGCGACCTGATCAATACTCCCCCAAGTCACTTAACTCCTGATTCATTTACAAAGAAATTAGCTGCAGTAGTTAAATCTGCGGGTGGTGCAAAATCTGGATTAAAGATTCAGATCTGGGATGAGAAGCAACTAAAGACTCAAGGTTTTGGAGGAATTGTTGGCGTTGGCCAAGGTTCTTCCAACCCACCACGTTTGCTACATATTTCCTACACTCCTAAAGGTAAGGCTGCCAAGCGTTACGCCTTTGTTGGAAAAGGAATTACTTTTGACACCGGTGGTTTAGCTTTAAAACCTGCCGCCGGTATGGAAGCCATGAAATCTGACATGAGTGGTGCTGCAGCGGTGAGCGCCGCCGTCATTGCTATTGCAGAATTGAAATTAAATGTTGCGATCGAGTCATGGGCACCACTTGCTGAAAACATGCCAAGTGACACTGCAACTCGACCATCTGACATCATCACAATCTTTGGTGGCAAGACTGTTGAAGTGCTAAACCCTGATGCTGAAGGTCGACTAGTTTTAGCTGATGGATTAGTGAAGGCACAAAGTTCCAAGAATAAATTGGATGGAATTATCGATGTCGCAACCTTGACAGGTGCGCAGGTAGTTGCACTCGGCACTCGCACCAGTGCAGTCATGACAAACAACCAAGATTTCAGTGATGAGTTCTTAGCTGTCGCAGCCCAATGCGGAGAACAGTTCTGGCCGATGCCTTTGCCGGAAGAGCTTCGAGCATCATTGGATTCGCCTGTGGCAGATCTTGCAAACATCGGAGATCGCATGGGTGGCATGTTGGTAGCTGGTCTCTTCTTGAAGGATTTCGTAAACCCAGAGCTTCCTTGGCTTCACCTTGATATTGCAGGACCTGCATTTAACGAGGCAAAGCCCCATGGATATACCCCGGTTGGTGGAACAGGTATCGCTCTGCGATCACTTGTGACATTGGCCGAACAAGCGTAGTTCTGGGCTTTTGCATTGGGAGGTTTGACCCTCTTTGAGGCAAGATAGGCACCTAGCCCGCATGGGCCTTTGAGAGGAGCTGTTCATTGTCTCAATTTGATCTCGTCATCCTTGGTGGTGGCAGCGGGGGTTATGCCGCAGCGTTACGCGGTTCGCAGTTGGGGCTATCTGTAGCTCTGATCGAGGCAGACAAGGTCGGCGGCACATGTTTACATCGCGGTTGCATTCCAACCAAAGCTCTTCTTCACTCAGCTGAAATTGCAGATGGTGCACGCGATGGCGCCCACTTTGGAGTTAAATCAACTTTTGATGGCATCGATATGGCTGGCGTTAATTCTTACAAAGATGGCGTGATCAATAAGTTGTACAAAGGTTTGTCAGGTTTAGTTAAGTCTCGTGGGGTTACCTTTATCGAAGGCCACGGAAAATTGGTAGCAAAGGACACCGTTGAAGTAAACGGAGTTCGTTACACGGGTAAGAACATCATTCTTGCAACAGGATCATATGCAAAAACTTTGCCAGGACTAGAAATTGATGGCGAAAAGATTATTACCTCTGATCACGGAACGAAGTTGGACTATGTTCCAAAGAGCGTCATTGTTTTGGGCGGCGGAGTCATTGGCTGTGAATTTGCATCAGTGTGGAAGTCATTCGGTTCCGAAGTAACAATCATTGAAGGCTTACCGCATCTAATCGCACTTGAAGATGAGTCATCCAGTAAGCAGCTTGAGCGCGCATTCCGTAAGCGCGGAATCAACTTTGAATTAGGTGTGCGATTTCAGTCTGCAGTTAAAACAGCAGATGGCGTCACTATTACCTTGGAAGATGGCAAAACATTTACCGCTGAAATCCTAATGGTCTCTGTTGGTCGTGGACCAGTCTCTGCCAACCTCGGCTACGAGGAGCAAGGAGTTTCAATGGATCGCGGATATGTCCTAGTTGATGACAAGTGCCGCACGAATGTTCCAGGAATCTGGGCCGTAGGCGACTTAATTCCTACTTTGCAGCTGGCACACGTTGGCTTTGCCGAAGGCATTTTGGTCGCAGAAGAGATTGCGGGATTAAATCCGCGCGCAATTAATTACGATGGCATTCCTCGTGTTACTTACTCAGATCCAGAGGTCGCATCAGTTGGTTTAACCACAGTTGAGGCGAAAAAACGCGGTCATGACGTTGTTGAACTTTCTTATGATTTAGCCGGTAACGGTAAGGCTCAAATTCTTAATACGGCAGGATCTATCAAATTAATTGCTCAAAAAGATGGACCAATTCTTGGAATCCACATGGTTGGTGCGCGAGTGGGCGAATTATTAGCTGAAGCAGAATTGATTTATAACTGGGAGGCACGTGCAAGTGATGTGGCTCCTTTGATCCATGCACACCCAACACTGTCAGAGGCAATGGGCGAAGCTCATATGGCACTTGCAGGCAAACCGCTTCACGCACACGGATAACCAAGGAGAAAACAGATGACATTTTCAGTAACGATGCCAGCACTTGGCGAGAGCGTTAGCGAAGGCACAGTCACTCGTTGGTTAAAAGCCGAAGGTGATCATGTAAACGTTGATGAACCACTTCTAGAAGTTTCAACTGACAAAGTTGATACCGAGATTCCATCACCAGTTGCAGGAATTCTTCAAAAGATTGTTGTGCAAATTGATCAAACTGTTCCAGTTGGAGCAGAGTTAGCAATCATCGCTGACGCGTCCGAACCAACTGCTCCCGTTCAGGTGGCACAGGTTCCAGCTCAACCAGTGACTCCAGTCGCTGTGGTTGAAACTCCAACTCCTGCACCCGCACCAGTTGCTGCTGCACCAGTCGTTCCAACTCCTGCACCTGCTGCACCTGCACCATCTGGTGCCGGAACTGTTATTACCATGCCGGCTCTCGGTGAGAGTGTTTCGGAAGGAACAGTTACCCGTTGGTTGAAAAACGTTGGTGACTCAGTTGCAGTAGATGAAGCATTGCTAGAAGTTTCAACTGACAAAGTTGATACTGAAATTCCTTCACCAGTTGCAGGAACTCTTCTTGCAATTGATGTTGCAGTTGATACAACTGTTCCAGTTGGTGCACGCCTTGGTTTAATTGGAGTGTCCGGACAAGTGATTTCCACTCCGGTGGCACAGGTTCCGGCTCAGCCAGTGACACCAGTCGCTGTGGCTGTAGCACCAGTCGTTGCAGCCCCTGTTACTCCACCTCCAGCACCAGTTTCATCTTCTCCAGTTTCACAACCAGCAGATGCGTATGTGACTCCCCTAGTTCGTAAACTCGCTTCAGAGCTTGGTGTGAACCTTGCACAAGTTACTGGCACAGGAATCGGCGGAAGAATTCGTCGCGAAGATGTTGAAGCATTAGCTCGTCCTGCAGCACAAGTTGCATCCGCACCAGTTGCATCCGCACCAAGTGCGCCACGACCTTCAGTAGTAGCTGTTTCTCCACTACGTGGCACAACAGTGACTATGTCTCGACTTCGTAAAGTTATCGC
>Ga0136641_1000569_pt1 | contig 15810 bp, 15 predicted proteins | sample EliLak1302023Y_FD_115312 | JGI IMG/M metagenome (GOLD analysis project Ga0136641, IMG submission 115312) | Freshwater microbial communities from Elizabeth Lake, Yosemite National Park, California, USA - 13020-23Y | ecosystem: Environmental > Aquatic > Freshwater > Lake ...
GAGCAGACCACATGGAAGTGATGTTGGAGAAACTCACATCAGCCGGTGCCATAATTACTTCAACTCAAGATGGCATCCGCGTACAGATGAATCAACGCCCACGCGCTATCGATGTAGCAACACTTCCCTACCCAGGATTTGCTACCGACCTACTTCCATTCATCATCGGCATGAATGCAATTGCAGACGGCCACTCAATTGTGACTGAGAACGTCTTTGAATCACGCTTTATGTTCGTCAACGAACTCATGCGCTTAGGCGCCCAAATCACCGTCGACGGCCACCATGCCTCTATCGACGGTATCCCACAGCTATCTGGGGCCCCTGTCGAAGCAACTGATATCCGCGCAGGTGCAGGTCTAGTTCTTGCAGCACTTGTATCTGAAGGTGAAACCACAGTCGATGGTGCATTCCATATCGATCGTGGTTATCCAAATTTCGCCGAGCAATTAGTTGCACTCGGTGCCAAGGTAATTCGCGAATAGAAGCGTGCTTGGCATCATTGAGCCACAGCAGGAAATGTCTAAGCGCTATCTCGAACAATCAATTTAGGGGTAATTTTCTTAGAAGGAACTTTCTCGCCCTTCATTTTCTTTAGAAGTCCAGAAACTAGGAACTCTCCGATTTTTTCGTAGTCTTGTGCCATTGTCGTGATATGCGGATAGGTTTGCATAGCTCTATTCGTATCGTCGAAACCCATCACTAACACATCGGACCCTACTGAATAATTCAACTCCTTTAAAGTTTGGATCACAGCGAAGGCAATCTCATCATTTCCAGCAAATATTGCATCGATATCGTGACGTCTATGCATTAATCTTTCTGTCAGACTTGCTGTACTTGAATAGGTATTTGTGCTGTGTTCTACTAAAGAAGGATCGTATTCGATGCCAGCAGTAGCGAGGCCCTTCTTATAACCTTCAAAACGAGCAATACTCCAAGATTGTTCGAGCCCTCCAGTAATCATTCCAATCTTTTTTCTCTTTTTCTTAATTAAAAATTCAACAGCGCTCTTGCCACCCATTCTATTATCAGTATCCACCCATGAGATTGCCGAGCTAGTTGCTAATGGTGCTCCAAAAGCAATCATAGGTATTCTTACTTGTCTGAAAATAGTTTCTAAATTATTTGGAGCTTGTCCCACCACAATGAATCCATCAACATTGTATTCCGAAATCTTTTCAGCAATATCATCTGGATATTCATTAGTAGAAGAGTCAGAGGAAGGTTTACCACCTTTACTTGCGTGAGCGATGATTTGCAAATCATAGCCTCGCTCACTCAGCTTCTCATAAATTGGGTTGATAACATGACCCCAAAAAGCTGTATGAAAAAGTGTTTTTATATCGTGAAAAAAAATAAGGCCGATTGTTTGTGACCTTACGCCAGTTAATGCGCGGGCATGGCGATTAGGGATGTAGTGCATATCTGCAATCGCTTTATTGATTCGTTTAAGCGCATCTGGCGACACTGACGCTGGAGTATTTACAGCGCGAGAAACAGTCGCTCGCGATACTTTTGCTCGCTTGGCTACATCTTCAAGAGTGACGTTTTCTTTCACAGGAGAACCATATCAATCAGCGAGTTTATCAGTGCAATTGGTGCTGGGCGTTAGTTCTTTGAAGATCTGATGAGGTCTCGGTAACCCAGTGCGCTCTCTTTGGGAGTCCGTTTCATCTTATTCTTGAAATCAACATGAACCAAGCCAAAGCGCATTTCAAATCCCCACGCCCATTCAAAATTGTCCAGCAGGGACCAGAGGTAGTAACCCTTGAGATTTACACCGCTTTTGTAAGCCTCAACGCAGGATTTGATATAGAGAGACAGGTACTCATCTCGCTTCGCATCATGGATTTTTCCATCCCCTGAAGGACCATCGTTGTAACAACTTCCATTCTCTGAAACAAATACTGGGATATCAGGATATTTTTGCGAAATCTCTATCAGAGTTGCTTTAATTCCATCCGGGGTCCATGACCAACCCATATCTGTTCGCTCTGTGCCATACCCAGCGCCTTGAATTGAAGTCGTTCCAGGAAATAGACCAACTCCTGTTCCTCCACCTGAAAATACATCAGCGTTGTAGTAATTGAGCCCTATCCAATCGCGACCAAAAGAGACATCGCCAATCTCATTCTCATCGCAGAATATCCCTGTCTCCTTCTCAAATATTTCAACGAGATCAGCAGGATGTTTACCTTCATACATTCCCTGCATCCACCAGCGATTTTTATATCCATCAACAATCTGTAAGTCTTTCAAATTCTCTTTGGTAGCTTCGCCAATCAACATTGGATTAGTCAGGTTATTTACAGCTCCCACTAAAACCTTCGGGGACTGGCTCTTAATTGCCTGTGATCCCAGCGCATGTGCACGAACCAATTGATGTGCAACGCGAACAGCCGTTGGTAGATCTCTTATTCCCGGGGCATGTTCGCCCGTTAGATTTCCAAGCCAGGCAACGCACCAAGGTTCATTCATGGTTGCCCAATACTTAACTCTGTCGCCGTAACGAGAAGCCATCTTTGCAGCGTATTCGCCAAAGAGATCAACTACCCGTGGATTAGTCCAGCCACCAATAGCTTGTAATTCACTCGGAAGATCCCAGTGGTACAAGGTTAAATTTGGTGCGATATCTCTCTCTAATAATCCATCTATCAGCCGATCGTAAAATGCCATACCTTTTTCGTTAAAGGCTCCGGACCCGGTTGGCTGTACGCGAGGCCACGAGATTGAAAAGCGGTAAGAGTCGAGAGAAAGGTCTTTCATAATATTGAGATCAGTTTCAAGCATTTCAACATGCTCAACTCCGCGGTGATTAGCGCCAGTTCCATCCTTGATTGCACCTGGCACTTCACCTAAATCATCCCAAATGCAACGGCCTCGATCGCCGGATGCATGTCCTCCTTCTATTTGCATAGAAGAAGTCCCTGCGCCCCACATAAAATCTTTTGGTAGTCCTGAAATATCAACGTCACGCAAACTCAATGCAATAACCCCTTCACGTAATGAAGACTTGTTTCAATACCTTCAAATATATCTCCTCGGTACTCATCAAATTCAACGATTGGCAGAGCGTGTGGAGCGGTTGCTAGTACGTCAGCGATTGGAACTTCCCCTTTACCTGCAGGCACCTGTTCGCGAGTATCTGTTTGGCTCGCCTCTAACTCGCCTCGCTCATTAAATGAATTTTCAGAACCGCGAACATTTTTACCATCTTTGATGTGCAAGTACTGAACTCGCTTGCCTAAACGCGCTAGCAAATCTGGAACATGGAGCCCACCTGCATGGACCCAATATGCATCTACTTCAAGAATCACTTTCTCTTCAAGAAGGCCTTCAAAATATTCGAGTGCAGATTGTCTCTCTACTTTATTGGCAATTTCCCAAGCATGATTGTGATAACCAACGCGCAGCCCATATTCGACAGCTTCATCAGCAGCTCTATTCATTTCCTCTGCAGTATGCGCAATCTGTTCAACACTGAGCCACCCTGATTGATCCACCATCGGTTCGATAATGGTCTTAATTCCTAACTTGGAAGCAGCCTCAAAAGTTTCTTTACGGGCAACGCCAACAAGATGTGCGTGTGCGCTTGGCGCAGTTATTCCATTGTCAAAGAAAACTTTCGCGTATTCGGCTGCTCGAGCAACAAAATTCCACGGCTCAACTTGAGAAAATCCAATCTTTGCCGCTCTCGCTATTGAGCCAGAAAAATCCTTCTCAATCTCATGGCGCAATGTGTAGAGTTGCAAGGAAATATTTGACCCACCCATAGAACTACCTTTCACCTAGAAATGATTGCAACCCAGCGACGGCAAGACCATGGTCATCCGGACCTGCAAGACCACTCACAATCAGAACTCCAGCTAGCGTGGAATTATGCAGCTTTAATGGAATGGCACCGCCATTGGCTGCGAATTCATTTTCGCTCAATCCATTCATTTCATACCAAGAAACATTCTTTTCTTCGCATAGAACTAGTTCCAAAAGTGAGGCATTTTTGGAGTGTTCTACCACTGCACATTTGCGATCAATCCAAGAATCATGACCTTCTGAGGCGCCGTCTAAACTAATGTGATACACGCACCATGAACCGATCCTCACCTCAATGGACACTGGAAGTGTCTTTAACTCTGCAATCCGGGCTGTACTTTGCCCAATAGAAACTGCATCGTGCAAAGTAAGTGAAGCAAGGGTCAAAGTTTGCGCTTGGGCAATGAGCTCGCTGCTTGAAAACCCGCCTGTTTCTGCCAGATTCATTCGGGTAGGGTAACATAGAATGAGAGCGCTCTCAAGACTACCCTGTAGCACTTTTAGCCCCAAGAATCGGGAGTGATGAAACCATGGGACATAACACCTTCACCACACTGAAATCAGGGTTACAGATTCCAGAGTTTGGGATAGGGACGTCCCCATTTGGTGGACTCTTTGCAGCTGTTGAAGAGTCAGATGTGAAGGAAGTAATTACGACATCAATGGATTTGGGGCTCAACTATTTTGACACCGCGCCACATTACGGAATGGGATCTGCAGAAGATCGACTAGGCAGAAATATTACTGATTTCTCGCGCGATGAATTCATCATCTCCACAAAGGTTGGTCGTCTGATTGTGCCAAGTGAAAAAAACGAGGACCCAGGCTGGGAAAATTCTAAACAATCTGTTGAAAGAGTATTCGACTTCAGCGCTTCTGGAATTGAAAAATCCCTCACTGAAAGTCTTGAAAGGCTCAACATGGATCACGTTGAGATGGTCTTTATCCACGATCCAGATGGTGCTGCCGATCAGGCTATCAATGAAGCTTATCCGGTTCTAGAACGAATGAGAGATCAGGGAATAGTAAAGACAATCGGCGTCGGGATTACGAGTAATGAGATTCCAACTCGATTTATAAATGAAACTGATATAGATGTAGTACTTATCGCACTTCGGTATACATTGCTCGATCAGAGCGCAGGAGTCGGTCTACTACCGGCAGCGCTGAATAAGGGAGTTTCTGTGATTGCTGGTGGGGTATTTAACTCAGGCATATTAGCCGGGGCAAAAGAAGGCGCTACATACAACTATGAAGTTGCATCTCCTGTCGTTTTGGCGCGAGCACAAAAGATTGAAGCCTTCTTTAATGATAGAGGTATCTCTCTGGCTCAAGCAGCTCTGCAATTTCCTATGCGTCATCCTGCAATCTCTGCAATATTAGTAGGTTGCAGAAGCGCACAAGAAGTAACGAGAAATGTTTCTCTCTACAACAAAACAATCAACGAAGATATCTGGAAAGAGTTTGAGAGCTTCCAGAGCCTTCTTGTTTAAAGATTTAGAACTCAATCTCCTGATTACCGTGCCAGAATTTGCCTGTCTCATCCCAGGGCAGAGAACAGATCTCCCACATTCTTTGCCCACCATCTTCTGGCTCTCCCGGAGCCTCTGGGCCGCCGAGATCAGTTTTTAACCAACCTGGATCGAGGGCATTGACAGCAACTTTGCCTTTCAAGATTCCGGCCCAGAGAATTGTCATACCCCCGAGCGCATACTTGGTGAGGCGATACGTTGGCATATCTGGTGACTCCTTGAGGGCTTGCAAGCTCCCTGCGCCAGAACTGACATTGACTACACGTGGTTGACTTCCTTTTTCAAGTAGGTCTTGCAATTTGAAGATCAGCTCATGCTGCGCAAAGACATTGCAGCGCCATTGCTCATTTAGTAGCTGTAATCCTTCTTCACGCCAATCGGCGCGATATGTCTGTATTGCTGCATTATTAAGCAGCAAGTCAAGTGAACCCCATTGTGCGTGTACAAAGTCAGAGAGCGCTCCGGGTGCTGCCGGTGAATCAAAATCAGCTAAGAACGGGGTAAATGAACCAAGCTTCTGCAGTTCGGCTGCAGTTTTCACCAAACGTGCAGCATCTCTGCCTGTGCCGATTATTTCAGCTCCAGCTGCTAAGAATAGTTTGCTTGCCTCGTAACCGACTCCGCGAGATGCGCCGGTTAAAACAATCTTCTTTCCTTTGAAATCTATCATTTCTTCACTCTTTCTTTAGGCTCGAGGATTAGGGCTTTGATTTTTCTTAGGATCAGTTTCAGCAAGTCCATTTAGTATTTTATTCATTTCAGAGACCACGTCGGAAGTTAACTTAATGCCAGCTCCTTTTGCATTGTCCTTTACTTGAGCCGGACTTGTTGCCCCCATAATTGCACTCGAGACATTGGTGTTATCTAATACCCATGCGAGTGCTAACTGAGCCATTGAAATATCAAGATCTGCGGCTATCGGCTTTAACTTCTGAACCGCTGTAAGAACATCTTCTCTGAGCCAGCCAGTGATAAATTCTGCACCGCCCACCAAACTATTCTTATCAGTTGCACGTGAATTTGCGGGTGGCTTCTTTCCAGGTTGATACTTTCCAGTCAGTACGCCTTGGCAGAGTGGTGAAAATACAATATGGCCTATGCCCTCTTTTTTGGCTAAAGGAACAACTTCTTTCTCAATAACTCTATATAGGGCTGAATATTGCGCCTGGTTCGTGACGAATCTCGTGTAGCCCTTCGCATCTTGAATTGCCAAAGCTTGGGAAATCTCTTGAGCATTCCATTCAGAGACGCCGATGTAATGTGCCTTGCCTTGTCTCAAGATGTCATTGAATGCACTCAAGGTTTCCTCGAATGGGGTTTCGTGGTCGAATCTGTGGCAAATCAATACGTCAACGTGATCTGTTTGAAGTCGATCAAGGGAGGCGTGAAAAGATTCAAAGATATGTTTGCGGGAAAGCCCACGATCATTCTTGCCTTCACCTGTTGGCCAGTAGATTTTGGTGATTAGCTCGTACGATTCGCGCTTAACGCTTTTGAGCGACTTACCGAGAACAGTTTCAGCGCGGCCAAATGCGTAACTATCTGCTGTATCAAATGTTGTGATTCCCGCATCCAGCGCTGCTCGCACGCACTTCTTGGCAGATTCAGAATCCACCTGTGAGCCATGCGTAATCCAGTTCCCGTAGGTGATTTCTGAGACATACATACCTGAATTGCCTAGTTTGCGATATTCCATTGAAATCCCTTCGTAGATCCGAATATTTGAGAGCGCTCTCAGAACTGGGCGAGTCTATAGCCAGATTTCTAGCCTGGCAAGCATTTTTCATATAGCCTTTTTAAGGTAAGTTGAAGTGTTGAATTTCTGAAAGGTTGATTGAGATGAAAAAGGCAATCTTCGTTCGCGGTGGCAGACCCGCACATCAACCTGTTGAAACAACTGAACATTTTCGTGGCTTTTTAGAGGCGCAAGGATATGAAATTTCCGTATCTGACTCTCCCGCCATCTATGCAGATGCAGAATTCATGGCTTCGGTAGATCTAATCATCCAATGTATTGAGAGCGAAATTGATGAAGCATCGGTACAAGGTTTAACCCAGGCCGTAGAAAATGGGACAGGATTCATTGGGTGGCATGGTGGCGTCCTCGTCGGATTTACGCAATCTGAGGCGTATTACCAACTCATTGGGGCAAAGTTTGTTGCTCATCCTGGTAAGCCTGCAGGAGAACGTACTGGCAATGAGTCTGACTTTTTCATACAGCACAAGATTGAATTCACAAACCTTGGTAAGGAGGATGAAATAACTCGAGGATTTTCAGATATTGAACTTGAAACAGAACAGTATTGGTTGCTTGCGGATTCCTATATGAAGGTCCTAGCAACAACAACAACACAATCTGCCCACCCTAATGATTCATGGAAGACACCCGTTACTTCTCCTGCAATCTGGAGCCGTCAATGGGGTAAAGGCCGCATTTTTATCTGCTCACCAGGCCATAATTTAAAGGTGGTGTCTCATCCGAGCATTACTAGAATTATTCAAAATGGTGCAATCTGGGCTACGAGAAATTCTTAACCGCTATTTCTTGAGTAGCTTTTGCTGGACCTTTATCAATTTTAGAATTGTTGGCATCTTTGACTTCTCAAGAGTCACAAGATCTGGCGTAAGTAATCCCCCTGTATCGCCAGAGCCTGGATTCCAAGCCCAATAAGTCCAGCTCATCCCCTTTTTGCCAAGATAATCAGAAAAAGCCTTCATCCATCTGCCGCTTATAGTCTTAGTTGAATAATCTATAGCGCCAAATTCGCCAATCAATATGGGTGCAATGTTTTGGTCATGTATATATCCAAAACCCTTATTCCAGCGATCAAGAAGGTTCTTCTCAAGATTCTTGCTCACTAGCCAAGGCTGTGTAGATACCTCTGGACCATACTCATGTGTTGAATAAACAATCTTATTCGCTACCGATAGTACCACTGGATTCTTGCGAACACCTTCGAGGTTACCACCCCACCAATGACCGTTAAGTTGTTGGCCACCCACGACTTGATTCTCAATTCCTTCGACAATGATGAGTGGGTTTGAATTCACGGATTGAATCTCTCGCCCCGCACGTTCTGCCGCTCTACGCCAATCAGTATCTGCGCCATCACCCCATGTTGCCTTTCCGTGTGGCTCATTCTTTAAATCAAATCCAACAACATTGGGAGAATTCTTATATCGAATCGCTAAATCTCTCCACATCGATACCCACATATCTTCAGTAAATCCAGCCTGTCCATACCAGAGATCATTTCTATATCCCTGGTCAGCTTGTGAGTGATTATCGAGAATTATCATGAGCCCTAACTTCTCGGCTTCGATGATTACAGCATCAAGGACTTCCATCGGATTCTTACCTTTAAGTTCCATATTGGATCCTATGTAGTCAGCGACACCTGAGACTTCTGGCCCTTTAGCCACGGTCTGCATCGAAAAGGGAACTCGTATTGCATTGAAACCTGTTTGCCGTATTTGCTTGAGCATTAATTTATAATCGCGAGCATTGAGGCCAATGAGCGTGGCAGCTTCATTCTCCATTCCATACCAGTTGACACCCTGCCAAATAACTCGCTGGCCTGCGGCATCAACTATCTGGTTTCCTTTTGTGGATAGTGGAAATTTTGGATTTGTTACTGCGTGCGCAACGGGTAGTGTCAAAGAAGCAACCACTGTGCTGATAATTGCGATTGCAACTAATTTACTTCGCATTGGTGGCCATCTTTCGACGTGCAGCAACGAGTACTGGCTTTTCGAAGAATTTCCAGCTCAGAGCTGCGATTGCAAATGCAACCACGATGATAACCGCACTTAATAGTCCCCACTCTTGAAGATCAGTAACACCGAAGTACACATAGTTCTCCTTAAAGCTTCGCTGGAGAATATTTTGAACAACTTGATGCCATAGATAGATTCCAAATGAGATTTGAGAAACCCATACAAAGAAGCGATTATCAATGACTTTGAAGAGGAAGACTGACTGAGAAACTGCCACAAGCGCAAATGCCATCAACAAGGCATAGAAAGGAGAGAGGTACGGCTGGTGACTAAAGGAATCCGGCGCTCCAGGAGTAAGGCGTACTCCTACCAGGGCAATCGCCGCAAGAATCAGAAGCATTGCTACCCCATCGAAGTAGAGCTTCTTCGCTTTTGAGCTGCTGTGAAGTTTGGCAATAATCAGGGCTGCCAGTGCGCCAATGAGGAACTGTGAGAAGAAACTGACGACATTCCAATATGGAAGCCATTCTTTTGCTCCACCAACTAGACCCTTATCCCACCCTTTTCCATCTTGACTTGTCATAAATCTTTCGATGACCCAAGGATTGATAATCAGTTGATTTACCGCAATCCAAAGCGTTAATGAAGCAACTGCTGCCAAGAAGTTTTTAGCCATCTTGAGGATAAAGAAGAGCACTATTGGAAGAAGAACGTAGCAAGAGACTTCAAGTCCAATTGACCAAAGTGGGCCGTTTAGTTCTGCTGGGAAGAATGTCGAATAGTGATAACTATTGAAGAAAAATAGACCAGAAAATAACATTTTGAAATTAATCGGAATGTCGTAGATATAGAGCGCAATCAAAGTACAGAAGATCAGGTTGAACCAGGTAGCTGGGACAATTCTGGCCACGCGTGCCAGCGCATAGTGCGAGATTCGTGGTTTAGATTCAGTGGTGAAGAGTGACCGCCAGTATGGATATGAGAGTAGTGCACCGGATAAAACGAAGAAGAGGCTCACTCCCACTTCACCACGCATACCAAAGTGGTGAATCGGCTTAAACCATTCTGGGGCTGAGTCTGGGTTCATCTTCTGCGTCAGGTGGTGGTAGAGAACTAGTAAACAAGCTATTGCTCTAAAGCCATCGGCTCCATTGATATGCAACTTACTCTTCTCCATCGCAAACCTCACCTTTTCTGGCCCGTCTCACGCCACGTTTGGAACGATGCTAGATTAGCGGATATCCGAGTAAATATAAGAGCGCTCTCATAAATCGCTCCTCAGATCCCCGATTTGCGCTCAAAGACCTTTATAACTTTCCGGTAACAACTCAGAATTCATCCCTCGAACACTTGTGGAGGGGGTAAAAAGGGGAAATGATAAGAGCGCTCTCACGGCAAGGATAAATGAAGCTCGGGAAAGGTTCCTGGAGAGCCAAGACACCTCGGAGGTCTAATGTTTAAAAGTATTCGGAAAGTAAAGATTGTTGCAATCTTTGCAGTTGCTGGTGCACTTGTGCTCCCAACAACACCGGCCTCAGCCGCACCGGTTGAGATCACACTAAGTTGCTTCAATGATTTGAACCTGGGCAATCTCCTCAAGGAGTGGGAGACTGTCAATCCAAATATTAAGGTAAATCTAAAGACAGCAGATTTCAATGCCCATCACGATGGTCTATTGACTCAGCTCATTGGCGGAACTGGTCCAGATATCGCTTGTATGGAAGTTGGATACACATCTCGCTTCAAGGCATATCCTCAGTTGTTCACCGACCTTGGAAAGACATTCAAGGCTAATACCCTTGAGAAGTCATTCATCAACTGGCGCTGGGAGCAGGGCGTAGCACGCGATGGAACAATCATCGGTATTCCAACTGATGTCGGCGGACTCGCAATGTGCTACCGCCAAGATCTTTTTAAGAAGGCTGGCTTGCCAAATGAAAGAAGTGCTGTATCTGCAGCAACTTCAACACAGGAAAAACTCACAGCATTTGCTCAGAAGTACGTAACTGCAACTGGAAAGCCATTCCTAGATAACGTGAGCCAGCTATTCGAAGGCGTTTCACGCCAGGGTGCTGACGGAGTTCAGTTCTACGACAAGAAGACTGACAAGATCGTTGAAGTTCCACAGGTAAAGAAGGCTTACGACTTAGCGGCAACATTTGTTGAGAAGAAGCTATCTGCGGAAATCGCACCTTGGTCAAGCGATTGGAACCAGGGAATGGGCAATGGAGCTTTTGCTGCAATGCTCTGTCCTTCATGGTTGCTCGCAAATATCCAGAACAACGCTAAGGATATTCCAGGAGCTTGGGACGTTGCCCAAATGCCTGGTGGTGGAGCAAACTGGGGTGGTTCACAACTCACAATCCCTAAGTTCGCAGCACATCCAAAGGAAGCTTGGACATTTATTAGCTGGGTGCTCGCACCTCAGCAACAGCTCAAGCTATTCCTTGATAAGGGCGTGCTACCAACAACTCCAGCAGTTTATAAGGATCCAAAGTTCTTAGCTGCGAAGGATATCGCCTACAACAATGCACCTATTGGAAAGATCTTCTCTGATGTGGTTATGTCAATCAAGAAGCCAATCTACGAAGGTAAGTTCCAGGTTTCTGTAAAGGATGCCTACAACGCGGCTGTTGGCCGTATGGCTTCTGGTAAGCAGACACCGGATGCATCATGGGCTCAGCTCATGAAGGAAATCAAGAAGATAAAGAGCCTTTCCTAGGTTCGACCCCTGAATAACTAAGTCGAGGGCAGTTTGGCAATCGCCGAATTGCCCTCGACCTAGTCTCAAATTTTAGAATTGAAATATTGGAGAAGAATGAACTTGAGACAAAACACTGTGGCAAAAAGCAAATCCTCACTTCGTGATGGTGAAGGCCGCTTGGCTTTCTTTGCAATTTCACCATTCTATTTCCTCTATCTCGTTTTTGGCATTTTTCCTATTCTCTACACCAGCTATATGGCATTCTTCGCCTGGGACCCGCTAGGTGAAAAAACTTTCATTGGTCTGGCAAACTTTACCAATTTGCTCCAAGACGAGATTCTCTGGAAGGCCCTGCGCAACACATTGAGTATTTGGGTCCTTGGCACAGTCCCTCAATTGGCGTTGGCTCTCTATCTAGCTACTATCCTCAATCGAAACCGCTTGAGATTCTCAAATTTTTGGCGTGCAGCTATCTTGATTCCAAATGTCACTTCGGTTCTAGCTATCGCAGTAATTTTCAGCTCATTGTATGGGCGCGATTTTGGTCTCATCAACTATGTTCTCAACATCTTCGGCGTAGACAAGATTAACTGGATGGAGGGTACGCTCACTAGCCACATTGAAATTTCTTCAATGATTATCTGGCGATGGACCGGTTATAACGCCCTCATCTATCTAGCAGCTATGCAATCGATTCCTAAAGAACTCTATGAATCTGCATCCCTCGATGGCGCCTCTGGGTGGCAACAGTTCATATATGTGACCCTTCCAGGAATCAGAAATGTAATGATTTTTACGATCACAATGTCAACCATTGGTGGACTACAAACCTTCAATGAGCCTTACATTCTCGGTGGAGTAACAGGTGGAAACGACAAGCAGTTCTACACACTCGCAATGTTCCTCTATGAGGAAGCCTTTAGAAAGTTCCAGTTCGGCTATGGAGCTGCCATCGGTATCTTCATATTCTTCTGTGTAATTGTATTTGCGCTAATTAATGCGACCATTACTAGCAAGATTGTGAAGGATTGATAATGAGTACTCTTACTGGAAAGAAGTTCATTTCACCCACTGAGAAGCCACAATTCAGAATTGGTTCAACTTTAGCATACATCACTCTCGGTGTGACAACATTTTTAGTTGTCTTCCCATTTTGGTGGATGCTTGTTGTAGCGTCGAATGAAAAGAATGAGATTGCAAAGAATCCTCCAAGATTTACTATTGGAGATCAACTGCCTGTTACCTTCCATGTCATTTTCCAATATGCAAATATCTCTCGTGCAATTGCCATCTCATTCATCATCTCAATCTCCATGGCTGTTTCGCATATCTTCTTCTGTACCTTTGCTGGATACGCCTTCGCAAAGTTGAAGTTCAAGGGGCAGAAGCAGTTCTTTGCTTTTATCCTTCTAACGATGATGGTGCCAGGCCAGCTCGGAATCATTCCGATGTACATACTCGTCACCAGACTTGGTTGGAATAATGATCTCAAGGCGATCATTGTCCCCGGATTGGTATCGGCCTTTGGCGTTTTCTGGATGAGACAAAGTATTTCAGCGGTCATTACAGATGAGCTGATTCAGGCAGCGCGCATTGATGGTGCATCTCCATGGCAGATTTATACAAAAATTGTCTTTCCATTAGTGCGCCCAACAGCCCTTGTCATGGGTCTCTTCTCATTCCTCAGCGCTTGGAATGATTTCCTCTGGCCAATGCTTATTCTCGACGGGGACAAGATGCTGACCGTTCAGATGGCTATTGCTCAGATGAAGGAGCAGGCTTACATCGTTAACCACGCTGCCCAAATGGGAGCCGCCTTCTTCGCCACACTTCCACTCATAATTCTCTTCTTCCTTGTCTCAAAACAATTGGTTAAGGGCGTTATGGAAGGCGCAATTAAGGGCTAATGCAACAGGAGAAAATTGGAGTAGGAATTGTTGGCGCCGGAAATATCAGCGATCAATATCTCTCTAACCTAACAACCTTCCCAGATTTCGAACTCCTCTTTGTCGCAGATTTAGATAAAGAGCGCGCTGCTTCTCAAGCAAAGAAGTGGGGCGTTCCTGCAAGTGGATCTCTTGATGAATTGCTTGCCAACGATCAGATTCAGCTCGTCATTAACCTCACCATCCCGGCTGCACATGTTTCAGTAAGTCTTGCGGCTTTGAATAGTGGCAAACATGTCTGGTCTGAAAAACCTATGGCACTCGATCGATCAGGTGCCGCACAGTTACTAGAAGCTGCGAAGAAGAATGGGGTGAGACTTGGTATTGCACCAGATACCATCCTCGGAGCAGGAGTGCAGACCGGTTTAAATGCCGTTCGTGAGGGCTCTATTGGTCAACCGCTCACTGCGCTGACAATCTTTCAAACTGCTGGGCCAGACTCTTGGCATCCAGATCCAGCATTTCTCTTTGCTCAAGGTGCTGGACCGCTCTTTGATATGGGCCCATATTACGTAACCACCCTGGTTCAACTCTTTGGTCAAGCTACCCGAGTTACCGCAACTTCTTCAAAGTCTCAAGAGGTGCGCGTAGTAGGTTCTGGTCCCAAGAAAGGCACATCCTTTCCCGTCGAAGAGCCCACTCAGATCACTGCACTGATTGAGTTTTCCTCCGGAGCAAGCGCCGTCTCGATATTTAGTTTTGAGGCAGCTCATGAAGTTACTGGTTTTGTAGAGATTACTGGAAGTAAAGGTGCAATCTCCTTCCCTGATCCAAATAACTTTGATGGTGAAAATGTCATTTATCAACCTGATCAAGAGCCAAAGAAGTTACCTGCGGCAGGAAATAAGCATGGCCGTGGTCTTGGGGCTCTTAATATGATGCAATCTTTCCTTGCCGAAAAAACTCATATTTCCTCAGCCGAATTGGGAAATCATGTTCTTGATATCCTGATATCTATAAGTGAATCCGCCCAGCGAAAGGAAAGTGTTGCCGTTGTTAGCACCCTCAATAATATTGCGACACTTGAGCCAGACTGGGACCCACTTCGCAGATCTTCCTAAGGAGAATTCATGAGCAGAAGCAAGATCTCTATGAAATTTTCTTCACGCGTTCTGCCACTCACATTATGCGCTCTTTTATCAACATCTACGATGGCATGGAGCGTTGAAGAGGAAAATCCTCTACTCTGGTCTCAGGAATTCAATGAAAAGTCAGGGAGTAAGCCAAATCCAAAGTACTGGAATTATGATCTCGGCGATGGCAGAGGGTGGGGAAATCGAGAACTACAACTCTATACAAATGTGAATGCAAAAACAACAGGTCGTGGAGTATTGGCAATTACCGCTCTCCAAATCTCACCGAAGAAGAAGCAGATTTGCTATTACGGTTACTGTGAGTGGAGTTCTGCACGCATTACTACAAAGAATAAAGTGTGGATTAAGTACGGAACTATCGAAGCACGTATTCAGATGCCCGCTGGAACAGGCACATGGCCCGCATTTTGGATGCTTGGGCAAAATATTGATGCAGTCTCATGGCCTAATTCGGGAGAGATTGATATTACTGAGGGCTTAGGCAGAACGCCTTTTTCCGCCTACGCAACAATTCATGGCCCTGGCTATTTCGGTGGAAGCTCAATTGGCGCCAGGCACCTGAATCCAAAGAGACTTTCTGACAGCTTTCATACTTATGGAATCAATTGGAGCGAAGATTCTATTGAGTGGACCTTGGACGGTGAAGTTATTTTTACGCAGAGTAAGGCTTCCATCGCGCCAAGAGCGTGGGTGTTTAACCAACCATTCTCACTTATTCTCAATGTAGCTATGGGCGGAGAATTTGGCGGCGAAGTTGGAAAAGATTCCAAATCCGGCCTACAGATGAAGGTCGACTGGATACGCGTCAAGAAATTTAATGGCCAGGGTGAAGTAGTAGTTCTCCCCTAGCCATGCACGGCCTAAATTACCCTACAGATTCAGTAAGGATTGAAACGCGGTCGTTAGAGACTGATAAGAAGCCTCCACGGACTTGGAACTCCTGTGTAGATCCATCTGTGCCTTTAATGCTGACAGCTCCATCGACTAGTACGCCAAACAAA
>Ga0136641_1000570_pt1 | contig 15759 bp, 13 predicted proteins | sample EliLak1302023Y_FD_115312 | JGI IMG/M metagenome (GOLD analysis project Ga0136641, IMG submission 115312) | Freshwater microbial communities from Elizabeth Lake, Yosemite National Park, California, USA - 13020-23Y | ecosystem: Environmental > Aquatic > Freshwater > Lake ...
AAGGCCGTGCGCGACGGCGAGCACTTCATCGTCAACGGCCAGAAAATCTGGACCACCCAGGCGGCAGAGTCCACCCACGTTTTCGCATTGGTGCGCACCGGCCAGTTTCCGAAGAAGCAACAGGGCATCAGCTTCCTGCTGATGGACCTGAAGAGCCCCGGCGTGCGCATCCGGCCCATCGTGAACCTGGCCGGTGAAGACGAGCTTTGCGAAGTCTTCTTCGACGACGTGCGCGTGCCGGTGGCCGACCTGGTCGGCGAACTCGACCAGGGCTGGACGGTGGCCAAGGCGCTGCTGGGCCACGAACGCCTGTGGCTGGGCAGCCCCGCGATGGCCGGCCGTGCCTTGGGCGTGGCGCAGCGCCTGGTGCGCGAGGCCGGGCTGGCGGGCGACCTGGGCGTCACCGACCGCCTGGCGCAATTGCAGGCCGACCTGCACGACTACCAGGCGCTTTACACCCAGCAGTGCAACCGCGTGGCCGACCTTGGCATCGAACCCGGGCCCGAGGCTTCATTGCTGAAGATCTGCGTCACCGAACTGCTGCAGCGCATCGTCCAGTTCAGCGTCGACACCGCTGCCGAACACGGCGGCCAGACCGGCGACTTGCGGCTGGGCGACTGGGTCTTCGACCTGCATTGGCCCTACATGAACGCACGCCCCGGCACCATTTACGCGGGCTGCAATGAGGTGCAGCGCGACATCCTGGCCAAGACCCTGCTGCAGCTGGGCGCGGCGCGGTAAGTCCGCTGAGCTCGCCGTACCCCTTTTCCTGAATCGAGCCCCCATGAGAAACACGCGAGAAGCCGTCATCGTTGCCACCGCGCGCACGCCCATCGCCAAGGCGCACCGCGGGTCGCTGAACCACACCAAGTCACCGACCATGGCCGCGCACGCGCTGCGCCACGTGCTGCTGCGCGCTGGCATCGAGGGCCCGGAAGTCGAAGACGTGATCATCGGTTGCGCCATGCCGGCCGGCACTTCAGGCCGCAACCTGGCGCGCGCGGCCGCGCTGGCGGCGGGCATGGGCGACACGGTGAGCGGCTCGACGGTGGACCGCCAGTGCGCGTCGGGCCTGATGGCCGTGGCCATTGCGGCCAAGCAGATCGTCGGCGACCAGATGGACATCATCATCGGCGCGGGCATGGAAAACGTCAGCGCGCTGACGCCGTCCTATGTGCAGCAGGCGGTGCAGGCGCGTGATGAAGACCTGCTGCGGCTGTCGCCCACGGCCTACATGCCGATGATCGAAACGGCGGAATTCGTGGCGCGCAAGTACGGCATCAGCCGCGAGGCGCAAGACGCCTATGCGCTGATCGCGTCGCAACGCGCTGCTGCTGCCCAAGCGGTTGGCCGCTTCGACGCCGAGATCGCGGCGATGCGCACCACCATGTCGGTCACCGACAAGGCCACCGGCGCCGTCACCTACCGCGAGATCGACTTCACGCGCGACGAATGCGTGCGCGCCGACACCACGGCCGCCGGGCTGGCGGCACTGAAGCCGGTGCAGGAAGGCGGCAGCGTGACGGCGGGCAACGCCAGCCAGTTGTCAGACGGCGCCTCGGCCTGCCTGTTGATGGAGGCCGGGCTGGCCGAGCGGCGCGGCTTGCAGCCTATGGGCGCCTATCGCGGCTTCATGGTCACCGGCCTGGCGCCCGAAGAAATGGGCATCGGGCCTGTCACCGCAGTCCCCAAGCTGCTGGCCAAGCACGGCCTGAAGGTGGGCGACATTGGCCTGTGGGAATTGAACGAAGCCTTCGCCTGCCAGGCGCTGTATTGCCGCGACACGCTGGGCATCGACCCGGCCATCTTCAACGTCAACGGCGGTGGCATCGCGCTGGGCCATCCCTTCGGCATGACCGGTTCCCGGCTGGTCGGCAGCGCGCTGCTGGAAGGCCGGCGGCGCGGCGTGCGCCACGTCGTGGTGACCATGTGCGTCGGCGGCGGCATGGGCGCGGCGGGCCTGTTCGAAGTCTATTGAGCCGGCCGGAAAAACTCGCAATCTGACCGGAGGCACAGTCCATGGCCTTGCAGTTCTCGATGAAGCCCACGGGCTGGTTCCACATCGCGTGGTCGGGTGAAATTGCGGCCGGCCAGGCCGTGCCGCTGAAGTATTTCGGCAAGGACCTGGTGGCCTTTCGCAGCGAGGCTGGCGAACTGGCCGTGCTGGACGCGCACTGCCATCACCTGGGTGCCCACCTGGGTTACGGCGGCAAGGTGCACGGTGACGCCGTGGCCTGCCCGTACCACGGCTGGCGCTGGAACACGCAGGGCCAGAACACGCTGATCCCGTACCAGGACAACGTGGTGCGCAAGCCGTTGCGCAAATGGGATGTGGTCGAACGCTGGGGCCTGGTCTTCCTGTGGCACGACCCGGCCGGCGGCGCGCCGCGTGAGGGGTGGGAGCTGCCCGACCTGTTCACCGACATCCCCGAAATGCCGCCCGCCGCAGCGGCCGACTTCTACCCCTGCTGGCCCGACGCCGTGGTCAACAAACCCGGCGAACCGCTGCACCCGCAGATGGTGCAAGAGAACGTTTGCGACAGCACCCATTTCCGCCACACCCACGGCGCGCCGCTCGACCCCGAACTGCTGTGGTTCCGCGTGGACGGCACGCGCTTTCGCGCCGCCATGGGTTTCAAGTCACCGAAGACGCGCGAGATTGCGCTGATGACCTACGCGCTGAACCCCAGCGTGGGGCTGTCGTTCTTTGTCTTCGACGGCCGCTTCCCGTATCGGCTGGTGCTGTCGGCCACGCCGGTGGACGAAGACACCTCGCACTTCCGCGTCAGCTATTTCTTCCCGCGCGATCCGGCCCACCCGGACGTGATGCCCGAGCACATGGCCGCCTACGCACGCAACACGGTGGCGCTGTATGAGGAAGACGCCCGCATGTGGCGGCACATGAAGTTCAAGCACAGGCCGATCCATGCCAGGCAGGACATTGCCGGCTACACGGCCATGCGCAAGTGGTGCGAACAGTTCTACGAAGCGCCGGCGCAGCTGAGCCCGAAGATGGCCAAGCGCATGGGTGACAGCGACTGAAACCGGCTGCGGGCCTCAGCGAACCATCAGCGTGCCACCGTCGATGGCGAAGATCTGGCCGGTCATGAAGCGCGCGCCCGGCGATGCCAGGAAAGCCAGCACCGGCACGAAGTCTTCCACCATGTCGCCCAGCTTGCCGCCCAGCGGCACCATGCGGGCCATGAAGGCGTCGTGCGCGGCCAGTTGTTCGGGTGTCATCTCGGTGCGGGTCTTGTCGTACATCGGTGTCCAGATGGCCGGCGCGATGGCGTTGACGCGGATGTTGTGGGCCGCCCATTCCTGCGCCACCGTTCGCGTCCAGGCCAGCACCGCGCCCTTGGCGGCCGAATAGGCGGCCTTGTTGGGCAGGCCCACCACGCCGGCCGCCGACGCGAAATTGATGATGCTGCCGCCCTTTGCTTTCAGGTGCGGGAAGACGGCGCGGTTCATCAGGAAAGTGCCCGTCGCGTTGATGGCGAACACCTGCTCCCACAGCGCCAGCGACGTGGCCTCTGCGGGCGACGAAGGCGCAATGCCGGCGGCGTGAATGAGCACGTCCAGCCCGCCGAGTTGGCTGCAGGCTTCGTTGACCGCAGCGACCACGGACGTTTCGTCAGCCACGTTGACTGCCGCGAATCCCACCGCGCCGACCGCCGTGGCGACCGCTGCGCCGGCCTGGGCATTCAGGTCCAGCGAGAAGACGCGTGCGCCGCGCTTGGGCAGTTCACGCACCAGGCTTGCACCCATGCCGCTGGCGCCGCCGGTGACGATGATGCGGCGGCCTGTGAGTTCGGTGTTCGACATGGTGGGTGGCCTTGGTGGGGTTCAGCGTTGCGGTTTGAAGTCGGACCTTTCCAGGTCCCAGGTGGCCGGCGTGACGCCTTCGTCGCGCAATTGGTATTTCAGAACCCGGCCTTGCGGGTTGACCGGCAATTCGCTGCGGAATTCGATGTAGCGCGGCACGGCGTAATGCGGCACGCGCTCGGCCATCCAGCGGCACAGCGCTTCTTCGGATACGGTGCCCATGGGTACCAATTTGGCGGTGACTTTGAGGTCGTCTTCGCCGAAAGCAGAGAACACCGCATGCACCGCGACTTGTTCGATGTCGGGGTGCAGCAGCACCGCCGCTTCCATCTCGAAGCTGGAGATGTTTTCGCCGCGCCGGCGCAGATAGTCCTTCTTGCGGTCAACGAAAAAGAAGAAGCCGTCGGCGTCGAAGCGGCCGATGTCGCCGGTGTGGAACCACAGGTTGGTCATCACCTTTTGCGTGTCCTCGGGCCGGCGCCAGTAGCCCTTGAACAGGATGTCGGGGTGAAACGGGCGGCACACCACTTCGCCAGCTGTGCCGGTGGGTACTTCGTTGTCGGCGTCGTCAAAGATGCGCACATCGAATTCGGGTGCGCAGCGGCCCGAAGAGCCCTCGGGCATCGGCACGCCTGCGGGCACCGTGGTGACCAGCGCTTCGGTCAGGCCGTAGGCGTTGGAGCCGATGCGCTGCGCGCCGAAACGCTCGCGCCAGATGGCCTTGATGTCGGCGCTGAAGGGGTTGCCCTTGACGGTGTGGATCTGGCCGAAGCAGCGTTGCATGGCGGGGTGTTCGGGCGCCCGCGCGAGCAGCGTGCCCAGGGCCCCCAGGATGGACACCACCGTGGCACCGCTGGCTTCCACCGCTGGCCAGAAGCCGCTGACCGAGAAGCGCGGTGCGATGGCGATGGTGGCGCCGACCAGCAGTGTGGACACCACGCCGGTGGCGATGGCGTTCAGGTGGAACAGCGGCAGCGGCGTCCACAGCACGTCGTCGGGGCCAAAAGGCGCGGCGCGCAAGAGCAGCCGCGCCACGTGGCACATCTGGTTGCCGCTGATCATGCAGCCCTTGGACGGGCCGGTGGTGCCCGAGGTGTAGATCAGCGCGTTCAGCGCAGCGGGGTCGGGCAGGGTGGGCAAGGGCGTGCTGTCGTGGCCGCGGTGCGCGTCCAGCGCTTCGATGGCGAAAGGGGCGTTGGGATATGTCGCTGGCGGCACGGCGGTCCTGTCACCCTGCTCGAAATCGCACATAACATCGCGAACCAGCACGCGCACCAGCGTGCCGCCGGGTGTGGTGAGCGCGGCACCCAGTTCCACCAGGCGTGGCAGATAGGCCGCTTCGCAGACCGCGATGGCGGCGCCCGAATCGACCAACTGGTGGCGCAGGAACTCGCCCTTCAACGCGGTGTTCAGCGGCACGCTGACGGCCGACAATTTGTTCAGCGCGATCCACAGCGTGACCGCGTCCAGGTGGTTGTCGAGCACTGAAGCCACGGTGGCGCCGGCCGTCACGCCCAGGCCCTGCAGCGCATGCGCCAGGCGGTTCGTCAAGGCGTCGAATTCGGCGTAACTGGTCTTCGCGCCACTGAAGTCGAACAGCGTCTTGTGCGGGTGCGCGGCCGCAGCACGAGCCAGCGCGGCCACGGGCGTGTCGCGTTCGGCGGGGCGCCAGCCTGTGCTGGGTGAGTTGGCGGTGTTCATGCGGTCCATCTCGCTGCGCGCAGCAGCAGGTTGCGGGCGTTGGTGTGGAAGCGACGGCCGAGTTCGGCGTCGGCCAGGCCGGCACAGGCGCGCGCGTGGCTGCCTTCAAGCAGCAGCGCCAGCTTGTAGGCCGCGAAGACGCGGTACCAAGGCACTTGCGAGACATCGGCGCCGGTGCGCTGGGCGTAATGCGCGACCAGTTCCGCTGCTGTCGGGAAGCCGGCCCAGGGCTCGATGACGATGGGTGAGCCGTGCCCGGCTTCATCCGGGTCGCGCCAGGTGGCCAGCAGCCAGCCCAGGTCGACCATCGGGTCGCCCAGTGTGCTGAGTTCCCAGTCGATGATGGCCGCCAGAGCGGGGCCGTCGCGGCGGAAGAGCACGTTCTTCAGGTGGTAGTCGCCGTGCTGCAGCCCGGGCTGAAAGTGGTGCGGGCGGTGTTGTTCCAGCCACAGTCCCACGGCGTCCACCTCGGGCAGTGCGGTGCTGCCGGGCCAGCCTGCATAGCGGGCGTAACTGTCGAGTTGGCTGCGCCAGCGGCTGACCTGGCGTTCCAGGAAGCCTTCGGTGCGGCCGAAGTTGACCAGTCCGACCGCAGGGGTGTCCACCTGGCGCAGCGCGACCAGCCCGTCCACCATGGCCAGGCCCATGGCATGGCGCAGCGCCGGGCTGCTGGCGTGGGGTTCGGGCATGCCCGTGCCGACGTTGAAGCCGTCCACCGGCGCCATCAGGTAGAAGGCGCCGCCCAGCACATCGTCGGTGGCGCAGGCCGCAATCAGCCGCGCGTGCGGCACGTCGGTGTTGGCCAGGGCGGCCAGCACGCGGGCCTCGCGCCGCATGGTTTCGTTGCCGTTCGCATAGGCTGTGGGCGCGGCCTTGCGCAGCACGAAATCGCGCCCGCCACGGTCGAAACGCACGATGAGGTTCTGCGTGCCGCCAGCCAGCAGTTGCGGCCGCGTGATCGGGCCCCCGCCCAGGCCTTGCGCCTGCATCCAGTCGGCGAGTGCGGCGAAGTTGATGGACGCCAGCCCGGTTTCGGCATCGGCAGCGGCAGCGGCGGCGCTCATGTCAATTCGTTGTCCAGCAGGTGCGCGTACTTCTCGCGCGCCGCTTCGGCACGGCGCGGCAGGTGGTAGTCGGGGAAGGGGCTGTCGTCGGGCGTGACGCCGCGCGTTAGCTGCTGCGCCAGGGTCACCTTGTGCACTTCGGTGGGCCCGTCGGCCAGGGCCAAAAAGTAGGACTCGGTGACCCAGTGCATGAAGGGCATTTCGTCGGACAAACCCAGCGAGCCGTGCACCTGCAGCGCGCTGCTGGCGATGTCGTGCAGCACCTTGGGCATGGCCGCTTTCACCGCCGCGATGTCCTTGCGCACCAGGCGGTAGTCCTGGTGTTTGTCAATCAGCCAGGCCGTGCGCATCACCAGCAGGCGGAACTGTTCCAGCTGTATCCAGGCGTCGGCAATCTTGTCCTGCACCATCTGTTTGCGCGCCAGCGGCTCGCCTTTGGTGCTGCGTGTAACGGCGCGGCGCAGCATGAAGTCGAGCGCCTTCTTCGCCTTCGCAATCGTGCGCATGGCGTGGTGGATGCGGCCACCGCCCAGCCGTGTCTGCGCCACCACGAAGCCTTCACCGCGACCGCCCAGCAGGTGGTCGGCCGGAATCCGCACACCCTTGAAGCGCACATAGGCGTGGGTCTTGTCGCCGCTGCCGTAGCCGCAGTCGCGCACGATCTCGATGCCCGGTGTGCCGCCCGGCACCACGAAGGCCGACATGCACTGGTGCGGCGCCGCGTCGTCTTCGCTGCGCGCCATCGCGATGAAGAAGGCGGCCAGGCTGGCATTGCTGGCGAACCATTTCTCGCCGTCGATGACCCACTCGTCGCCGTCCAGCCGGGCACGGGTGCGTATCTCCAGCGGGTCGGCGCCGCCCTGCGGTTCGGTCATGCTGAAGCAGGACACGATCTCGTTGTCCAGCAAGGGCCGCAGGTAAAGCGACTTCTGCGCCGCGCTGCCGTAATGCGCCAGGATTTCGGCATTGCCGGAATCGGGCGCCTGGCAGCCGAAGACGATGGGGCCGAAGCGGGCTGCGCCGATGCGCTCGTTCATCAGCGCCAGTTGCACCTGGCCGTAGCCCTGGCCGCCCAGCGCCGGGCTCAGGTGGCAGGCCCACAGACCTTGTTCACGGACCCGCTGTTGCAGCGGGCGCACCAACTTCAGGTTGTCGGGGTGCTGCACGTCGTAGTGGTTGCCCAGCACGAATTCCAGCGGCTCGACTTCGTCGCGCACGAAGGCCTCGATCCAGTCCAGGCGGGGCTGGAATTGCGGGTCGGTCTCGAAATTCCAACTCATGTGATGTTCCTTGAATTCGTGTGTTCAGGTGTTCAGGCCAGGCCCTTGCCGCCATCCACCACCAGCGTCTGACCCAGCACGTAGCCCGCCAGCGGCGAAGCCAGAAAGAGCACCGCGCCGGCAATGTCTTGCGGCGTGCCGAAGCGCCCGGCGGGAATGCTGCGCAGCACCTTGGCGGCGCGCACGGGGTCGTTGAAAGTTGCGCCCGTCAGCTTGGACGGCACCAGCCCCGGTGCGACGCCGTTGACGCGGATGCCGTCTGCCGCCCAGGCCTGCCCCAGCGACTTGACCAAGGAAATGGCGCCGGCCTTGGAAGCGGCATAGGCCGGGTTGCCCAGCCGAGCGGCATAGCCGGCCAGCGAACTGATCACCACCAGCGAACCGCCGCTGCGCTTGAGCATGGGGTGGAACTTGGTGGCGCAGTCGATCAGGCTGTTCAGGTTCACATCGACGACGGCGCGAAAGCTTGCAGGCTCGAATTCTTCGCGGCCGTAGCGCACCGTGCCCTGGCACAGCACCAGCACGTCCAGTGCCTCGAAGCCGGGGGCTAGCGCGGCCACCTGGGCGCTGTCGGCCGCGTTGCAGGCGCTGTAGTGCAGGCCGGTCAGGTCGCTGCCCGCATCGTCCGCGTAGTCGTCGGCCTTGGGCTTGGTGCCCCAGACATGCACCGCAGCGTCGCGCGCCCGAAAGGCCTGGGCGATGCCGTTTCCGATGCCGCTGGAACCGCCAACCACCAAGACCCGGCGCCCGCGGAAATCGAGCTCGTGCGCCCGGATGCTGGCGGACGTGCTGGCCGGGTTGCTGACGGACGGGTTCATGGCTGGGCGGTGGATGCAGATGCAGGTTGAACAACTATAGCGAAAGACTAAAGCATATGACCTAATTGAGCAATCACGGACAATCCTCCTGCAATGCAAGCCCCTTCCACCCGCGACCACATCAAGCTTTGCGCGCAGCGCCTGTTCGCCCAGCGTGGCGTGGACGGCGTGACCACGCGCGAGATCGTGGCCGCCAGCGAGCAGAAGAATTCGGGTTCGCTGCACTACTACTTCGGCACCAAGGAAGCCCTGGTGCGCGAACTGATCGTCGACACGGCCCGTCTCATTGACGACCGCCGCAACACCACGCTGGACCGCATCGACGCCGCTGGCGGGCCGCGCAGCCTGCGCCAGGTGCTGGAAGTGCTGGTCTATCCGTCGCTGAAGCTGGGCGAAGGCGAAGTCGAGGAAGACAGCTACCTGCGTTTCATCAGCCTGCTGGCACTGCAGAACCGCGCTTTGCTGGACGAGGTATTGGCCGGCGGATTGAACAGCGGCTACCAGCGCTGCCTGGCGCACCTGCGTCGGCTCTTGCACACGCTGCCGCCGCAGGTGCTGGAAGAAAGACTGGTGTTCATGAGCATTGCGCTGCGTGCCATTCTGGCCGCGCGCGAAGCCAGCATGGGGCGCGACGGTGCCGCGCACCCTTTCTGGACGGATGAAGCACTGGCCAACCTGCTGGCCGCCCTGGAAGGCTTGTTGACGGCCCGCTGGCCACCGACGGCCTGAACCGTCCGGGGTCGACCTCTGCCGCTCAGATGCCCACGGCCGTGTAGCCACCGTCCACCGGCATCACCGCACCGTTGACGAAACTCGCCGCCGGCGAGAGCAGGAAAACGATCACGGCTGCGATCTCTTCCGGCCGGCCCCAGCGCTGCATCGGGCTGCGGGCCATCGCGCGCTGCGCGTAGGCCGCGTCAGCCTGCATGGCCTGGGTCATCGGGGTGGCTATCCAGCCCGGCGCCACGGCATTGCTGCGGATGCCCTCAGCCGCCCAAGCCACCGCCAGGCTGCGCGTGAATTGCGCCACCGCACCTTTGCTGGCGGCGTAGGCTGGCGCCGTGCCACTGCCGAAGAAAGCCATCATGGAGGCGATGTTGACGAGGCTGCCCGCGCTGTCGCGCAGCAGGTTTTTCGCGGCGTAGCAGCAGCGCATCGTGCCCATCAGGTTCACGTCCATCGTGCGCGCGAAGCCGGCTTCACTGAACTCGGCAGCGCCACGGCCGATGCCGGCTGCATTGACCAGAGCGTCCAGCTTGTGCAGGTTGTTGAAGCACGCCAGCACGGCGTCGGCGTCGGTCACATCGAGCACGCGCAGTTCGATGTCGGCGTTCAGTTGCGCGCCTGCTTTTTCGCATTCGGCGGCAGTGGCACCCGTCGCGACCACGCGGTAGCCAGCGGCATGCAGCGCGGTGGCTGTGGCCGCCCCGATGCCGCTGCTGCCGCCGACGACCACGGCATGCTTCACGGCCGACCCAGCATCAATTGCGCATGCCCTCGAACAGACCTTTCAAGTTCGTGTGCATGACCAGTTTCTGGTCCGCAGCACTCAGGGTGTCGATGTCCTTGAAGAAGTCCAGCGGGTGCTTCAGACCTTCCGGGTGCGGCCAGTCGCTGCCGAAGAGCACGCGGTCGGCACCCAGCATGCCGATGATCTTTTCCACCGGGTCTTCATAGAAGGGCGCCAGGAAGATGTGCTTGCGGAAGGTTTCCACCGGGTCGCGCTTGAAGGACTGCGGCATCTTCGAATAGACGTGCTCGAAGCGCTTCAGCAGCGGTTCCAGCCACGACGCGCCGTTTTCCAGCACGGCCACGCGCACATCGGGGAAGCGGTCGAATACACCGTGGCAGACCAGCGCCGACAGGGTGTCGCTGATGGCCCGGCCCATCCAGTCGAGCATTTCGCCGAAAGGATCTTTGTCGAAAGGCCGCCATTCGCCATTGCCGCCCTCGGTCCAGCGGCGGTAGATGCGGTCATAGCCCGAATCGGACACGTGGTGCACGACGAAGATTTTCGATTCGTTGACGCGCGCCCAGAAGGGGTCGAATTCCGGGAATGCGTGCGAACGGCTGCCGCGCAGGCCGGTTACCGGGGCCGGGCGGATCAGCACGCAGCGTGCGCCGGCCTTGAGCAGGAAGTCGAGTTCCTTGCAGGCCTCGCCGACGTCGGACAGGTTGATGGCACCGGCCGGGAATTGCCGACCATTGCTGAAACCGTATTCCTCATTCACCCACAGGTTCAGTGAATGGAACAGGGCGCGGATGGTCTCGGGCTTGTGTTCCAGGCGCTCTTCAATCACCGAGGCCAACGTGGGCAGCACGATGGACGCGTGGATGCCTTCCTCGTCCAGCATCTTCAGGTGCGCCGCGCCGTTGTGGAAGGCCGGACGCGAGGGCACCGGGTCGCCGCCATATTCACGCAGGCTCAGGCCCTTGGGGTTGTCGCCGCGGTACCAGCCTTCGTGCGAACCGGCTTCGGCCACCACGCTGAAGGTCGGGTTGGGAATGTAGTCGCTGAGCACATTGCCCACCGCCAGCTTGGTGCGGCCGTTGATCTGCACGTACTGGAAGTCGCGCTTGAACTCCTTCGGCAGGTGCCGCAGGAAAGCCTCGGGTGGCTCGTAGTAATGCTGGTCGGCGTCGTAGATCGGGTAGTCGGGTCTGGACATGGTGAGTTTCCTTTCGGAGGTGTTTGGGGTCAGCGCTTCAGGACTGACACCACACAGGCACCGCCCAGGCCGACGTTGTGCTGCACGGCGACCTTGGCGTTGGGTACCTGGCGGTCACCGGCGGTGCCACGCAGGTGCCAGGTCAGTTCGGTGATCTGCGCCAAACCGGTGGCGCCCAGCGGGTGGCCCTTGGACAGCAGGCCGCCCGAAGGGTTGGTGACGACGCGGCCGCCGTAAGTGTTGTCGCCGTCAGCGATGAATTTCGCGCTGCCGCCCTCAGGGCACAGGCCCAGCGCTTCGTAGCTGATGACTTCGTTGCTGGCATAGCAGTCGTGCAGTTCGACGACGTCGATGTCGGCGGCCGAAATGCCGGCCAGCGCGTAGGCGCGCTGGGCCGCGCGCCGCGTCTGACCCGCGCCCACGACGTTGATCATGCTGCCCGACTCGAAGCTGTCACGCTGGTCGGTGACCAGCGCGATGCCGGCCAGCGTCACGGTGGCTTTCAGCCCTTTGCGGCGGGCATAGCTTTCAGACACCACCACAACCGCTGCGGCACCACAGGTCGGTGGGCAGCACATCAGGCGGGTCAGCGGGCCGAAGATGTGCGGGGCGTTCATCACCTCTTCCAGCGTCAGCGGTGCGGTGAACAACGCATAAGGGTTGCGCCCGGCGTGGCGGCGCGCCTTCACCGAAACCTGGCCGAAGAGTTCAGCGGTCTGGTCGTATTTCTTCAGGTACTCAGCGCCGGCCTGGCCGAAATACTGGAAGCCCACGGGCACGCTCTGGTCGATGCCGCAGATGGATGCCATGGCCGCGTCCAGCCGCACGGTGATGGGCGTGCGCGTGCTGTCGGCCTGCAAGGCACCGGGCATCATCTGCTCGAAGCCCAGGGCCAGCGCCACGTCGGCCTGGCCGCTGGCCACCGCCTGGCGCGCCAGGAACAGCGCGGTGGAGCCGGTGGCGCAGGCGTTGTTGACGTTGACCACCGGGATGCCGGTCTGCCCCACGCCATACAGCGCTGTCTGGCCCGAGCAGGTGTCGCCGCTGGTGAAGCCCGCGTAGGCCTGCTGCACCTCGGCGTAGTCGATGCCGGCGTCCTCCAGGGCCGTGCGGGCGGCCTGTGCGCCCATCACGTCGTACATCTCGCTCTTGCCCGGCTTGGTGAACTTCACCATGCCGACGCCGGCGATGCGAACGGTTTCGCTCATGTCTGTGGTCTCGGTTTTGTTCTGGGTAGAGAGAAGATTTACTTGGCGAAATCCATGATCGTCAGCGCTGCCTCGGGGCGGAAGATCTTGTCTTCAGCGGCGGCGATGTCGTGCGCCGTCAGCCCGGGCTTGTAGCCTGCGCCGGGTATGCCCTCGGCGGCCACCAGCTTCAGTTCGCGGATGCTGTGGCCCGACACGAACAGCGCGTGCCCGGTGCGCTGGCCCGACAGGCTGCTGACCATGTACAGCGCGGCGTGGGCCACGTGTTCGGCGGCCAACTCCTTTTTCATCGCTTCGCCCATCAGCGGCGCCGTCAGGGCCGACAGGGCGGTGGGCACCATCGTCCAGACGCGGATGCCGGCCTTCGCGCCTTCCAGCGCCAGCACGTTCGAAAAACCCATCACGCCGGCTTTCGAAGCGCCGTAATTGCTTTGCCCGAAATTGCCCACCAGACCCGATGTGGAACTGGTGTTGACGATGACCCCGCCACCGTTTTCCTTCATCCATGCGAAGACCGGCTTGGTCGCGCAGAACATGCTCTTCAGGTTGACCTGCAGCACCAGGTCCCAGTCGGCTTCTTCCAGTTTCAGCAGGCTCTTGTCGCGCAGGATGCCGGCGTTGTTGACCAGGATGTCGGCGCGGCCGAAGGCTTCCAGCGCGGCGGCCAGCAGGCTCAGGCCGCCGGCCATCGTAGAAATGTCACTGGTGTGCGCCACGGCCCGGCCGCCGGCTGCGCGGATGCTTTGCGCCACCCCTTCTGCGGTGAACTGGCCGGCCGCGTCGCGGCCCACGTCGTTGATGACCACCGCAGCGCCTTCGGCCGCGAACAGGCGGGCATAGGCCTCGCCGATGCCACGGCCTGCGCCGGTGATGAGTGCTACCTTGCCGTCGAGCAATGCCATGGAAGAGGGCTCCGGAATCGGGGATGTGGTGGTGGGCGCCGGGGTCCTTAAACCCGCGTGTGGCAGCCTGCCGAGACCCGAAAACTAACGAAGTGCCAGTTATTTGTCAAGTCGGGGTTTCAGCATCGGCCCTGCGCCTGGCCCTGGCCGCTTACCGTTTGGCCAGCGTCAGCCCCGCGCGGTGCTGGTCCCAGGTGGTGGCGGTGACGCCTTCATCACGCAGTTGGTACTTGGTGATGCGGCCCACCGGGTTGCGCGGCAAGGTAACGCGGAATTCGATGTAGCGCGGCACCGCGAAGTAGGGCAGGCGACTCACCGACCAGTGCCACAGCGCGGCTTCGGTCAGCGTGCTGCCCGGCTGGCGCACGACGGTGATCTTCAGTTCGTCTTCGCCCAGGTCCGACAGCACCGCGTGGGCGGCCACCTCGGCCAGTTCGGGGTGCAGTGCAAATGCACCTTCGACTTCCATGCTCGAAATGTTCTCGCCCTTGCGGCGCAGGTAGTCCTTCTTGCGGTCGACAAAGTAGAAGAACCCGTTCTCGTCGAACTTCCCGATGTCGCCGGTGTGGAACCACTGGTTGCGCATCAGCTTCTGGGTGTCGGCGGGACGGTTCCAGTAGCCCTCGAACATCACATGCGGCCGGCGCGGGCGCACGATGATTTCGCCGGGCGTGCCGGGCGGCAGTTCAAGGTCGTGGTCATCGACGATGCGCACGTCGAAACTCTCGTCGCACTGCCCCGCGCTGCCTGCTGGCGCGGTCATGCCGAAGGGCAGCGTGGTAACGATGGCGCATTCGCTCAGGCCGTAGCCGCCCATCACCGTGTGGCGCACAGCGAAGCGTTCGCGCCAGGTGGCTTGCAGGGCCGGCGGAAAGGGTGCGCCGAATGCGGCGCGCAACTGGCTGCGCTCGCGGCAGCGCTGCATGGCTTGGTTGTCAGGTGCCTGGGCCAGCAGCGTCAGCATGGTGCCCAGCAGACCAACGTCGTTGGCGCCGCTGCGTTCGATCTCGGGCCAGAACTGGCTGACCGAAAAGCGCGGAAACAGCGCCACACGGGCGCCGATCATCATGTTGCACAGCAGGGATGTCAGCACCGCGTTGCTGTGGAACACCGGCAGCGGCGTCCAGGTGATGGTGTCGATGTTGCGCGCCGTGATGCGCAGCATTTGCCGCGCCTGGTTGCAGGCGTAGTTGTGGCTGACCATGCAACCTTTGGACATGCCCGTGGTGCCGCCGGTGAAGATCAGCAGCGCCAGGCTGTCGGGCTGCACGTCCACGCCGGGGTCGTCGGCTTCGGCGTCGTCGGTGCCCACGGTGTCGGACCAGGACTGAAGGGGCACGGCGGTCGCGCCTGTTGGCTGCGCTGCAGGCGGCGCGCCGCGCCAGACCAGCCTGCGCAGCGCCGGCAGCGCGCCGTCCACGGCCGCCACAGCAGCCACGCGTTCGGCGTAGTCGCCTTCGGCCAGCACCACGGCCGCACCGGCGTCGGCGATCTGGTGGCGCAGGAATTCGCCCTTGTAGGCGGTGTTGACGGGCACGCTGATGGCCCCGGCCAGGTTGATGGCCAGCCAGGCGAAGACCGCGTCGGCGCTGTTGTCCAGCAAGGACACCACGGTGTCGCCCGGCTGCACCCCCAGGCGCTGCAGCCCACGCGCCAGGCGGCAGGCGGCCTGCCAGGTCTGCGTGTAGCTGTGCTGCTCGCCCAGAACGTCCAGAAAAACGCGCGCACCGTGGGCCGCCACGGCGCGCCGGAACACCGCGTTGATGGTGTCCAGCTGGCCAGCGGCCCAGGCATCCGGGGCGGCCTTCATGCGGTGTTCTTACGCGCCAGTTCCAGCAACCACACGGCGTAGTTGTGCAGGAAGCGCCCCATTTCCATCGGCGCCTTGCCGGCGCAGGCGCGGGCGTAAGTGCCTTCCAACAAGCAGGCCAGCTTGAAGCAGGCCAGCACGAAGAACCAGGGCATGTCGGTCATGTCGCGGCCGCTGACTTCACCGTAGTGGCGCATCAGTTCGGCGCGGCTGGGGAAGCCGTCCCAGGGTTGCACGGCCGGCGTGCGGCCTTCGACCACCGGGTCGTCGGGCTCGCTCCAGCTGGTCAGGATCCAGCCCAGATCGAGCAGCGGGTCGCCCAGGCTGGACAGTTCCCAGTCGATCAGCCCGGCCAGCTTCGGCTCGTCGTGTCTGAACATCACGTTGGCGAACTGCAGGTCGCCGTGGATCACGCCGATCTGCGCCGCGGCAGGGCGGTGGCGTTCCAGCCAGTCGGCTACTGCGTCCACGTGCGGCAGCTG
>Ga0136641_1000571_pt1 | contig 15758 bp, 13 predicted proteins | sample EliLak1302023Y_FD_115312 | JGI IMG/M metagenome (GOLD analysis project Ga0136641, IMG submission 115312) | Freshwater microbial communities from Elizabeth Lake, Yosemite National Park, California, USA - 13020-23Y | ecosystem: Environmental > Aquatic > Freshwater > Lake ...
AACTGGCTCGAGTCGCTTGGTCTCAAAGGCGCCGCCGAACGCGGCAAAGGGCTTAGCCCGATGGTGCGTTTCTAGTCGCCGACCAGGTTTTTGTAATTACAAAATGCAAAAGCCCCCGACCGAAATCGGGGGCCTTCGCATTTCTAGAACTTATGGAGCACAGGTCACATAGAGCGTGATTGTGCCACCGGCCGCGGTGGTGCCAGGCAGAATCGATTGGTCAACCACGGTGGTGCCCTGTGGGCTGCCGGTGCAGGTGTCTTTCGTGCCGAGCACAACGAGCAGGCCGCTGTCGTTCAACGAAGACCTCGCCTCGGTGATCGAATAGTTTCGAACATCTGGCACGTCAACCAAACCGTCAGACACTGTGAGGTTAACGGTGGTGCCCGCACCGATCATGGTGCCGGTTATTGGGTCGCTCTCGATGATCTGACCCTGAGGCACCGTTGACGAGTGGGCCTGCACAATGGTGCCAAGAGTTAGTTTCGCTTGGTCGAGCGTGGCTTTGGCGGTTTGCTCGTTCATTCCGGCTAGGTCTGGCATGGCGAACTGAGTTTTGCCACTCGAAACATAGACGGTGATCAGTGTGTTAACACCAACGGGTGTTCCTGCGATTGGGTCGGTGCGAATCACGCTATCTAACGGCACGGTGTCGCTGACCTCGAAGGCCTCGTGAACCAAAAGTTTCTGACCAACCAACGTGTCGTGCGCCGCCTGGTATGGCTGATTCGTCACATCGCTGACCATGATGCTGTCGCCTGTCGGCAGAACGTTCGGCAGCGAAATGGAAGTCAGCAACCAAACCAGCATGCCGATCACAAAAACCACCGCACCCGAGCCGACTCCCCAGGCCAGTCCTGAGTTATTCATCGGCTTGCGTTCGGCGACCACGGTCGTTGCCGTTTGCTCGCTGGTTTCATTAGCTATACCGAGGGCCGCAAACGGGTTGCTATCAGACGAATCTGATTCTGCGGCCGTGCGAATCGCTTGGGTCGGCTCGTCAAAAGACGTCATCACTTCGGTTGCAGCTTCTTGTTCGACCTCCTCGGCAAACTGGGATTTGCCGTCGCCGTCATCGAGCGTACCGCTGACAATGGCCTCGAACTCGTCGAGGTCGCTCAGGGCGGCCGCTGCCTCGGGGGTCAGGTGGTGTTCTATCGCGGCAAGCCCGTCGAACTCTTCGAAAACCGGGGCGATTGGCACATCGAGGCTCGCAGCCAAAAGGTGTTCGCGAAATTCTTCGGCTGTCTGATAGCGGTCGTTTCGGTCTTTGGCTAGCGAACGAATCACAACCTCGTCGAGCTCGCGGCTAATTAGAGGGTTGTGCACCGATGGCGGGGTCACTGCCTCGCTCACGTGCTGATAGGCAACCGAGACCGCGGTTTCGCCCTTGAACGGCGGGCGACCGGCGAGCATTTCATATAGAAGCACACCGGTCGAATAGAGGTCGGTGCGGTGATCGACTGCCTCGCCCCGCGCTTGCTCTGGGCTAAAGTACTGCGCGGTGCCAACGATTCCGTTGGTGTGTGCCTGGGTGATCGACGATTCGCTAACTGCGCGGGCGATGCCAAAATCCATAACCTTGACCAAGCCGGTGTCGGTGACCATGACGTTGGCAGCTTTGATGTCACGGTGCACCACTCCGGCTCGGTGCGAAAACTCGAGCGCGGTCAGCACACCCTCGGCATAACCGATTGACTCCGGAATGCCAAGTTTGCGCTCGTGAAGCAGATCGCGAAGCAGGGTTCCGCGAACGTATTCCATGACTATGTATGGCGTCTTGCGCTCGTTGCCGTTGCTGTCGGTGCTGATCTCTTCGCCGGCGTCATAAACGCGAACGATTGTTGGGTGTGCCATGCGAGCCGAAGCCTGCGCCTCTTGGCGAAAACGCGCTTCGAAGGTTGGGTCGTTGGCCAGGTCAGACTTGAGCAGTTTGATGGCCACCTTGCGACCGAGTCGCGTGTCGAGACCCTCATAAACATCGGCCATTCCGCCGCGTCCGATCAGGCTGCCAACTTCATAGCGCCCTGCGAGAATGCGCTTGTCTTCGCTCAACTTTTGCTCTGCTTTCTTCTGATTTAAGTTTAGTTACCGCTGGCTGGCGGGTTCGGGTCGAGGTCATAGTAGGTGATCAGAATTTCGTCACCCTTAGCGAGAGTTCCGAGCGGCGATGCGTCATAGACGGTGTTCAGGCGCGGGTCGGTTGCCGGCAGCAGCAATCCGGCCTGGGGCACCACGATTAGCCCGAGCCCCTGCAAATAGGCAGTCGCCGAATCCACGGTCATTCCAAACACATCGCTGCTAAGCACGGTCACGGTGTTCGGGTCGGTTGGTGTCGGCGTGGGTGTTGGTGTCGGGGTCGGCGTGACGCTCTGAGTTTGCGTTGCTGTCGGTGTAGGGGTTGGTGCTGCCTTGCCGTTAATCATTGCCACCAAGATGCCCCCGGCCACCATCAGCATCAGCACGATGGTAGCTATCCACGGCCAAATGATCGGTGGCTTCTCGGTTGGCGAAGTCGGTGTTTGAATCACCGTGGTTTCTTCTGGCACCTCGGCTATCGCGGTGGTCATCACTCGAGTGGAGGTGGAGCGACGTGGGTGTTCCCCGCTGAGCAGTTCTGCCTTGGCGGCAAGTTCAAGAGCGCTATCAGGGCGACTGCCTGGCTTCTTGGCCAGACAGGACATCACGAGTGCCGCGATGGCCGGGTCGACGTCGGCCGGCAGTGGCCCTGGGGCGTCGTTGATTTGCGACATCGCGATTGCCATTTGCGTTTCGCCGGTGAATGGGCGGGCACCGCTCAGTGCCTCATAGGCCACGATGCCAAGCGAATAGACGTCGGTCAGTGGAGTGGCCGGTTTGCCGGTGGCCTGTTCGGGCGCGAGGTATTGCACCGTGCCCATCACCTGACCGGTGGCGGTCAGCGAAACCTGGTCGGCCACGCGAGCGATGCCGAAGTCGGTGATCTTTACCTTGCCGTCTGGTGTTATCAACAGATTGCCAGGCTTTACGTCGCGGTGAACCAAACCTGCTATGTGTGCCTCATGCAGAGCCCTAGCCGTTTGCGCAACGATGTCCATGACCTTTTGGCCGGGCAAACGCTTGTCGCGCTCAAGAATCTTGGCCAGGGAGTCACCCGGAACGAGTTCCATCACCAAAAATGCACTGCCCGAATCTTCGCCATAGTCGAAGACATTGGCGATGCCATCGTGGTCGACCATGGCGGCGTGACGTGCCTCGGTTCTGAAGCGCTCCAAGAACCCGGGGTCGCCCATGTATTCGGGTTTCAAAATCTTGATCGCGACATCGCGCAAAATGATCTCGTCGTGCGCCTGCCAAACCTCACCCATGCCACCGATGGCGATGCGCGACTTCAGGCGATAGCGACCGCCATATAAAAGTCCGATTTCTGGCTTCACTTGTGCAACACCGCCTGCATCACCTTGCGGGCAATCGGCGCAGCCAAGGTGTTGCCTCGACCGTTTTGCCCCATTCCTCCGCCGTCTTCAACCACCACTGCGATGGCCACCTTCGGATTGTTCGACGGCGCAAAGCCCGTGAACCAAAGCGTGTATGGAGCACCGACCGCGTTTTGCGCGGTGCCCGTCTTGCCAGCAACACTCACACCCTTGATCTGCCCGTTGTTGCTAACGCCAGACGAAACCGCACCGACCATCATCTTGGTCAACAGGTCTGCGGTGCTCTTTGAAATCGGCTTCGAGAATTCGGTTGGCTGCGGCTGATAGAGCGAGGCCAGGTTCGAAGACAGCACGTTTGAAATCAGGTTCGGCTTCATGAGAGTGCCGTGGTTGGCAATCGCTGCCGAAACCATTGCGATTTGCAGCGGGGTCACACGCACGTCGAACTGCCCAAACGCCGATAGCCCGGTTTGCGCGTCGTCCATGCCAGCGGGGTAGGTGCTCGGTGTCACATAGAGCGGCACCCGCAGGTTTTTGCCGAACCCAAACAACGATGCCTGCTGCGCTATGCGGTCTTGGCCAAGCTGAATGCCCACCTGCGCGAAAGGCACGTTGCACGAGAAGCGCAGTGCATCGGCAAGCGAAACAGTCGAACGCCCGCCGCAGCGACCCTCGCCCGAGTTTTGCACGTAGGTGGTGGTGCCTGGCAGTTTGAACTTTAGCGGGTTGTTGATCTTGCTTTCTGGAGTGAACAGGCCGCTCTCGAGTGCAGCCGAAGAAACCACAAGTTTGAATACCGAACCCGGCGCATAGAGGTCGCCGGTGATTGCTCGATTGATTAGCGGGTTGCCCGCGTCGCCGAGCAATTTCTTGTAGTTCGCACTTGCCTGAGCAGAGCTGTGCACCGAAAGCAGGTTGGCGTCGAAGCCTGGCTTCGAAACCATCGCGATGATGTTTCCAGTGCTCGGGTCGATAGCCACCACGGCACCCTTCAGTTTGCCGAGGGCATCCCAGGCGACTTTTTGAATTCGCGGGTCGATGGTTAGTTCAACAGAACCACCGATCACTGAGTTTCCCGAAAATAGCGCGTTGATCCGCTCGAAAAACTGTGATGAGTTTTTGCCGGTTAGGTAGTCGTTCGACGCCGACTCGAGCCCGGTCTGGCCGTTGAAAAGCGAGAAGAATCCAGTGATGGCTGCATACTGAGCTCCGGTGTACTTGCGCTTATAGGCAAACAAATCGTCGCTCTTGATCGACTGGGCAATCGGCTGGCCACCGACCAAAATGTCTCCGCGCTGCACCTTATAACTGTCATAAACCGTGCGAGTGTTGCGCTGGTCGGCACTCAGGGCGTCGGCGCTAACGCCTTGGATGATCGTTGTCGAAACGAACAGGCTCAAAAACATCAAGGCAATCACGATTGAAACGCGCTTTAGTTCTTTGTTCACGCTTCACCTCGCTTGTTGCCCGAGTCTGAGATGCGCAGGAGCAAACCGATGATGATCCAGTTGGCCAGCAAAGACGAACCACCCGCTGCCAACAGGGGTGTCGTCAATCCGGTTAGTGGCACCACTCGCGTGACACCGCCGATCACGATAAAGCACTGTAGTGCGATCACAAAAGAGAACCCAACGGCCAGCAGTTTGCTGAAGTCATCCTGGTGGGTGAATGAAATGCGCATTCCGCGACTGATCAGCAGCACGTAGCAAATCAGCACGGCAAACAGGCCAACCATGCCGAGCTCTTCGCCGAGCGAGGTGATGATGAAGTCGCTTTCGGCGAGCGGCACAAGTTGCGGCAGACCGCCGCCGAGCCCGGTGCCAAAGATTCCGCCGTGACCCAACCCGAAGATTCCCTGCACGAGTTGGTACGAACCGCCGACGGCATCGTAGCGGGCTTGGTCAAAAGGGTTCAGCCAGGCATCGAAACGACCGGCAACATAAGACATGAAGCGTCCGGCAACCAGGGCGCCCGCGATGAACATGCTCAGCCCAGTGACCACATAAACAGCGCGACCCGTGGCCACATAGATCATGACCAAGAAGAGACCAAAATACAGCAGCGAGGTTCCGAGGTCGCGCTGCAAAACCAGCACCAAAAGACTGAGCAGCCAAATGCCAAGAATCGGCCCGAGTTCGCGCGCACGCGGAATGTGCACGCCGAAAACCTTGCGACCGACAACCGCAAGCGAGTCGCTACGCGAAACCAGATAGCCAGCAAAAAACACCACCAGCGCAATCTTCGCGAGTTCGCCAGGTTGAAAAGTCAGCGGCCCGATGCCGATCCAAAGCTGAGCTCCGTTGATGTTTCGACCGATTACCGGCAGCATCGGCGAAATCAGAAGCACCACGCCAACCACCATCGCAATAAACACATAGCGGCGAAGCGCGAGGTGACTCTTGACAAACCAGATGACTGCGGCGGCGGCGGCCAGGGCCACGATCGTCCAGATCACCTGCTTGACGGCAAACAAATCGGTGGCCTGCGCTGCCTGCTTGGCAAGGTCGAGTCGATAGATTTCGGCGATGCCGAGCCCGTTCAGAAACACACCAATTGGCAACAGCAGCGAGTCAGCCTCCGATGCCTTGCGGCGCAGAATCATATGCACGACCAGCGAAGCAAAAGCCAAAGGCAACCAATAGAGCCAGAAGTCCGATCGCAAAATTTGAATCGCGCTGAGTTGAATCTGCGCCAATTCAAAGGCGTTGATTCCGGCCACAAAAAGCAATAACGCACCCTCGATATTTCGGCTGCGTGGCACCACTCGGCGAATGCGCGGCGAAGTCATCGCGCTCACCTGGTTGTTCACGGCGCTCACTTGTTGGCTCCTGGTGTTACAGTCGCAATGATGCGGTGAGCATCTTTGATGTCGGTGGCATAGATCGTGCGTTCGATCAGTCCGCGCTGATAAGCGTTGAGGCTGGCAACCTCGATCGATGTCTCTTCGAACACGTGCGAAAACCGCAGTGGCCCGAGTTGCTCGCGAATGCCCTGATACACGGTAACGTGCCCATTGTGTGAGCCGACATAAAACTTGCTCTGCGTGTATTGATAGCCAAAGAACAGGCCAAGTGTCGCCACGACCGCAATCAGCAACCAGGTGACGACCTGCCGAAGCACTCGGTTTTTGATGCGTTTATTGGTTTCGGCAGCAACCTTCTCAAGGTATTCATCCGACTCGGGCACGAAGTCGGTCGGGTCTTCGTTGCGAGCCAAGCGCGAGGCAATCAAGCGAGTGTTCAGAAGCAACAGATTGCCACCCTTGCCGCGGCGAGTGTCGATAACCACATCGTTGGCTGCCGAACCCACATAGGTTGGCGCCGGTTCAAAGTCGGTTTGCGCGCCATCGCTGAGCACGTCGACAATCACGATGGTGACGTTGTCAGGAGCTCCAGCCTCTAGAGTCTCGCCAATCAGGTCTTCGGCCACATCGGCAGCCGGAGCCTTGGTCAACATGTTTCTAAAAATCACTTCGTCGCTGACATAGCCGCAAAGACCGTCGCTGCACATCAACCAGCGATCGCCTGGCAGGGCATCTTCGACCCAAGAATCAACGTTCGGTGGCTCCGGGGTGTCGCCGAGCACGCGCATCAGCACGTTTCGCCGAGGGTGAACCAACGCCTCGGCCGCAGTGATTCGACCGGTCTCGACCAGGCGCTGAACAAAGGTGTGGTCGGTGGTGACCTGGCGCACCTGGCCGTCTCGGGCTAGATATATTCGCGAGTCACCGATGTGGCCAATCACAGCCTTCTTGGCGGTGAACAGCACACCCGAAAACGTCGTGCCCATGCCAGCCAAATAGGCGTGGTCGGCAACGGTTCGACCTAACTTTTCGTTAGCTTCTAATATGCTCGCCAGCAGCACCGCCCCGGCATCTTCGGGTGTCGCATAGAGGTCGTCAATCTGGGCGATTTGCTGGGCTGCCATTGCGCTGGCGATGTCGCCGCCCGCGTGACCACCCATGCCGTCGGCCACAAAGTGCAACTGATAGCCGGTGTAGCCGCCATCCTGGTTGCTCGAACGCACGCGGCCGATGTTGCTGACCGCATGCGAAACGAGCTTGACCGTCATCGACTAGGCCCGCAACTCGAAGACCGTTTTGCCGACTTTTACTGGGGTGTTGAGTTTGACCACTGCCGGGGTGCCAACGCGGGCGCCGTCCAGGTAGGTTCCGTTGGTCGAGTTGAGGTCTTGAATCAGCCAGTCCTCGTTCATCAGCACCAACTTGGCGTGTTGGGTAGATGCATATTCGTCGTCTATCACGAGATCGCTGTTTGGTGCGCGACCGATGAGCAGTTCGCGACCGGTCAACGGCAACTCGTCGCCTGCATGCTCACCCTCGATCACCATTAGGCGAGTGGCAACGCCGCTGGACTTGCCGACCGAAGAACTAACCACGCTCACCGCACCGCTCGGGGCGGAAGGAATTATTGGCGTGCTGAGCACCTGCGGAACGCTGCGCTCGGTTGCGCGACCGACGACTCGCTGACCAAAGAGGTCGGCTCTGATCACACCGATGATGCTAAAGATGAAGATCCAGAGCACGGCCATAAAACCGACCCGAACCAAAAACAGGGCGAGTTCACTCATTTGTCACCGACTTTGCTAGCACTCTAAAAATTGCTTCCGTGTGGCCGGCGTTGATAACCGCATCGGATTCGATGCCGACCTCGGTGATTGCTCGGCCGTTGACCTTGGTGCCGTTGGTCGAGCCGAGATCACGCACCCCACCGCGCTTGCCGTCCCACAAGATCTCGAAGTGAATGCGCGAAAGGCCGGCGTCGTTCACCTGAATGTCGGCGCTGGCATCGCGGCCAACGGTGGTCTGTGGTTTGGCCAACACATATCGAGTGCCGGCTACATCGAGTGCCGGTGTCCACTCAACCTGCACGTCGGCGGTGATCGAAGTCACTCGAACTTGCCCAACGTTCAACGAACCATCTTCGGCAACCTTGATGCTCAGTGCACCACCGAGCTGAAACTTCTGGCGCTGTGCGTGGCGCGCGATCAGGTCGCTGAGTTCGAGAATCAGGTTTTCGCGGAGTGCGCGCATCCTGGTGAACTCTGCAGGGGAGAGGTAGGCAGTGAAAGAGTTCGGCACCAAGATGCGGTCGCGCGCAACGAAGCTTGCCTTCGAGTCCATCTCAGACTTGATGGCCGCACTGATTTCGATTGGCTGAAGTTCGCTTTTGAAGGTCTTGCTGAACGCGCCGGTCACCAGACGCTCAAGACCCTTTTCGAACCCGTCGAGAATGCCCATGCCGTCCTATCGCTTGAGTTCTAAGTTTAACCGCCAAGCACAAAACCCACCCTCTATAAGAAGGTGGGTCTATTCGTGCGCGAGGCGGGACTTGAACCCGCACGCCCGTGAAGGCACTGACACCTGAAGCCAGCGCGTCTGCCATTTCGCCACTCGCGCGCATCTTCTCTAAAGAAGAGGTCGCCTCAAAGAACCGAGGCAACTACCTGAGATTATCAGGTTCGTTCAGCGCGTGCCACCGGTGATTTGTTGCTCCGACCGATGCTACCGCTCACCTGCCTCTCAGGTTTTCACAAAAAACGCCTTTTCCTGAGCCTTTGCTGTGTCGTTGGTGCGAGCATGCTGAATTTGACCTACCACGATGCCTAGCGGCTAATAGCGTCGTTGTTGTCCCCCTACGAAAGGAATCACAAATGGACAAGAAGCAGATCAAGCGCGGCGCAGTTGTCGTCGCTTCAGCAGCAACGGTCCTCGGACTCGTGCTGGCAAGCCCATCATTCGCTGCATCGAAGGGTCACGTTGCTAAGGCGTCGTCCTCAAGCTCGAGCACTCCTAGCGCAAGCACGGCACCGACCTTCGGCAATGACGATGGCGATGGCGACCACGGCAAGGGTGGCCGCGGACACGGACACGATGGCTTTGGCCCAGGTGCCGAGGTATCACAGAGCGTCACAGTCAATGTTCCTGACGATGGCAAGACCTACGAAGTCGTTGTCACCGACACCTCCGTTCGCCCGGCACCTGCCGATGCACCAGCTGGTGCACCAGTTCGTCCCGCCCGCACCGTGGTTGTTGCCGTGACCGGCACTGGTGCACAGACAGTCGCTGTTCCAGACCTACACCCAGGCACCTATAGGGTCGACCTTGTCGCATTGTCTTCGACTCAGACCCTGACCGTGGCAAAGCCAGTGTCTAGCACTCCAAACCCAAGCGTCACGCCACTACCAACCAACTAGTTGCCGATCGACTAGTTCGTTGTTCGTCCTCGAGACGAGCGTTGGAACCCCAGTGAAAGCTGGGGTTCTTATGCATTCTGTGAGTGGGCTGGGGCTTTGTCGCTAGTCTGCTGTGTTTTGCCCGGCGGGCATCTTGGCGTTGTTACCTTGAATAAGTAGCCCCAAGAAAGGACACAAAATGAAAAGAAAGACAGTAAAGCAGATCGTTTTCGCCACGACTTCGTCCTTGGTTCTCGCAGGCATCATCCTGAGCATGCCGCCATTCGTGAAGACCACGACCACTCCGGTGGCATCGTCGGTGGTGGCAACCAACACGGCCCCAATTGCCAAGATTCCCCTGGCCCTCCCCAAGTTTGCCAACGGCGACTCCGAAGGATCAGACGACTAGAAGATTTCTGCCTCCCCCAAGGCAGAGGGCGAGACCCCGAAGCAATTCGGGGTCTTTCGCTTAAACTAGGGTCATGACTTTCACCTCTTCAGCCAAACCCCGCCTAGTCGAACTCGTCAAACAGCTAGCGGTTGTTCACGGCCAAGTGACCCTCTCGAGTGGGCTTGAGGCCGACTACTACGTCGACCTTCGCCGCGCAACCCTGCACCACGAGGCCGCTCCGCTGATCGGGCAAGTCATGCTCGACCTGCTGGACGCCAACGGAATAGTGGATTTTGTGGCCATCGGCGGGCTCACCATGGGTGCCGACCCGGTTGCCACCGCGGTCATGCACCAGGCGGCAGCTAGGGGGCGCGCAATCGATGCGTTTGTGGTGCGCAAGGCAGCCAAGGTGCACGGAATGGGTCGTCAGGTCGAAGGGCCTGATGTTGCCGGCAAAAACGTGGTTGTCGTTGAAGACACCTCGACCACCGGTGGGTCGCCGTTGACGGCAGCCGAGGCTCTGGTGAATGCCGGTGCAAATGTGATCGCCGTTGCCACCGTCGTCGATCGCGACACCGGGGCTCAAAAAGTCATCGAAGACGCCGGCTTCAAGTACTTCACTGCGATCACCCTCGACGACCTCGGCCTTCGCTAACTCCAAGCCAAACCTCATAACGAAACAATAAAGGTTTCGTGAAATCGGTTTCAGAAACCGCTTTCATTGAGTTAGTTTTGACACATGGCGCATCAAAACTTCGCGCGCCGAAAGGAAACCATGAAGAAGAGTCTTAAGAAGATCACCGCGATTGTTGCGACCCTGGGCCTAACGCTTTTGGGACTAAACGCCGTTTCGCCTGCATCCGCCGCTTATCAGGGCGCTCACATCACTTTGCTCACGCCAACCCTGACCGACGCAAACACCAGCGAGGCAGCCAAGAATCAAGCAGAGGCTGACACTTGGCCTCTTAAAGGTTGGTACGGAGATGGCATCAAATACCAGCGCGCATTCGTTCCAGTTGGTTCGAAAGTAAACGTCACCTATCACGTCACCCAGAGCGATGGCGTAACCCCACTGGTCGGCGAAGCAGTTGTTTTGAGATTGAACAAGCAGTATTCCGACTCAAGAGCTCAGATCATGGTTGACGGAAAAACGGCCAAGGCCGGCACCGATGGTGGAGATGGCGGATCGGTAACCCACGTCACCGACCAGTACGGAAACGTAACCTTCTTGGTTATCAATCTTGATGACGATGGTGAAGAGCAGCCAGTCTCAATGACCAGCAAACCAAACGTTCTTGCAGACGGCACCAACAACATTCACGCTCAGTTGTTGCCTAGCATCGGAGGACAACTTCCAGACCACTCGGTCATCACCGAGTTCCACTACTACAACCCAGCTGTCACCCCGGTTGCGGCTCCGGTGACTCACCCGACCATTCGCATGGTTGCACCAGCCTTGAACGACACCAACTCGATTCACCGCAGTGACCTCGAGACCCTGTTCAGTGTTACCAACCCTTGGTACCACACCGGCATCGGAGTTCGTCAGGTCTACTCAAAGATCGGCACCACCTCTCCATTCGCCTATCACGTGACGGACGACAATGGTGCTCCAGCTGCGAACACCACAGTCAAGTTGCATGTCGGCAAGGCCAACTCCAACTCGAACGCGCAAATTGTCGACGTTACTCCTGGTGCTGCGAATGCAGCAACTAACATTGCCGCGGCTGGAGACGCAGACCAGGCCCTCTGGACTGCCACCACCGATGCCTTCGGCAACGCGGTCTTCAACGTCAAGAACACCGACACGGCCGGCGAAGCCATTCCAGCTACGCTGACCACCGCTACCCCGGTCGACAAGGCGCACGGCGCTGTGTTCTCGCAGCTCTATCCAGAGGTTGCCGGGCAAGCAAGCGACACAGCCGACATGGTTGAGTTCCACTACGTGAGCCTGCCGATTGTCGCTCCAACATTGCGTGTTGGTGCCTCGGTTGCAGGTAAAGCAATGGTCGGTTCGACACTGACCGCTAGCAGAGGAAGCGGAAGCGGAACCAGTCCGTCATTCGTTTACAAGTGGTACCGCTGTGGTTCGGCAGTGGCAGCTGTCAAGGCAGCACCAGCAGCCAACCTGAAGTGTGTAGCGATTGCCAAGGCCACAGCGCTGACCTATAAGTTGGTTGCCGCTGACAAGGGCAAGTTTGTCACCTTCCAGATGACCGTCAGCAACTCGGCCGGCACCGTAATTTCGCTGGCCAAGTCCACCGCCAAGATTGGCTAACACCAAGCAACAAGATGTTTGAAATGCTCAAGGGTGGGGTTCGATCTGAATCTCACCCTTGTGCCTTTGTATTTGTATTTCAACTGAGTTAGATCCGAAAGAGCAAAAGTATGCGCAAGATATTGGCCGCTGTAGTTATAGCCTCGTTTGCCATTGTTGGCTTAGGTGTTGCACCGGCTTCTTCAGCAGTCAAAATCACTGTCACGGTACCGGCAGCAATCAACAAGTTTGCAACCGTTGGAACCAGGGTTTTGGCCACCCTAGCCAAAATCACACCAAAGCCTTCCGAGGCCACGCTCGAGTGGCTCTATAACGGCAAGCCAATCGCCAAGGCCACGGCCACGACCTACAAGATTCCGGCCAGCCAGGCAACCGGCAAACTTCAACTTCGCGAAACCGCTGTCATCGGAAGCATCAAGAAGGTAGTGGTGTCTAACACCATCAAGATTGGTGAACTTTTTGTGGTTGCCAACCCGCAGATTTCCTACACCGACGGCACCAACACGACCCTTGCCATCACTGCCGCCCAAGTTTTGCCAGCTCCGGTTTCGATCGGCTACGCATTCGCGCGCGACACCGAAACTTTGTATAACCCAGACAATGTGATGACGCACACCTTGACCATCGCCGACTCTGGCACGCAAATAGCGGCCAGCGCCAAGATCAAGGCCCCGGTCGGTTATGCCGACACTGTTCTAAAGAGCCCGGCACTAGCAATCGCCTCCACCCAGCGCGTCTACGCGCAAGTCTGGAGCGACGAGTTCGATGGCGCTCAGGGCGCAACCGCTAACGCCTCAAACTGGGTTGGTGAAGACGGCGATGGAGCAGATTATGGCAACCTCGGTTGGGGTAACAGTGAGCGCCAGTGGTACAAGTTCAATCAGTCAACCACGAATGGCAACGGCATCTTGAACCTCACAGCAACCTCTGTCGATGCAGCCAACACTCAGTGCTATTACGGAGCCTGCGAGTTCTTGTCTTCCAAGCTCGTAACCAAGGGAAAGGTCGGATTCACCTACGGTCGCCTTGAGGCTCGCATCAAGGCCGCTCCCGGGCAAGGCACCTGGAACGCTTTCTGGACACTAGGAACCAACATCGACACAGCGTTCTGGCCAACTTGCGGCGAAGTTGACGCAATGGAGATTTTGGGGTCAAATCCAATGCGGCTCCTCGGATACCTACACGGCCCAATAGGCGGTGGCTTGGGTCGGGGAAACTCGGTTGATGCAAGTTCTGCGCTCACCAACGACTTCCACCTCTACACGATCGACTGGTTGCCAGATCAGGTCACCTGGTATCTCGACGGCGTTAAGTATGGCTCGGTTAGCAAAACCGACCGCGACTGGGTGTTCAACCACGAGTTTTATGCGATTCTCAACCTGGCCATGGGCGGCAACCTGGGTGGCACCATCGATCCAAAGCTGACCTCGACCACCATGCAGGTTGACTACGTGCGCTACAGCACCATCAACGGCGTTGGCACCTTGCACCTCTACCCTCAGGGCTAGGTGCGACTGGTCTTGTATTCGTCGCTGAGGTGACTCAGCTGCGGCGCCAAGGCAATTGCGACAGAAGCCAAAAACACCAAGATGGCTAGCGCCATATAAACGGGTTGCACTCCAAAACCATCGAGCGCCAAGCCCACCAAGATAAAAGATGTCAGCGGCGCCGTGTTCCACATGACTATCTCAACGGCAAATACCCGTCCGCGCACATTCGCCGGAACCATGGTTTGAATCAAAGTGTTCAGCAGAGGCATCATTGGCCCCCAGACAAAGCCCAGAATCGCGCCGCAGAACAGCATCACCCAGTAGTTGGGCAACAGCGACATCGGAATCATGCAAAGCCCGATTGTCACGCCGGCGATGCGCACAATGTTTGAATAGCCAATCGACTTGTGTATGCGCTCGAACAGCAGCGACCCAGCAACCGTGAACGCTGACATGGTCGTGATCAGTAATCCGAGTTGTTGTGGCTGATTGATGGCTTGATAATAACGAGGCAGCACCACCATTTCGGTAGGAATGTAGATGATGGCAAGCACTATAAAGCTGCTGAACACCACCAGGAGGGCCGGAATCTTGCCCAAGGTGACAAAACCTTGCAAGGCATAGCGAATCGGGTGGCTAGATTCGGGGTCGCCCTCTAACGGCTCCTGCTTTTCGGTCACGCGAATCATCAACACCAAGGCAGACGACACCAAACTAAAACCGGCAGCGGCCCAAAAAGCGGCATAGCTGTCAAAGGCCCAAATCATCAGGGCCGCCACACTTGGGCCAATCGCAAACCCGGCGGCCCCAATTGCCTCGTTTATGGAGTTTGCGCGGTCAATCGGCATTCCCGCGTGGTCGGCCGTGTCGGGAATCAAAGACTTTCGAGCTGGTTGCCCACCTGGCGTGATTGCTTTGAAAACCACAAGAAAGATCAGTATCGGCAGGTTCATGCCAACCGTAAGCGCGGCAATCGGAATCAGCGCGTTAGTGGCAAAAATGAACAGTTCAGACCAAAAGGCAACCCGACGCCGGCCAAACCGGTCAACCAACCCGCCAACAAAAGGCGTGAGCAGCAAACCGGGCACAGCGCTCGCGGCAATGACTATGGCTGCCAGGGTCGAAGAGTGAGTCACGTGCAGCGCCAACCAAGGCGTTCCGATGAATGTGGCAGCTCCCGATATGGTTGCAGACAACGACGATGCCTGCAGCAGAACGAATGGGCGCAACTTGGACATTGTTTCAGTCTAGGCGCTGGTTTTTTGGTGCCAAATCGCGTTTATAAAGATTGAATAACAGCGGGCTCAGATTGCCTGAAACCGCTTTCGTGAAACCGCTTTCGGCTCTACTATCTAGTTAGACGTGTGTGCGCGCGTTCCCGGTGATTTGGTTTTAGTGCGCTCTTGAGCAACGAAGCTTCATCACCCTTCATGACAGTAATGAAAGGAACACATGTTTTTGAAACTTCAAGGCTCTCGAAAGACAGGCATGAGAGTTTTGGTCGCTATCGTGACCACCGCTCTGGTGTCAATCGGAGTCAGCCCAGCACTTGCTGCTGATGCCCATCCTGTATTCATTTCGTTTGAGGCAGCCGACAATGGCGGCAAAGTCGCCGTGAGTGCCGATGGTCCATTCGGTGGTTCAAGCACTTCAATAGTTGACTCAACTCACCTGACCGGAAAAGCTCTTTCATTCGTTAAGTCAGGTGAAGTATGGGGCGGTGTGAACCTCCTTCTTGCAGGCACCAGTGCCTACAAGTATGCCGATGCAACCCACAAGGTCATCACCATGGACTACTGGTCAAACGACACCGTCGCTTCACCTGTCTTGATGAAACTGACCGCTGGGGGCTCCGCCGCTATGAAGGCAGTGGAGGCCAGCCCTGGCTTGAACCACTTGTCGTTCGACATGTCAACCGGCACTGGATGGGACGCAACCAAGGAATACACCGTGGTTACCGTGTTCCCTGACTTTGGTGCTGACGACTC
>Ga0136641_1000572_pt1 | contig 15739 bp, 15 predicted proteins | sample EliLak1302023Y_FD_115312 | JGI IMG/M metagenome (GOLD analysis project Ga0136641, IMG submission 115312) | Freshwater microbial communities from Elizabeth Lake, Yosemite National Park, California, USA - 13020-23Y | ecosystem: Environmental > Aquatic > Freshwater > Lake ...
CTAAAAAATTGTTTTTTAGGCTTCACGCGTCTAGCAATTAATGGACTGACTCCTGCTGGAAACCAACCTATGACATCTCCTTCTGGTAAATGGATTGTTGTCTGCAACGGAGAAATTTTTAATTATAAAGAACTTTCTCTTCTCTTTAACATTCCTCTTGAATACCTGGGATCTGATTGTTTTGTAATTCCTTGGCTTCTTGAACACTTATCTGTAAGAGATGTGTGCAGACAACTAGATGGTGTTTTTGCTTTTCTAGCATATAATACTGAAACTGATGAACTTCATGTTGGACGTGATTCGTTCGGTATCCGTCCCTTATTTTATTGCAAGGTTTCTCAAGGATATGCCTTCGGTTCTGAAATGAAATCGCTTATTGGCTTGAAGAGCGAAATTTCTGTATTTCCTCCATCATCGTATGGTATCTTCAATGAGTCTGTCCCTACAATTGAAAGATGGACTTCATTGACATGGCATAAGGATCCTGTACTTGTAAATGAGGGATCACAATGTATAAATAAAATAAATGAACTTCTTGTGGAATCTGTTAGAAAACGTCTTCTATCTGATAGACCTGTTGGTGCCTTGTTGTCTGGCGGTTTAGATAGTAGTTTAGTTGCAGCTCTTGCGGCAAAGATGCTAAGAAAAGAAGGAAAGCAAATTCATACTTTTTCAATTGGTCTTGGCGAATCACCTGATATTTTGGCTGCAAGAAATGTTGCTACCTTCATTGGATCTATTCACCATGAAATTATTAAGACACCTGAAGAATTCTTGGCTGCTGTCGAACCTGTTATTAATGCTGTTGAAACTTATGATATTACTAGTGTTCGCGCATCTGTTGGTAATTGGCTTCTTGGAAAGTGGATCAAAGAAAATACGGATATCAAGGTTATCTTGAATGGTGATGGCTCCGATGAACTTTTTGGTGGATATTTGTATTTCTATCGTGCTCCTACAATCCAAGCATTTGAAAATGAGATTGAACGTCTCTTGGATGAAATTCATTTGTATGATGTTGCTCGTTCTGAGCGATCTATGGCTGCACATGGACTAGAATCTCGTACTCCATTCTTAGATAGACAGTTAGTGGATGCTGTTCGCCGTATGCCTACTGAGTATTTTATGCCAAGTACGGAAAGATCGGAGAAGTGGATTCTAAGAACAGCATTTATGGACCAAGGATTGCTACCGGATGAGATCTTGTGGCGGCGCAAAGAGGCTTTCAGTGATGGAGTTTCTAGCAGAGAAAATTCATGGTTTGAGATTTTAAAGAGGGTTGCGAAAGATAAGGTTGCACATAGGGGTGTTCATTATACTCTTGCTCTTCAATACGAGCATAATCCTCCACAAACCGATGAGGCTCGGTGGTATAGGGATACTTTTGAAAACTACTTTGGAGCACAGGCTCATATTATTCCGCATATGTGGATGCCAAAATGGTCGCCTGAAACAACAGATCCTTCTGCTAGAACTTTGTCGCATTATACGGCAGCCACTTAATCAAATACTCTACTGATTTAACAGGAGATGTCTGTTCCAGATTTATTTAAACTTGTTGCTCGTGGTCTGCAAGACACACGACTCCAACCTAAACAACGTAGTCTAGCAGATATATCACAATATATTACTGTTTATAAGGCATCAACAAGATGGGCTGCACAGTTTGTTCGTGTTGATTTTGATACGAATCCCGACTTTGGCTTACAAGCATCTGTTACCCTGCCAAGAAAATATGATTTTATCCATCGTATCATTTTAACTGTTGTTCTGCCAGATATTTATACAGTACAGATAGCAGCATCTACCGCTGCCACATCTGCTGGAGCAACTTTTCTAGGTCCTTATTTTAATTGGACCAATAGTGTTGGACATGCACTAATTGCTAGCATCGATCTAGAAATTGGAGGAACTCGTGTGGCATCACTTGATGGACGTTTGTTAGAAGTCTTAGATGAATTTTATGAAGGACCCGAGAAACTTCTTGCAAAGAATGTGATGATTGGTCGCTCTGATACTTACTCAGTACAATCTACTGTTGGACCAAGACTTCATATTCCTTTGCCATTCTGGTTTTGTCAACATTTGGCTCAAAGTTTACCTATTGAAGCGCTTTCAGTTGATACTGTCCGCCTTCAAATTAATTTTAATCCAGTTTCTAGCATATATTACACTACTGCTAGAGGTTCCAGTTCTGATTTTACTGTTTACTCAGCAACTCCTAAAATGACAATGCCACCCTTAGAAGGAGCCCAGTTTTATCGGTCAAATGCTGCAGGATCGCTTCTGTATAATCTATCAGATTCTACTCCTCAATTTGGCATTAAAGGATCTGTTATTCCTAGCATAAGTATTCCTTCTAAACTTTCAATGGTTGATTGTTATCTTCTAACAGAATATATCTCAATTGATGAATATGAGACAGTTAATTTACGAAGTGCTGATTTAGAATATAAAGTTCCACTTTATAATGCAATAGCATCTGAAGATACACGAGGTCAACAAGTTCTTAGAGTTCCTATTACCTATAATAATCCTACGCAAGATATTCTTTGGTATTTTCACAATCCAAATGCAGATACATTTAATCAACCCTTCTTGGCTACTCGGGATTTATCAGGTTGTTCTGTTGGTACAGTTCCATGGGTATCAGATGGAACTGGGTTTGCATATTCCTATTCTGAGCCTCTTGCAGGAGTTTCCTTTACATTTAATGGTGTGCAACGATTTTCTCATTCAGAGCCTTCACTTTTCAGATCTTTATTGCCCCTAATTCATTATAGAAAAGCACCACGATTTTGGCGTTATTATTATTTATATACATTTAGTCATGGTGCTGGTGCTTGGGATGATACGGAACTTGGAAATCCCTATCAACCTAAGGGTTTAGCGAATTTTGATAAAATCTTGAGAAAAGAAATGGTTTTTAATTTACAGGCTGATCGTTTTGGCGCCTTTCCTAATCTGCGTCTGTACTTGTGGACAACAACTTGGAATATTCTACGCATCTATGGTGGGCGCGGTGCTTTCCTGTTTGCTATCTAAACTAGACCACACTTCATAAAAATTATTTACACATGGATGATCATGCAACCATCCACCGGAATCAGAGTATACACATTTTAATCCTCTTTCAATTAATTTTGTATCAACATATTGTTTTTCATGCAACTTAGTATAATCATTTTCAACAATCACTAGTTTTATGTTATCTAAAATGTCTGGATAATCTAAAACAATTGTGTAAAAAGATCCTTCACAGTCAAGAACTAAAGTATCAAATTCAATTGGATATTTTGCTCTGAGTTCTGGCAGATTTATTGTTTGAACACGTTCGTAACCTTCCGGTACTTGGTCATCATTCGATTCTGAAACTGTCCATTGTTTCTGTATTAACTTTCTTTTCGATAAGGCTGATTTTTCAATATGAAAATGTAAATTATTTGTGTCTCTATTTATTTCTAATTGATTTGCAAAATTTTGACCACATTCCATTGTGACTAAATTACAAGAGTCATGCAAGAGTTTGCCTATAATTAGACTATTTCTTCCAATGTTTCCACCGATTTCTAAAACTTTTTCATGTCCCTTTAACCAATGACTTGCCATTAATGTTTCAGGCAGTTCTTCATCCCATTCCCCAAATAGTAAATTTATTTCTTTTTGCATTTTTAGCAAATTCAAGTATGTTTTATAAAAAATGGAATGAACTACATTTTTACTTGGCACAACTTGAATCATATTGTTTACAATGTAAATGTGAATATCGCGTGTTTCATTGCATTTTGTTATTGTCTTTTTTACTAAATCGTAAATGTAAATATACTTTGTTTCACCGGGGAAAGGATCGCCAAATAATGCTGTAAGATTTTGACCTCCTGCAGGAATAAGTGCATGTTGTTTAGACTCTAAAACACACTTTTGACTAACTAGAGATGTTATATCTGTATGATTTTCATCAATGCCATAATAAAATAAATAATTAAAACTCATCTTATTTTAAAATTCTTAATTATTCATCCTTTTGAACGGATAAGGTAATTTCTACACTTTTATCTGCTGTCTTTGGAAAAAATACTTTTGCTACACGCTTGATTGAAGGTATTTCAATTTCATCCCTGTATTCTTCACCTGTCTTGATATATGTATCAATGGCTTCTTTTAATGCATCCATGCCTGAATAAGAGGAGGGAATTGCTAGATCTACTATCAATTTTCTCCAAAGTGTTACACATTCTTTTATGCGCTGTCCTTGGTTTTTTTCCATTACCAGACGGATTGAAAATCATTAGTTTTTGCATCCGCATCCAGAACAGATATTCTTGCCGATAACATAAAGAAGTTTTTCTTCATAGGAATTGAAGACTTTTATGCAAGGAGTTGCTGCATTATTTTCTGTGCATGTCCCACAATAAGTTGTGGATGCATTTATTGCTTGAGCCGTAAAGACTGTTACTTGCTTGGCATAATATGCATTTGCCTTCTTCTTCCTTGTGTTGTCAGATGCATCCATTCTACTTTATATAATTTGTAATTCTTTGAGAATCACGAATTAGTTATTTAGAATTTTAAATTTATTTAACGACGACCAGCCTTGCGGCTATTACGCTTAGGTCTTGCACCTGCACCTACACCCTGGGCTCTGTTTAGTGCTTCATACGCATTTCCTTCTCCTTGAGATAAACCAAACGGATTTTCACTTTCACCAGCATTTGCAGTTTCAGGTACATTTCTACCAAAGCCTGAATAATTGCCTTCCTTCCCCTTTCTTAATGTTAGTCCACGAGGAACACCTAATGTATTTCTGACACGTCTGAAAAAGCCACGAGGAGCCGGTTGAACGGTTCTGAAATTATTCTCAAAGGGTAAATTTTTCGGTTGTTCTCCTCTATTTGCGGCAATTCGTCTTAGATTGCTTAATTCATTACGCTCAGGCATAGGAGGGGGCGTTGAGGATAAAGGGGAAGGGGAAGGAGAAGGCTTGCGGCTAAATACAGATTTGAGTGAATTACCGAGACGTCCAAAGAAACCCTTCTTCGGGGCTGCAGGAGCAAGAGCCACCTGTTGAGCAGCACGGTTAGCATTTGTATATCTGTTTGAGCCGATAACGCCGGGAACATATCCAGATGAATTAGGCTTGGAGGCATTCACCTTTCTCGTGAACATGCTGCCGATTCTGCTGCCAAAACCGGAGAGACCTTGCTGGGCAGCGCGTCCATATGATGCCACATTGGAACGGTACTTTTGTGTCTTATTAAACATCTTGTTCACGGATGCCTTCGCATTTGAGCCCTGCGCCAACTGCTGGAGTTCATCCAAGACCTGCACGTCCTTCAAGAACTGAGCATAGGCTGTTCTGATCGCTTCAGCCTTCGCCATCGGATACTGGGCTTCCGGTACATTGCCCAACGCAGACGCAGCCAAATACATCTTCTCAACAAGGACATTGAGTTCAGTGAAGTCATCCTTGATTTCATTAATTGCTGCTGATTGTTGACGGTTTACTGTCAAATTGCGTCCTCCAACATTTGGAAGTGCAGAAACAGGCTGTAACGGCGCAAGTTGTGTATCAACCGCATCCTGCTGTTCCTTGTTCAACTTATCGAATAGATCATCGGCAATTTCCTTAGCAAGTCCTTTGGCAGCCATCTTGATATCACCCTGCTTGCCAGCAAGTAAACGCTTGACAGTCTTGATCTCAGCCTCCACGCGGTTCTGCACAGCGGCATTGTTGCTGAAGCGGCTTGTACGCGCCTGCTTAGCCGCATTCACAACCTGCTGGATACCCTGCTTGTTGAGGGTCTGGTATTCCGAGATCGCCTTGGCTAACTTCTTCATGCGCGGGTCAGTACCAAGACCAAAGACATTCGCTAGCGTGATACCGGGGTACAACTTCTTGAAGTCGAAACCACCAAGGGCTTGGAAAGCACCAGCCATAGCCAAACCAAGTATGACAAAACCTTGACCAATGAGATAAGAACCATACATGGGAGCACCTACAGTTGCTACGACTGCACCGCCAGCAACTGAACCAACAGCCTGGAGAGCCATTAGGAGAGGAGATAGGTCAATCGCAAATCCCCTTAGTCCTGACAAATATTTGCCAAAGTTTATTCCCTTAAATGTCCACGCCTTGGGCTCTTCCTTAACCTGCTGCTCTACCGTCTTGCCCTTACCTGATCTTAATCCAAAACCAGGCATGCTCCACGCGGAACCCTTACCTAGAGGACCTGTGCTCTTAAAAGTTACTGCAGTTTCACCGGTCATTGTTCTTTGCACTGTGGCTGCATACGTGCCCGGAGCCAAGCCAACAGGAGGGCAAGGAACACCACCGGGAATAGGGAGAGGTGATGTCGCAAGTCCGGGTACAACTAAACTATTTGCAGCGCTAAGGATTGCAGGCGCATTCGCCACTACACCGGCACCAGGAGCAGCAACAGGCGGTAAGACACCTGATAATGAAGCAAGTCTATTCGCCGCACCAGCATTCGCGTTACTAGATGCCGCCGCCGCATTATAACCAGAAGCCGGTGATCCACCAGCATTTACTACAGCAGCCTGAACTTCAGAAGGAGGAGCATTAGATTCAGCAGCGGCAGCCGCCGCCTCAACAGCCGCAGGAGGAGCACCTGATGCAGCCGCCGCTTCAGCAGCCGCCGCCCCAGCAGCCGCACGAGTAGCCTCCTGTGACTCAGCCTCCGCCTCTATTCTAGCAGCCTCTATTCTAGCAGCCTCCGCATTCGCAATTCCACCTGCATTTGCAGAAGCAGCTTCAGATGCCGCAGCAGCTTGTCCTACATTTCCACCAGCCGCAACAACAGCCTCTTCAGCAGCCGCCGCCGCAACCTGACCTTCTTGACCAGGAGGAGCATTTGCAACTGCATTCGCAACCGCGTTGGCTGTAGCATTCACAACAGTGGGAGATGCACCCGCTGCCGCCGCAGCCTTAGCCGCAGCATTTCCAGCAGCAACAGCATTTGCCGGTTTATTTTGACTAGCCATTTCTTTCTGATTATTACCGACATTTTCTTCAGAACCGGGGGCTTCTTCTGTTTCATTAGGTTGAAGATTAACAGATCTTTTTCTGCTTTTTGGTCCACTTTGTAAATAATTCCGAACCGCCTTTGCTCTTTTTTCATTTGCTGGACTTAATGAAAGTTTTGCTGCCGGCTTAGGAGGAGATACAGATTGTCTAGGAGCACCTGAACCTTGAGCACCTCTTAATTTATTTCTTACTGCTTGTGGTAATACTCTACCTGCAAGACGTCCAGTTTCATCAACTGATACTGTACTTCCACGGAGACCTTGTACCTGCTCATGAACCAAGGCTTCTTTTGCCTCTTCAGCCTTCTTTTCTGCCGCTGCTTTTCTTGCAGCCTGCAACTGTCTAAATTGTTCTAAAGCAGACATCTTTACTTCTTGCTGCGAAGAATCTCCAGGAATTAAGGAACTAACTTCTTCAACAACTTGCTTGATTCCTTCACCAATCTTTTCCGCAATAAGAACTATGGGATTTCTAGGTGACTTTTAACCATGCAGTCCATGAATAACTCTTTGTGCTTTTGACCGCAAATCTCCCTCAGGATTTAATCTTTTTATTTCTTCATTTGTATTATATCCATTCATCCCTACATTCCAAACTCTTAAAAAATAATTTTTTTTTTATTAGATCTAATTAGACTTTAGAACTTCATCCACAATAGGAGAAATGATAGTATTTACACCTAGTGTGAAATAATGCTGCGTTGACACATACTGATAAGGCTGTCGCCTATATTCCTCATCATTATCATCTTCATCTTCATCAAATGGTGGAGTATATATCATCTTTTCATTATACTGATAACTCAAATAAGGAGTAAATTTTTCCTTATCAGGTATATCTTTTGTCCTAGTAAATAGAAATCTAATGCAAGAATTTGCAGGAATGATCTGAATATTTACATCCCGTTTTTCAGATGAATTTAAGAACTCAAAACCATACGGAATACCTAGGCTAAACATCTCAGTAATTTGATTTCTAGTTGTAATTTCAACACAGAACATATTAGGATTGGTTGGTGATTGATAACAAGATACATTCATTTTCCCCTACATGTATTCAAAATATATTACTTTTCAATTTTTTACGCTAAGTGTGTTAGCCATCCGGGTCGCATTTTTTAGGCTTACTGAGTAAGCAAAAAATGGAAAAATAAGATAATTTTACGCTCATTACACTATACTTCATTTATTGCCTCTTGATACATATTCTCTATTGCTAGATCATGCACTTCAGCATAATCACGAGCAACGAAGACTTCCTTAGTAATCGGATCTCTTATGTAAAAGATTCCATTCTTATCGCCCATAATCTGATACAAAATTTCTTCAATATCTGTTCTAGGTCTGCTATGTTGTCTTTCCCAACGTTTCAACTTATCCGACCATAAAAGTTGCGCAGGAGCAATTGATCTTCCATCGTCTGTCTTTCTAACTTTCGTAAATTCCTTAACCAATGCTGCAACTCTATTTCCACCCACTAATCTGTCATTTATCTGAATTTCTCTTAATGGAATCCATGCTCTTAAAGTCTTCACTTCATAGTCTCCATCTAATCCAAGTGAATAGTCATTATCTTCGGTTGTAGATGGAGATGCATTAATTTGTTCATCAACCTTCTTCTGCACTTGCAGAGAGATATCGGATGATTCTTCAAAATCTGCAACTAAAAGCGGTCCCGTATCTGACCGGATCCAAAATCTGTGATTTGTTGTATTCAAGCAGAATATTAATTTATAAGATTTATTCGTCTTTGCTGATGGATGATTTCCTGCAAGAATCCATTTGTTTCCGTATCGTATTAAGTGATTCCTAGATATTGGTGCTCCTTCAATGGATACCATTTCTGTTCGTTTTCCATCAAATTCAAAGAAAGATTCTACAAAGTTGGGAGCACCACTAGACCATAATTGTTCACCAGCAACTAATACTTCAATAGGTTTCCATGAACCATCCGCCATTCTTACAGGAGTTCCTGCAGGAAAGCATCCAAATGTATCCAAGAATGCAAAAATTGTACCTTTTGCAAAGGTTGATCCCGCCGCTAATCCAGAGATTCCAGAAAACATGATGGCGATAAAAAGAGCAAAGACGCGCCCCATTAAATTTTCCAAATTCTTGAATTTTCCCTTGATTGTTTGTAAAATCATTTGGATTCGTAAATTGAATGAACGAGCGATAGAACCAATTCCATCTGTTAGACTTGTTAGAGTTGTACGAACACTCATGAGACCGGAACCAGCAGAAGCCATTGCGGAATTAAGCGAATTAGAAACTTCATAGATTGGTGCAAGAACACCAGGAGCTTCTTTTAAAAAAACATTCTTCATGCAGAATTCAATATTCTCTTGTGCATTATAACCGTAGAGACCAGCGAAAGGCATAATATCAGGACGGCATCTATATTTGGGCCAATTCTGGGAAACTTCTTGGCTTGTTCCTAGTCCTAAAATTAAGACTATTCCAAGTGTAAGAACTGCTGTAAGAATTCCTGGTTTTAAGAATGGATTACCTTGATCCAATGGAACCATAACTTGATTTATTGGTTGTGGCATGTTTGCCATTGTTGGTGGATTTTCAAATGTCTTATCCATCCCCTGCTTTAGCGTGATAAACTACTATATTCTTTTTGCCTTGCAGGATAAAAGAATATTTAGATTTAGATTTAAATTATTCATAATTACTTACGCATTGTCTTCTTCCCCTTTGTCTTCTTCGCCTTCGGCGTCTTAGCCTTGGCACCTCCCCTCTGCTTGCGGTTCTTAAGACTCCGTCTTCTTGTTGATGTCGTGCCAGAACCCATGGATGAAAGATTGAAAGATTTAGGAGGTGCACCCTCTGCAGAACCTGTTACTGATGTACCGGAATTGGCAGAAGGAACATTATTGTTATTATTCGTATTATTATTCGTATTATTATTCGTATTATCTACCTTGACTACATTTGTTCTGTTGCTGTTACGGCGATTGTTACTGCGATTGTTATTGTTAACAGGAATTATATTACTGTTTCTCTGCGCATTTTTTGCAGCCTGGTTTGCATTATTGATAGCACGATACTTATTGCTGTTACCATTATTTGCAGGAGCATTTACTGTAGGAACCGCTGTAGAAATCGCTGATACGGGTTCATTACCATTAGCACCCGGAACTTCAGGTTTACTTGTCATAGCACCCATTTCTATTAATAGACAAAGAAAATTCAGGATGTGTTTGGCTCATCCTATAAATAATGACCAAATATGACAGGGATGAGTGCGAAACTCGCAGGAATCAATATTGTTCTAGTCATCGGTCTTGCAGCGGTCTATTCATACGGACAGCGAAGCGAAATCATGGCAAACTGGGCAAAAAGACGCTGTGAACCCGGGATTGTTGCATCTGCCGGTCTATATCAGCCATCTGATGATAAACGCAGCACCGCTGAATTCACACAGGAAAACTTTCAATTCTGTCAGGGCAAACTTGCTGCTCAGGCTCTTGATGTTGCTGCTGCTCCCGTAAAATTCTTGCAAGAACAACAAAAGAATGTTGTAAATACAATTACTAGTAATGTAAGCGCAGTTCAAGGAATTGGAGCAACTATTGCAAAAATCTTTAATGACATGATGGAATCTGTTAAGAAACGTTTTGCCGGAACTTATGTTGAAATAAGTAATTCATTTGCTCTTCTGTGGAACATGATGGGTAAAATCATGGCTTCCATGACAGCAGTATTTTTATCCCTGATAGGTGTTCTTGTTACATTCACTACAATGATTCAAGTTGCAATGTACGTAATTGCAATTGTTGTTGGAATTCTTATTGCACTTATGGTTATTTTTGCTGCTTTTCTTTCGCCTGTAAGTTGGTTAGTCTTTGCAGGAATCTCATTAATTGGTATTATCCTAGGTGCTGTAGTTGGTGTGGTTGCTTCAAATGGATTCTGTATTGGAGGTGAAACCCCAATTGAAATGAAGGATGGTTCAACAAAACGGCTTGATTCTGTCAATGTTGGTGATGAATTAGCAGATGGATTTGGAACAGTAACTGCAACAATGGAGTTTCTAGTTCCCGAGAAAGATAGACAACCTCTGATCTCTATCCACGGTGTTACAATGAGTAGAACTCATCTTGTGCAGCATGAAGGTAAAGCAATTCAAGCAGGTAATCATCCTAATGGTATTTACGCCTCTAGCAGAAAGACTTTATATAATCTGAATACTACGAGCAGAAAGATTCCTGTAAGATCACTAATAGGTCAACTTGTTTTATGGGACTGGGAAGAAATTCCCGAAGATGATGAGGTACAAATTAATCATTGGAAGAGATGGGCTTTTGCAGCACTAAATCCAAATTTACTTTACATAGAGCAAAATCCTGAGAATGTTGAAGCGGCTTTTCATGGTTCTCTTCTTGTTGAAAAAGATGGTGAATTAGTTCCAATCAGCCTCATAGTACCTGGAAATGTAATTCGTTGCTCAACCGGCTACACAACTGTCTGTGGTTCAGTAAAACTCTTGATAGAGAAAGGAACCCCTATATATGATGGAATAACTGAAGGTGCATGGTTTATGGATAAAGGTGGTCGGTGGATTTCTCCGAAGTTCAAAGGAGAACAGACTATCTTGCAGGAAGATTTGATTATGTATCATTTATTTACGGAAGCAGGTAATTTTCAACTTCAAGATTGTTTTGTTCGAGATTTTTCTGAAGTGGGTCTTGATGTTCTTCCGCAATCCTACGATTTTGTTTGTGGAAGATAGAGATGAAACTGAGTTTTGTGTGGTTAATTTCAATGCTTTCCCTGCTCTTTCTAGCAAATATCATGATGGTTCTTGGCTATGTAAATACTCAGAACACCATGAATGAGCAGTTTGTTGAACATTTCTTGAATCCTGCGCCTTCTCTTGCGTCTGGCGGCTATGAGTCAATCGGTGAATACGATAATCTTGCAAATAAGCCGACTAATGGGAAGTCTGACTGGCGTGCAACTTCTCCGGATGAGCCGTTGACGGGTCCTGAGTTCAAGGTGGATGATGATCACCTCTACATGTTTGCGAATAACCAGTGCAAGCCTGAGTGCTGCGGTGCCTCCTTCTCTTGCTCTGGCGGATGCGTTTGCACGACGCCTGGTCAGCGTGACCAGATCAACAAGCGTGGTGGTAATAATACGGGACCGGCTGCGTCTGTCTAAGACCTAAGACAATAATCTAATTTCTAATAGATACTCTGCTAGAAACTAGAATGGTAGATAAAGAAATAAAAACTGAATTTCTTGCAATCATTTTTGCATGGACTAAAGGTGATTCATACCCTGATATTTATACAATGCTTGTTGTATGGCTTTTAAAAAATAAAAATGAAATTAAAACTCAAAATGAAGTTGTAGAGATTTTACAACGTATGGATTCTGATGAAATTAAAGAAATTGTTGAAGATGTTTTGATAGGTATGAAATATTTTAATTTGCGAAAAGAGATTTTAATAGACCGCTGATGCATAAAAAGGCTCCGGCGTATCCGGTGCTACAAAGAATTCTTCTTCTTTCTTCTGTCCTTGAATTTTGACATCATCAAGAAAAATAGTCTGAATTGGTCCCATCTGACCATTACCCCAACAGACTCTGTAGTGGATATGGGCTTCTAGGCGTCCAGCAACAGGTACTGTGTAAGGCTGCGGCTTTCTTACACGAAGTGTTACCATATTATCATTTCCTACAATTGCTACACCTGCATTCTCAAATCCAAGATATGCTTTACGCCAATCATTTAATTCAGATAAATGCTCATTTGTCGGTTCAGCAGCCCAGAATAGAACTTTTTTGCCCGGACCTTGCACCGATATTTTCTTCTCATAATCTGCATTTTCAGGAACTGTTTCTTTAAGGACCGAGCAGGGACTTACAGTTGTACCTAAGAAGGGTAGAAATGTTGCTCTATCAAAAGCCAAATAGAGTGCGCAGACTCCTACAACAATATAAAGCAGATTCTTTCCAGCAGATAAGTTCTTGGAGAACGCGTTAAAACTGAGAACAAGAGAAGTCACAACAATTATGATAGCAGCAAAAAAGTGAAGCCATTTAGAGGTGTCTTGCATGGTATATCTAATTATACTATAGAAAATGTCTCTTAAACTAATCTGGTTATCTGGATGGGCTTCATCGGGAAAAGATACTGCCGCTGAAGTTCTTTGTGCTGCTGGAGCAAAAAAATTGGCATTTGCAGATTCACTAAAAGATATGGTTGCAGAGAAATATGGTTTTCCGCGTCATTGGTGCGATTCAGTAGAAGGCAAAGCCACTGTGATATCTGAGGAAGGTATTTCTGTACGGGAACTTTTAATAAAAGATTCTTTTGAAGCAAAAAAACAAGATGTCAATGTATTTGCTAGAATTGTGTTTGAAAAAATCCTAAATGAATTTGTAAAAGGAACGAAGATTATTGTTATTTCAGATTGGCGTTTTCCTCATGAATATCATTTTGTAACGGGAGCAACTGCAGGAATTCAACCTATTACTGTAAGAATTACAAGACCTGGTTTAGAGCCTCTAACAGATGATTCTGAACATCAATTAGATTTATGGGATTTCAATGAGTATATTGAAAATAATGTACTAGAAGATTTTCAGAATCGTGTTGCAAAAATATTGGATTAATATAGGAAATGTCACTTACAAAGGATTTTTGCCATTGTGTTAAGAAAGTCCGTCGTTCCATCAAACTTAGAAGAGGACAAAAGAGAACTCCTGCATCTCGTGAATCTGCTGCCATTGCAGTATGTGTTCGCTCTGTCTTGCAGACTAAGGGTTTGACTCTAAAGAAGGTTCGTTGCTTGCCGAAGAAGAAGGCGCGTCTCTTTACGCAAAAACTCCGTAAATAAATACTTTACTGGGAATAATGAATAAGGAGTTGAAGAGACGAGTTACATTAATGTCCAACTTTTACAATGAAGAATATTTGCTGCCATTTTGGTGTGAGTATCATAAACCTCTGTTTGACGATGCTATCCTAATTAATTATGATTCAACTGACAAATCTGTGGAAATAATCAATCGGATTTGTCCTGAATGGAAAATTGTGAATACACGAAATAAGGATTTTGATGCTATTGAAATTGATCGAGAAATTATGGATATAGAATCTGATGTTAGTGGCTATAAGTTTTTTTTGAATACAACTGAATTTTTTCTGATTGGTCCAGATTATCGCTCTTATTTGAAACCTGCAGATAATGAATATTTGGAATTTCCTTCTTTAACTGCTTTATCAAAACGCAAGTGTCATTATCCCACGTCTGTAAAAGATCTTTTTGGAGACATTGATTTCTTGCATGATAAAATAAGATCTCCAAGATATATGCTTTCTCATAAACATGGAAATTATACACCCGGTCGTCATACAAAACGTTTTGAATTAACAAATTTGTTACCCGGTTATGTAATCTGGATGGGTTATTATCCTTGGAATGATCGTCTTTTGCTAAGAAAGTTGCAAATTAAGAACAAGATGTCTGAAAGAGATAAGAAAGAAGGATTTGGACATCAACATTTAATGGATTATGAAGAAGTTGAAATGGAAAAGAAATTTGCAATTTGCAAGGCTAAACCAGCGGATTCATTTGAAGTTTTCAAAATGCTGAGATTCTTGTATAATATTCAGCATAAGTAGGATGGATTTTTCCACAATACAGATAATAGGAATAATTCATATTATATTATCTGCAATTATTTCGGTATATTTTCTTTTTGCTACAAAATCATTTGATATTTATTATGTTTTATATTTTCTCTTATTGAATCTTTCATGGATTTATATGACAAATGAATGTTTCTTTGCTTATTTATTCAAAAAAATAGAAAATCAAGAATATAAAATGGGTTCTAATACTGAATTAACAGACTATAAAGCAGTACTAGGTGACATTCCTGCAGAAATGTTTCGTCAGTATCTTCTAACTGCTTATTTTATAAATCTTGTTTTTATTTTGTCTCGTTCTTTCACAGGAAATGAGAAAATTATACTAGGGCTTGTTACATTGAGTTATATAATTTATATTCAATCAATTCATTTTCCTAATAAGACGCTAAAAAAAACAAGTATTAATTTTCATGAACTTTTCTGTATAATTGCACTAGGCATATTTGGTTTAAAAGTCAGCATTAAGTGATTCATTTGAATCTTCTCTTTGTCTTCTGTGCTGTCTTCTAAAATATTGATAGCATGAAATAATTACACCAATTATAGTGGACAAAACAACAATAAGAGAAACACTTACTGCAAGAGCAGAATCTGTTATATCATCATAAAAAGTCATTTATTTTTTTGGCTTTTTATGTTTATATGTCTTTTTATGTTTATATGTCTTTCGGATTAAAGAGAAACTAACTACAAAGAATAGGATGGCCGCAAGCAGGCGAATTCAAAAGGAGATAGATGACATTTCTAAAGATCCACCAGCAAACTGTACCGCTGGACCTATAGATGATAATATTTATTGCTGGGAAGGAATGATTTTTGGACCGGATGATTCACCTTATGTTGGAGGTGTTTTTAAACTTCGTATTCAATTTCCGATAGATTATCCCTTTAAACCACCCTCTGTAAATTTTACAACAAAAATATTTCATCCAAATATTAATTCTGCAGGAGTAATTTGTTTAGATATTTTAAAAACTCAATGGTCTCCGGCTTTAACAGTTTCTAAAGTTTTGCTATCAA
>Ga0136641_1000573_pt1 | contig 15735 bp, 15 predicted proteins | sample EliLak1302023Y_FD_115312 | JGI IMG/M metagenome (GOLD analysis project Ga0136641, IMG submission 115312) | Freshwater microbial communities from Elizabeth Lake, Yosemite National Park, California, USA - 13020-23Y | ecosystem: Environmental > Aquatic > Freshwater > Lake ...
CCCAATGGCTGATTTTTAACAAAATTGATGCGTTACCAGAAGATAGACGTCCTGCATTTGTTCAGGATGTGTATCTTTTTGAGGGTCTTTCTATTCCCAGAATTTTTTTGAGTGCCCGCAGTGGGTTGAATTTGGACAGTTTGCGCCAACGTTTGCTAGAACATTCGCACAAGCAGGAAGAAGAGCGTTTAACCCTACTGCCCGCCGATCTCACTGCATAAGGATTTAGGATATCAATCTCTTTAGGCACAATGTCGACCTGCAGCTTTTTTTTTACTGATTGCATATGAACAATAAAACTCGGCCTTGGCCTTTGATGAACGGATTAACCCATCTGCAATGGTTTGCACATTGGACACGCCTTGTTGTGGCTGCCGTTTGGCGGCGTTTACTTGGCATGTTCAATTTGAACGACGGCAAATGGGGACGGGGCGAAGAGCAACCAAACAATGCCTCTAATGGCAATGAACCTGGTCAGAATCCACCTCCTGAAGGGAATCGTCGTCCCCCCCCTTCCAACGGCCCGCCTGATCTCGATGAGCTTTGGCGTGATCTGAACCGTAAATTAGGTCAGTTGTTCGGCGGTAAAGGCGGACCGGGATCTCATCCGCCGGGTTCAGGCGGCGGTTTTCCAGAGCCCTTTAAGAACGCGCGCCTTGGCATCGGAGTGGTATTGACCGTATTGTTTTTAATTTGGATGTCTACTGGTTTTTTCATTGTGCAAGAGGGACAGCAAGCCGTCATCACCCAGTTCGGCCGCTACAACAGCACCGTAGGGGCGGGTATCAACTGGCGCATGCCTTACCCCATTCAGCGCCATGAGGTTGTTTTTGTTACCCAAATTCGATCTCTGGATATTGGGCGCGACGCCGTCATCAAAGCCACGGGTTTGCGCGAATCGGCCATGTTGACCGAGGATGAAAATATTGTCGAGATCAAGTTTGCAGTGCAATACCGCCTGACTGATGCCCGTGCCTATTTATTTGAAAGTAAAAATCCGACTGATGCAGTGATGCAAGCGGCCGAGACTGCGGTACGTGAGGTTGTCGGCAAAATGCGTATGGACGCTGCATTATCAGAAGACCGCGAGCAAATTGCGCCGCGTGTTCGCGCCATTATGCAAACCATTTTGGATCACTACAACGTAGGTATCGAAGTTGTTGGTATCAACTTGCAGCAAGGTGGCGTCCGCCCCCCTGAACAAGTTCAAGCGGCTTTTGATGATGTGCTCAAAGCTGGACAGGAGCGCGAACGCGCTAAAAATGAAGCTGAAGCCTACGCCAACGATGTGATACCCAGGGCCGTCGGTTCTGCATCTCGACTCAAGCAAGAAGCGGATGCTTACAAATCCCGCATCGTTGCTCAGGCTCAAGGCGATGCGCAGCGCTTTCGCTCGCTTTACAGCGAATACCAGAAAGCGCCACAGGTCACTCGAGACAGGCTTTACATCAATGCCATGAAAGAGATGTACAGCAACGTCACCAAGGTATTGGTGGAGTCTCGTCAGGGTTCCAACATGTTGTATCTCCCTTTAGACAAAATCATGCAGATGAATGGCGTCAACCCAGTTGAATCCCCCGCATCTGCGGCCAGTTCTGGTAATGATTCAAGCAGCAGTAACAGTTCAGTTCCAGCGCCTGCCACCATAGAAAGCAGCAGCCGCAGCCGCGACAACCGTCAGCGTGACCGCGATCTTCGATAAGGTGTAACAGACATGAATAAATTAGGTTTTTATATTTCCTCACTGTTGCTGGCATTGCTCATCCTCAGTTCGACTGTTTTTGTGGTTGACCAGCGTCAGTATGGCGTGGTGTATTCGCTTGGACAAATCAAGAAAGTGATCACTGAACCTGGCTTGAATTTCAAACTTCCCCCGCCGCTACAAAACGTCAACTTCATCGACAAGCGGCTGCTGACGCTGGACAACGTGGACTCAGAACCGATGCTGACGGCTGAAAAACAACGCATGGTGATTGACTGGTATGTGCGTTGGCGCATTTCCGACCCCTCTCAGTACATTCGCAATGTGGGCTTGGATGAAAAAGCCGGTGCGCAGCAACTCACGCGCGTGGTGCGCAATGCTTTTCAGGAAGAAATCAACAAACGAACCGTTAAAGATCTGTTGTCCCTCAAGCGCGAAGCACTGATGGTGGACGTCAAGCGTGAAGTTTTGGAAATTGTCAAAGGCTCTAACCCTTGGGGAATTGATGTGGTTGATGTCCGAATCACCCGTGCAGATTATGTAGACACCATCACTGAGTCTGTTTATCGCCGCATGGAAGCCGAACGCAAGCGAGTGGCCAATGAGTTGCGATCTACCGGTGCTGCTGAGGGTGAAAAAATCCGCGCAGATGCGGATCGTCAGCGCGAAGTCACTTTGGCTAATGCCTACAGGGATGCGCAAAAAATCAAAGGTGAGGGCGATGCCGAGGCTGCCCGTTTGTATGCTGACGCCTTTGGCAAAGATGCCCAATTTGCCCAGTTCTACCAAAGCATAGAAGCCTACAAAGCCAGCTTTAACAAAAAGTCGGATGTCATGGTGTTAGACCCTGGCAGTGATTTTTTCAAAGCCATGCGCGGAAGCGGGTCTGCAGCACCTGCAAAAAAATAAGCTCTCTACCGTGGACCGAGAGACTTTGTGGATGGCGTTTGCACTGGTGCTGATTGTTGAAGGTTTTTTACCCTTCATATCACCTGCCTCTTGGCGTCGCACTTTTATGCAAATCATGCAGCTGTCGGACGGTCAAATAAGGTTCATAGGGCTTGGTTGTGTATTGGTTGGCTTGGTAATGTTGGAGTGGCTGAAATGACGCCCTCGCCGAGCCAGGGTTGGCATCAGCGCCTTACTCTCACAGACCAGTAGAATCTCTTTTTTCACAGTACTTTACTCTCATGGCTGCCTGGGTTTTGCCGGATCACATAGCGGATGTTTTGCCTTCAGAGGCCCGGCATATTGAAGAATTGCGTCGACTGTGCCTAGATACGGCGCGTGGCTTTGGCTATGAACTGGTCATGCCGCCCTTGGTTGAACATATCGAATCTCTCTTATCAGCCTCAGGCAGCGTGCAGGATCTCCAAACATTCAAAATGGTCGATCAATTGTCCGGCCGAACCTTGGGTTTACGCATAGACACCACCCCCCAAGCTGCTCGTATAGATGCCCACCTCCTCAACCGAAGTGGCGTTACCCGGCTTTGTTATTGCGGCTCTGTGGTGCACACCTTGCCTGCCAGTCCTTATGCAACCAGAGAACCCCTGCAAATGGGCGCAGAAATTTACGGACACGCCGGCTTGGAAGCAGACTTGGAAATACTTCAATTGGCCATGCAAAGTCTGCACTCATCGGGTCTGAAAAGTTTCCATGTGGATTTGAGTCACGCACGTATTCTTCCTGCCTTGCTTAAAAACCATGAAACCAATGCCGAGTTGTCTGCTCGCATCACCGAAGCATTGGCGCACAAAAATGTCAGCGGGATGCGAGAAATCTGCCAACATTTACCGACATCGCTTGCCAAAGGTTTGCAAGCGATGGTTCAGATGTATGGGGACATCAGCTTATTGAAGCAAGCCCGACTGGAATTTGCCGACTGGCCTGAGGTGCTGCAATCTCTGCAAGAACTTGAATGGCTGGCAGATCACGCAGACTTCCCGGTCAGCATTGACTTGGCTGATTTGAGAGGCTATGCGTATTACAGCGGGCCTCGTTTTTCTATCTTCGTACCAGAGACCAGTGACGCCTTGGTTCGAGGCGGTCGCTACGATGAAGTCGGGGCTATTTTTGGGCGTAAACGTCCTGCGGTTGGATTCAGCCTTGATATCAAGGCTTTGGTGGGTTTGTTGCCACACCCGAAATTACAAGCTGCCATTCGTGCGCCATGGCGTGAAGATGCACAACTGAGCCAAGCCATTGCGAAATTGCGCAGTCAAGGGCAAACTGTTGTTTGTTTGCTGCCTGGCCATGACAGCGAGGTGGATGAATTTTTCTATGACCGTGAATTATTTGACGATCATGGAACATGGACACTGCGCACCTTGAATAACAACTGAGACTAAGACTACAAATTTATGAGTACCAAGCAGTCAAGACACGTGGTGGTAGTGGGTACCCAATGGGGCGACGAGGGCAAGGGCAAATTGGTCGATTGGCTGACCGAACGCGCCCAGGGTGTAGTCCGTTTTCAAGGCGGTCACAATGCTGGACACACTTTGGTGATCAATGGCGTAAAAACTGCGCTTCATCTCATACCTAGCGGCATCATGCGACCAGGTGTTCGGTGTTACATCGGTAATGGGGTGGTGTTGTCTGCAGGAAAATTATTCGAAGAAATCGAAGGCTTAGAGAAAGCCGGTGTGGAAGTACGTTCTCGTCTTCGTATCAGCGAAGCCTGCCCCTTGATTCTGCCGTTTCACGCTGCGCTAGATGTGGCCCGCGAAGCGGCCAGAGAACAGGGAGGGGCAGAAAAAATCGGCACAACTGGACGCGGTATTGGCCCCGCTTATGAAGACAAAATTGCCCGACGTGCACTGCGTGTCCAAGACCTTAAATATCCAGAGCGTTTCGCTACCAAGTTGCGCGAATTACTCAGTTTGCACAACCACATATTGACCAGTTTTTTAGGCTCGCGAGAGTTCACTTTTGGCGACGCCTTAAAGCCATATATCCAAGATGGTGAAGTGCAGTTTCAACCTGTCTACGATGAAGCCATGCGTCATGCCCAGTTGCTCAAACCTATGATGGCTGACGTTTCGCTTGAACTCAACCAAGCGCATGCAAGTGGTCTTAATCTTTTGTTCGAAGGTGCACAAGGTACCCTGCTGGACGTAGATCACGGCACTTACCCATTTGTCACCTCTAGCAATTGCGTTGCAGGCAATGCTGCTGCCGGCTCAGGTGTAGGGCCGGGCATGTTGCATTACATCTTGGGTATTACCAAGGCCTATTGCACACGTGTGGGAGGGGGGCCTTTCCCTAGCGAGTTGGACTGGGAGGTAGAGGGTACACCTGGCTGGCACATGAGCACTGTAGGCGCAGAAAAAGGAACAACCACCGGAAGGTATCGCCGCTGCGGTTGGTTTGATGCCGCTTTGCTTAAGCGCAGTGCGCAAGTCAACGGATTAACCGGTCTATGCATCACCAAACTGGATGTATTGGACGGATTGTCTGAACTCAAGTTATGCACCGGATACCAATTGCATGGTCAACTCATTCATATCCTTCCCAATGGTGCAGATGAAATTGCCGATTGCCATCCTGTCTACGAGACCATGGACGGCTGGAGTGATAGCACGGTAGGTATCACTCAATATCAGAAATTGCCGCCTCAAGCGCAAGCCTATCTCAAGCGTATTGAAGAAGTAACTGGTGTGCCAATTCACATGATTTCAACAAGCCCAGACCGTGACCACACCATTCTCATCCGCGATCCATTCCAACCCTGAACCGAGAGTATTCCCATGTTGACTGAAGACGGTAAACATTTGTACGTGTCTTACGATGAATACAACAATCTGATTGAAAAACTGGCCATCAAAATTCACCAGTCCCATTGGGAATTCGATACCATTTTGTGTCTGGCTCGTGGTGGTATGCGTCCCGGCGATGTGCTGTCGCGTATTTTCGATAAACCATTGGCTATCATGTCTACCAGTTCTTACCGTTCAGAAGGCGGCACTGTGCAAGGCCATCTTGATATTGCCCGGTACATCACTACACCTAAGGGTGAAATTGCGGGACGCGTGCTGTTGGTGGATGATCTTGCTGACTCCGGCCATACACTGAATGCAGTGATTGACATGTTGAAAAATAATTACGCGCCTATCACCGAATTGCGCAGCGCGGTTATTTGGACCAAAGGCGTGTCGTCTTTCGCGCCAGATTTCTCGGTGGAATTTTTACCAACCAATCCTTGGATACACCAACCCTTTGAGGCTTATGACACCATGCGCCCGGTTCATTTGCTGGAGAAATGGCGGGTTTGAGGCATGAAGCCTGATACCGCGATTATTCATCACGATTACCAAGCGCCGGGAGATTTTGCGTCACCGCAAATAGCGGTGCATAAGGCATCTTCGGTTTTTTTCAATGACGTCAAAGCCATGCGCGAGCGCAATTGGCTTGATAAAACGGGTTACACCTATGGACTGCATGGAACACCGACCACGTTCACGTTGGAAGAGCGTTTGTGTCAGTTAGAGGGCGCCAAGCATTGCGTATTACTACCCAGTGGCTTGGCCGCATTGGCGCAAGTCAATCTGGCTTTGCTCAAATGTGGCGATGAAATCCTCATTCCTGACAATGCCTACGGGCCTTTGAAATCACTGGCCGAAGTTGAACTGGCGCACTGGGGTATCAGCCACCAGTATTACGATGCCATGAATCCGCAAAGCCTGGCCGAAACCATCAGCGCACAAACTCGCTTGGTGTGGTTGGAAGCCCCTGGTTCGGTAACCTTGGAATTTCCAGATTTACCTGCGCTGGTCAACATATGCCGTGAAAAACAAGTGTTAACGGCCTTAGACAATACATGGGGAGCAGGTATCGCTTTTCAGCCATTTGATTTCATGCCTTGCTATTCTGAAGGCACAGGTGGTGTTGACTTGAGTGTGCATGCGTTAACCAAATACCCAAGTGGCGGCGGTGATGTATTGATGGGCAGTGTGACCACCTGCAACGACGATATAGCCCGTCGATTGAAACTCAGTCACATGCGCTTGGGCTTTGGTGTGGGTGCAAATGATGTGGAATTGGTGCTGCGTTCTTTGTCTAGCATGCTTTTGCGTTACCAAGCGCAAGACGCCAGTTGTCGCCAGTTGGCCAAATGGTGTTTGCAACAGTCTGCGTTTGCACAGGTATTGCATCCTGCAGTCACTACCTCGCCGGGACACGCAAACTGGCGAGAGTTATGCGCGGGTGGCCAATCCTCACCCCCTGGGGTTCACTGGGGCGGCGCTGCGGCAAGCCTATTGAGTCTTAGTTTTAACCCAGGTTTTAAACAGTCACAGGTGGATGCCTTTTGCAATGCGCTTGGCTTGTTCAAACTTGGCTTCAGTTGGGCTGGCCCCATCAGCTTGGTGGTGCCCTACGATTTAAGCAAAATGCGCCAGCATGCGCCTGTGGACCTGATGCAGGGAGGATTTGTCAGGCTTGCTATAGGACTTGAATCAGCTGACGATTTGATCGCAGATGTGGCGCAAGCTTTAAACGCAATGACTTAACCGAATTGTTTTAATAGCTTTTCGGCCAGTGCTTGCATGGCCGCCGAGTGTCGGTCAGGCAGCGGCGCAACTGTGGCTTGTGGATGTTTCGCAAAATTACGCGCTACTGATTTGGCATAGGTCGGATCGTAGTGGTCAATCAATAAGTCTCTGACTACAGACTCTATTTGTCCGTTGTTAAGTTGAGCTTGCCAAGCATTCACGACAGCTTTTCCTTTCAACGCTGTCAATAAATCTAATCGGTTGCTGAATAAATCGGTATCTTGAGCGAAAAAATCGTAGTCTTCCAACAGTAACTTTACTCTCTCATCGTCACTCAATTGCAGATCAATACACGGACTATCTCGCATCACATCCATCAACGACTCGGGTACAGCGACGTTCCCTACTTTTTTGCTTTCAGCTTCGACGAAAACCGTTTGTTGCATATTGAAGCTGCGTAATTTGTCCCATACCAGCGTATCGAAATGTTTTTGGCTAGGCTGAGATTGGCCGGGTATGCGTCCAAGAACAGAACTTCGGTGTTTGGCCAGATCTTCAAGATCTAGCACTTGGGCGCCCGCTTTGATCAGTGCTTGAAGCAACCTTGTTTTGCCTGAGCCGGTCGGGCCAGTAATGACTTGAAAGCGTAAACCGCTGACCAACTGCGCAATGTCTTCCACCATGGCCGCTCTGAACGCTTTATAGCCACCTTCAATCAGGCATACCCTGAAGCCGATTTGCCCCAACACCAGAGCCAACGAACCACTGCGTTTACCGCCACGCCAGCAATAGATCAGCGGTTGCCATGTTTTGGGCAACGGCATTACTTGCGCTTGAATATGCCGTGCAATATTGGAAGCAACCAATGCGGCCCCCACCTTGTTTGCTTCAAAAGAATTGACTTGTTTGTACATGGTGCCCACGCGGATGCGCTCCTCGTTGGTCAATGAGGGCCAGTTCACAGCGCCAGGCAAATGGTCAAGTTCGTATTCGTCCTCTGTGCGAGCATCGATGATGCTGTTAAATCCTCCGGCATTAGCGGATAAAGCCATCCGCGCAATAGCTTGATGTGGGCTGATAGGGTGCGCTGCCATCAGAGCATTTTTTTCAAAACAGGCCAAACGTTAGCCAAGATGAGTGGATGTGCCTCGGCTTTGGGGTGGATGCGGTCAGGCTGAAACATAGCGGTAGGGTCAGCTGTATCTGCAATGCCTTTGAGCAGAAAAGGGACCCAAGCAGTACCTTGTTTTTGGCTGATGTTCTTAAACATAAGACTGAAGTCTTGGGCGTATTGTGCGCCGTAGTTCGGCGGCACTTGCATGCCAATCAACAACACGGCGGCTTTGATTTTGTGACAGGCAGTGATCATTTGCGTCAGATTTTCTTGTGACATTTTTAAGGAAAAACCACGCAAAGCATCATTGCCACCCAGCTCAATAATGACTATGTGTGGCGTGTGTTGAGTCAACAACGCGGGTAAACGCGCCAGACCCCCAGAGGTTGTGTCTCCGCTGATGCTGGCATTGATTACTTCCCACTGCGGTTTTTCTTTGGCGAGTTGGGTCGCCAGCAAAGCAACCCAACCACTGCCACGTGCAATGCCGTATTCAGCGCTGAGGGAATCACCCACCACCAGTATTTTTTGTGGCTTGTCAGCCCGTAATACGGCAGGTGAAAGACCCATGGCGATAAGGCTTATGCTTAGCCAGTTAAAGTCTCTGCGTTGCAACTCTGATCTCACGGAATGTCCTCACCTCTTATTGCTGTTTCACATTTATTCAAATCGGTCACCGATGTCACTGGTACATTGGACATTCTCCGCGATATCGATTTCACCCTGAACCCACAGCAAACTCTGGCCATTGTGGGTGCTTCTGGGTCTGGTAAAAGCACATTGCTGGCGATCATGGCTGGTTTGGATACACCTACCCAAGGTACGGTACATCTTGCAGGGCAGGATATTTTTTCACTCAATGAAGACCAGCGTGCGGCTTTGCGTGCTTCCCACATAGGCTTTGTTTTTCAGAGTTTTCAGTTGCTCGCGCCATTGACTGCATTGGAAAATGTGATGTTGCCGCTGGAACTTGCCGGGCATACTGACCCACGGCCAGTGGCCAAAGACATGTTGACGCGCGTGGGTTTGTCAGAACGGCTTAACCATTACCCCAAGGTGATGAGCGGTGGAGAGCAGCAAAGAGTTGCGCTGGCTAGGGCGTTTGTGGTCAAGCCTCAGTTGTTGCTGGCGGATGAACCGACAGGCAGTTTGGACCACGCTACCGGAGAAACCATCATGCAATTGATGCTTGAATTGAATCGTGAACTGGGAACTACTCTGGTCTTGGTCACACATGATGTCGCGCTGAGCCGTCGTTGTGATCAGCGCCTACTGATGGAGGCAGGCAGCGCTCGCTGGCTGGAGTGAGATCAGCGTGTTCGCTGCTTCATGGCACGTTCGACCTCGCGTTTGCCTTCACGGTCTTTGATGGTGTCCCGTTTATCGTGTTCGGCTTTGCCCTTGGCCAACGCAATCTCACATTTGATGCGCCCGTTTTTCCAATGCAGGTTCAATGGCACCAGCGTATAGCCTTTTTGTTCAACCTTGCCTATCAATCGGCGTATTTCATCTTTGTGAAGCAATAACTTGCGTGAACGTATGGCATCAGGGTTGACGTGTGTAGACGCGGTTTTGAGCGGGTTGATCTGACAACCGATGACGTACATCTCGCCATTGCGAATCACCACGTAGCCGTCTGTGAGTTGTACTTTCCCTTCTCGCGCGGCTTTGACCTCCCAACCTTCCAAGACCATGCCTGCTTCCAAGCGTTCTTCGAAAAAATAGTTGAAAGCGGCTTTTTTGTTGTCCGCGATACGGGTTTGAGGTGCTGTTTTGCTGGCCATAGGTGAGGAAAAAAAATACAACGGGGTCTTTACAATCTCCCGTAACGCCAGTGTGGCATGAACTGCATTCTATGAAAACCATTGAGAAGTCTGTATTGATCTGGTTCAGCGCCCGTGAAATGTTCGATTTGATCGTCGATGTGCCGTCTTATCCTCTGTTTTTGCCATGGTGCGACAAGGCAGAGATTCTCACCACCACAGACCACGGCATGACCGCGCGCATTGGTATGGCTTTCGGTGGATTGCATAAAAGTTTCACCACTGCCAACACGCACATTGACGCACGGCAAGTCAAACTCGATTTGATCGACGGTCCTTTCAAGCATTTGTCTGGCGTGTGGGACTTTATTCCGCTGGGCGAAGAGCAGGCCTGCCGGGTCGAATTAAAACTCTCCTACAGTTTCGACTCTATGTTCGGTGCCATTGTTGGGCCAGTGTTTGACAAAATCGCCTCCACACTGGTGGATGCATTCGTCAAGCGTGCTGAATCGGTGTACCAGCGATGATCATTGAAATCCTAGTCTCCTTGAATTCGCGAAAAATAGAACGCATTGAATGGCAAACTGTACAAAGCCCCAGCGTCGCCGAGGCCAAGCTACATTTAACCAACGTGTCCGAGAACTTTGCCAATCGAACCTCTCAGGATTGGCAAACAGCCGTCTGGGGGAAACCGGTTGACCCCTCTTATTTACTTAAAGATGGCGACCGACTTGAAGTGCTTCGACCTTTGCGCGTTGACCCTAAAGTGGCCAGACGTGAACGTTTTCAGAAGCAGGGCGCTAAAACCGCAGGTTTGTTTGCCAAACGCAGAGCTGGAGCCAAACCAGGCTATTGACGCAGAAAATGGCATGCTTTCCTATTCATAGTGAAAATACAGAGCCTTGATTTGAAAGCGCCCATGATGGGATCGGTAGAATCTATTTTTTGGAGATCTACCTTATGCGCCTTCTTGGCAAAGCGCTGACCTTTGACGATGTGTTGTTGGTCCCCGCATACTCCCAGGTCCTGCCCAAGGACACACGCCTTTCGACCCAGTTCTCACGCCGCATTTCACTCAATCTGCCGCTGGTGTCTGCTGCCATGGATACGGTCACCGAAGCCCGCTTAGCTATTGCCATTGCCCAAGAGGGCGGCATGGGCATCGTCCACAAAAATCTGACTGCGCAAGACCAAGCGGCCGAAGTGGCCAAAGTCAAGCGCTATGAAAGCGGGGTGCTGCTTGACCCGGTCATCATCACGCCTCACCACACTGTCCGCCAAGTCATGGCGTTGTCGGACGAATTAGGCATCTCTGGCTTTCCAGTCTGCGACGCCGGCAAAGTGGTTGGCATTGTCACCAACCGCGATTTGCGTTTCGAGACGCGTTATGAATTGCACATCAAAGACATCATGACGCCGCGCGAGCGTTTGATCACTGTGCCCGAAGGCACCACACCCGAGCAGGCCAAGGCCTTATTGAATAAACACAAACTCGAGCGACTGCTGGTCATCAACGACGCTTTCGAGCTGAAAGGGCTGATCACTGTCAAAGACATTACCAAGCAAACCAGTTTCCCAAATGCAGCCCGTGACAGTGCCGGGCGTTTGCGGGTGGGCGCTGCGGTGGGCGTTGGCCCTGGCACCGAAGAACGCGTGGAAGCGCTGGTTCGCGCTGGTGTTGACGCTATCATCGTTGATACAGCGCATGGTCATAGCCACGGCGTGATCGAACGGGTTCGCTGGGTTAAACAAAACTATCCTGATATTGACGTTGTTGGCGGCAATATTGCGACGGGTGCCGCCGCGCTTGCATTGGCACAGGCAGGTGCTGACGCGGTCAAGGTAGGTATCGGCCCGGGCTCCATATGCACCACGCGAATCGTTGCTGGTGTGGGCGTACCGCAAATAACCGCCATTGATAACGTAGCCACAGCACTGCAAGGATCCGGCGTTCCATTGATTGCTGATGGGGGCATACGCTACAGCGGGGACATCGCCAAAGCTATCGCTGCAGGTGCCTCAAGCATCATGATGGGTGGCATGTTTGCTGGTACCGAAGAAGCCCCCGGTGAAATCATTTTGTACCAAGGGCGGAGTTACAAAAGTTACCGGGGCATGGGCAGTATTGGCGCCATGCAACAGGGCAGCGCAGACCGGTATTTTCAAGAGGCCACCACTGGCAACCCTAACGCTGACAAACTCGTGCCAGAAGGTATTGAAGGTCGGGTACCGTACAAAGGTTCTATGGTCAGCATCGTTTACCAGATGGCTGGCGGCGTACGTGCCGCCATGGGTTACTGCGGTTGTGCCAGTATTGAAGATATGCGCAATCGCGCCGAGTTCGTTGAAATTTCAGTGGCGGGTATGCGTGAAAGCCACGTACACGACGTGCAAATTACCAAGGAAGCGCCGAATTACCGCGCTGACTGATTTTCCGTAGAGTTGACTGTCTGCTTTCATTACCCCTATGGCACACCACAAAATATTGATCCTTGATTTTGGCTCGCAAGTCACTCAACTCATTGCCCGACGCGTGCGTGAATCGCATGTGTATTGTGAAGTCCATCCTTGTGATGTCAGCAACGAATGGCTACGTGAATACGCTAGCGACGGTTTACTTAAAGGCATTATTCTTTCTGGCAGTCACGCCAGCGTCTATGAAGACGAAACTGACCACGCGCCATCACTGGTGTTTGAGTTAGGTATCCCCGTATTGGGTATTTGCTATGGCATGCAAACCATGGCACAGCAACTTGGCGGAAAAGTGGAAAGCGGACATCAGCGTGAATTTGGCTACGCCGAAGTGCGTGCGCGCGGGCACACAAGCCTGTTGAAAGACATCGCAGACTTCACCACGCCTGAAGGTCACGGCATGCTCAAGGTTTGGATGAGTCATGGCGATAAAGTGACTGCGCTACCTTCAGGGTTTAAGATGATGGCCAGCACTGACAGTTGCCCGATTGCAGGCATGGCTGACGAATCACGGCATTTTTACGGCGTGCAATTTCACCCCGAAGTCACACACACGCTGCAAGGCAAGGCCCTACTGCAACGGTTTGTTCTTCAGATTTGTCAGGCAAATGCCAATTGGCTGATGACAGGTTATGTGGAAGAAGCTGTTGCACGTATTCGCCAACAAGTGGGTGACGAGGAAGTCATTCTGGGTTTGTCCGGCGGTGTTGACTCATCTGTAGCGGCAGCCTTGATACATCGAGCCATCGGCGATCAACTCACTTGTGTGTTTGTTGACCATGGCTTGTTGCGCCTTAACGAAGGTGACGCTGTCATGGCCATGTTTGCCGGACAACTGCATGCAAAAGTCATTCGGGTGGATGCCAGCGCATTGTTTCTAGGCAAACTTGCGGGCGTCAGCGACCCTGAAACCAAACGCAAAATCATTGGCGCTGAATTCGTCACTGTATTCAAAGAGCAAGCAGCCAAACTCAAAGCAGGTAGTGGCAGAAACATGGGTGCAAGCTATCTGGCCCAAGGCACAATTTATCCCGATGTGATCGAGAGCGGCGCAGCGAAAAGTAAAAAAGCGGTCACCATCAAAAGCCATCACAACGTTGGCGGTTTGCCAGAACAACTCGGTTTGAAATTGTTAGAACCCTTGCGCGATTTGTTCAAAGACGAGGTGCGTGAGCTAGGCGTGGCCTTGGGGTTACCTTACGACATGGTTTACCGCCATCCGTTTCCAGGTCCAGGCTTGGGCGTACGCATACTTGGAGAAGTGAAATCTGAATATGCCGATTTGCTGCGTCGTGCTGACGCTATCTTTATCGAAGAGCTGCGCCATACGCCGTTTACCGGAGACCCCAGCGCTGTCGCTTTTGGCGGCACGCAAACTCCACGCAATTGGTACGAAGCCACCAGCCAAGCCTTCGCAGTTTTCTTGCCGGTGAAATCAGTCGGTGTGATGGGTGATGGTCGCACCTACGACTATGTGGTGGCGCTACGCGCAGTCATTACCAGCGACTTCATGACGGCTGATTGGGCGGAGTTACCTTATGGACTTTTAAAGAAAGTATCTGGTCGCATCATCAATGAAGTGCGCGGTATCAACAGGGTAGTGATGGATGTGAGCAGTAAGCCGCCAGCGACTATTGAGTGGGAGTAGTTTTTATATCCTAAGTCGTTGATTTATATGGATTTTGTAGTTACACAAAACTTTCACAAATCAAATAAGTGCTTGATTTTATTAGGCAGTGGAATTAAAGTTACACGTAAAGCTACACAAAACTGTAGCTATTCAATTTCGTAGGTAACTTTAGTCCCATATGCCACTCAAAAAAGTCTCATTACAGCCCAATGAAATAGCCATTTACGACGAAGCCTTAATCTACACGCGAGGTGAGTATTGGCAGATGCGTATGTGGTTGGCTAAGGAAAAGAAGTACGCACGTTTCAGTCTACGCACAAGAAATAGAGATACAGCAGAGGCAAAAGCTAAGAAGTACTATCACGAGCTAATGGCACAGCAATTAGCGGGTAAGACATACTTTTCAATGACATCTAAGCAAGGTGTTGAGGAATACGTTAAGCAAAGAGCTAAAGACGCTGAAGCAGAATTAATCGTTAAGGGTAGGCTGAGCACTATCAAAACACACTTAGAGCATTGGCTTAAGTTTATTGGGAAAGATATCAAGCTTAAGGAGATGGAACGTACTGACTGTGAGAACTATTTTCACGAGCGCACTAAGAGTAAAAAGAAACTACCAGTCAGCCGTACAACCATTCTTAACGAGCAAAGTACGATTAACGCAATGATGAGTTGGCTACATAAACGTGGCGAAACTTATATTGAAGCGTTTGATTTTAAGAAGCTACCTAAAGTAGATACTGGCGATGAGAAGAATAGACGTAATACATTTACAGATGAAGAAATTGTTGATATTAAGACTGAGCTTGAAACCTATATTAAAGAAGGTAAGCAAGACTTAAGCTTGTACGGCAATCTAAATAAAGTCATTACAGCCTATTATCTGCTCATAGCAATCATTACAGGATTGCGTAGAGGTGAGCAATTACAGCTAAATTGGGCTGATATTAGTTGGATGGAAAAGCACGTTAAAGGTGAGGAAGACGGCAATCCATACAGCCTAGTTAAGATAACGGTTAGAGGAAAGACTACTAAGGTAAGGAAGACAAGAAGCTTTGTAATAAAGGATTGGGAATACTTTAGTGACTTATACACATTCCTACATACCAGATATGCTAAGGCACATAAGGACAATAAGAAAGCCATACCATTCGTTAAAACACTAATCTTTAGTACGGATGGATTTGCCGCACTAACACCACGTGTAATCCTTTACCATTTTGACGAGATACTCACACGCTGTAAAATTGATAATAGAGAAGTAAGAGATTTAGTGCCCTATAGTTTCCGTCACTACTTCATTACCGATATGATTAATAAGGGTGCTTCACCGACGCAAGTAGCAGAGACTTGTGGGACGAGTACAGCACAAATTGAGAAGACTTATTACCATACAACAGAGCGTAAGATGATTGAAAACGCTATGCCACAGTACTATTACAAAGATGGCTTACTGATACCTAAGTAAGCTAATAGGTGGGGGTATAGGTAAAAAATCACCACCCCAAAAGCTTAAGTACTTGGGTGCTGAAAATTGCGCGGTATTTTTTTAAGTGTAC
>Ga0136641_1000574_pt1 | contig 15733 bp, 14 predicted proteins | sample EliLak1302023Y_FD_115312 | JGI IMG/M metagenome (GOLD analysis project Ga0136641, IMG submission 115312) | Freshwater microbial communities from Elizabeth Lake, Yosemite National Park, California, USA - 13020-23Y | ecosystem: Environmental > Aquatic > Freshwater > Lake ...
ACCCTGCACCGCGTCGATTTACCAGTTGGATGGCCTAGTACGCCGCGCCAGCAGCCTGCAAATGACGGCAGACGCCCGCGCCAGCGTGGAGGCACACGCATGATCGACGCGATCTACAACGCCGGCCTGCAAGCCGTGGCGGCCACTTGGTGGACCGCCGTGGTTTGGCCCGTAGTTTGGACCCTGATGAAAATCTTGGTCGTGCTCTTGCCTTTGCTGGGCGCGGTGGCCTATCTGACGCTTTGGGAACGCAAGTTTTTGGGCTGGATACAGGTGCGCGTCGGTCCGAATCGCGTGGGGCCTTTGGGCCTGTTGCAGCCCATAGCCGATGCACTCAAATTGCTGACCAAAGAAATTTTGGTTCCCGCCGCAGCCAACCGGGGCCTGTTCTTTATTGGCCCGATCCTCACCATCATGCCGGCGCTGGCCGCTTGGGCGGTCGTGCCCTTCGGCCCCGACGTGGCCCTGGCCAATATCAACGCCGGTTTGTTGTTTGTGATGGCGATTACCTCCATGGAAGTCTATGGCGTAGTCATTGCCGGCTGGGCCTCTAATTCCAAATACGCATTTCTGGGTGCCTTGCGCGCATCGGCGCAAATGGTCAGCTATGAAATCGCCATGGGCTTTTGCCTGGTCGTGGTCTTGATGGTCACGGGCAGTATGAATATGAGCGTCATCGTGGCCGAACAGGCTAAAGGCATGTTTGCCGACCAAGGCCTGGGCTTTTTATCTTGGAATTGGCTGCCGCTGTTGCCGATTTTTGTGGTTTACGTCATCTCCGGCCTGGCCGAAACCAACCGCCACCCGTTTGATGTGGTCGAGGGTGAGGCCGAAATTGTGGCGGGCCACATGGTCGAATATTCCGGCATGTCTTACGCCATGTTTTATCTGGCCGAGTACGCCAATATGTGGCTGGTTTCCATTCTGGCTGCCGTCATGTTTTTGGGTGGCTGGCTTTCGCCGGTGGCTGCGCTTGACTGGATTCCCGGCGGCATCTGGCTGGGCCTGAAAACCTGCGCCATCGTTAGCCTGTTTATTTGGGTGCGCGCCACCTTCCCGCGCTTTCGCTACGACCAGATCATGCGTCTGGGTTGGAAAATCTTTATCCCCGTCACCTTGGTCTGGTTGGTCGTGGTCGGCGGATGGATGCAGACCTCATTCAATATCTGGAAGTAAGAGACAGACATGCCGAGCATTGCTTACAAGCCCGCTGCCTTTTCGCTCAAAGACTTTTTACTCAGCTTTTTGCTGTTGGAACTGTTCAAAGGCATGGCGCTGACCATGCGCTACGCTTTCCGCAAAAAATTTACGGTGCAGTTTCCGGAAGAGAAGACGCCGCTGTCGCCGCGCTTTCGCGGCCTGCACGCGCTGCGCCGGTATGAAAACGGCGAAGAGCGTTGCATCGCCTGCAAACTCTGCGAAGCGGTGTGCCCCGCCATGGCGATCACCATCGAATCGGACGTCCGCGAAGACGGATCGCGCCGCACCACGCGCTACGACATCGACCTGACCAAGTGCATTTTTTGCGGTTTTTGCGAAGAGAGCTGCCCGGTGGACTCGATCGTGGAAACCCATATCCTGGAATACCACGGCGAAAAACGAGGCGATCTGTATTTCACCAAAGACATGCTGCTAGCGGTCGGCGACCGTTACGAAGCCGAGATCGCTGCAGCCAAGCAGGCGGATGCCAAGTACCGCTAAGCGCCTGCAAGAAAGATTGCCACCATGAGTGTTACTACGGGTCTGTTTTACGCCTTTTCGGCGGTCTTGCTGATAGCGGCGTTTAGGGTGATTACCGCCCGCAACCCGGTGCATGCCGCCTTGTTTTTGGTCCTCACCTTTTTCCAGGCTGCCATGATCTGGATGCTTCTCAAGGCAGAGTTCCTGTCGATCACCCTGGTGCTGGTCTATGTCGGCGCGGTGATGGTGCTGTTCCTGTTCGTCGTGATGATGATGGACATCAACGTCGAAAACCTGCGCGTCGGCTTTTGGAACCACTTTCCGCTTGCCGCTGCCGTTGGGGTGGTGATTGCGCTGGAAATGGCAGCGGTGTTGCTGGGCGGCTTTCGCGTTATCGATGACCCGGCTGCGGCTAGTAATGCAACAGGCGGTCCGTCTAACACCCAGCAATTGGGCAAACTGCTCTATACCGAATACCTCTATCCCCTGGAAATTGCCGCCGCGATTTTGCTGGTCGCCATGATTGCTGCCATTGCCCTGACGCTGCGCGAACGCAAAGACAGCAAATACGTCAGCCCAGGCGACCAGGTGCGCGTCAAAGCGCAAGACCGCATGACGGTGCTCAAGATGGGCGCCACGCAAGAAGCCCCCGCGCCTGCGCCCCCCGAGGCGGCTGCTCCACCGGAGACCAAAGCATGACGAATACCCTGACACTGGGCCACTTTTTGTCCCTAGGCGCGATGTTGTTTGCGCTTTCGGTGGTGGGCATATTTTTGAACCGCCGCAACCTGATTGTGTTGCTCATGGCCATCGAGCTGATGCTGCTGGCGGTGAACACCAATTTTGTTGCCTTCTCGCATTACCTCAACGATATGCACGGCCAGGTATTTGTGTTTTTTATCCTGACGGTGGCCGCTGCTGAGTCGGCCATCGGCCTGGCCATTTTGGTGCTCTTGTTCAGGGCCAAGTCCAGCATCAGCGTGGACGAACTCAATACGCTCAAGGGCTAAGACAACGATGCAAGCAAGTCTCAATGCAGCTACGCTGCTTATCGTGCCCCTGGCCCCACTGGTCGGCGCGTTGCTAGCCGGTATTTTCGGCACCAAGTTCGGTGGCAACCGCATCGGGCGCACGCTCACCCACAGCCTGACGATTGCTGGGGTACTCATCTCCTTCATCATCTCCGCGCTTACCTTGCAAGCCGTGGTGCAAAGTGGCGCGCGCCTGAACGAAACCCTCTACACCTGGATGGTGGTGGGCGATTTGAAAATGGAAATCGGTTTTCTGATCGATGGCCTCACCGCCATGATGATGTGTGTGGTTACCTTTGTTTCGCTCATGGTGCACATCTACACCATTGGTTATATGGACGAGGACGAGGGCTATAACCGCTTCTTTTCCTATATCTCGTTGTTTACTTTCTCGATGCTGATGCTGGTGATGAGCAACAACCTCTTGCAGCTTTTCTTCGGCTGGGAGGCGGTGGGCTTGGTGTCTTATTTGTTGATCGGTTTTTGGTACAACAAGCCCAGCGCTATTTTTGCGAACATGAAAGCTTTCTTGGTCAACCGCGTGGGCGACTTTGGCTTCATCCTGGGCATTGGTCTGATCGCCGCTTTTGCTGGCACGCTCAATTACACTGAGATTTTTGCCAAAGCCCCAGATCTGGCGACGCTGACCCTGCCCGGCACCAGCTGGATGCTGCTGACGGTGGCCTGCATTTGCTTGTTTATTGGCGCCATGGGTAAGTCGGCACAGTTTCCCTTGCACGTTTGGTTGCCTGACTCTATGGAAGGCCCCACGCCGATCTCAGCGCTCATCCACGCGGCCACCATGGTCACGGCCGGTATCTTTATGGTGGCGCGCATGTCGCCCTTGTTTGAGTTGTCCGATACCGCGCTGAATGTGGTCTTGCTCGTGGGCGCCATCACTGCCTTGTTCATGGGCTTTTTGGGCATCATCCAAAACGACATCAAACGCGTGGTGGCCTATTCCACGCTGTCCCAGCTAGGCTATATGACGGTAGCGCTTGGTGCCTCGGCCTACTCGGTGGCGGTGTTCCACTTGATGACGCACGCTTTTTTCAAAGCCTTGTTGTTCTTGGGCGCTGGCTCAGTCATCATCGGCATGCACCACAACCAAGACATTCGTTGGATGGGCGGCGTGCGCAAGTACATGCCTATTACTTGGATCACCTCTTTACTCGGATCGCTGGCGCTCATTGGCACACCGTTTTTTGCGGGCTTCTACTCCAAGGACAGCATTATCGAAGCCGTGGCAGAAAGCCATTTGCCAGCCGCCGGGTTTGCGCACTTTGCCGTACTGTCCGGAGTGTTTGTGACCGCGTTTTACTCCTTCCGGATGTACTTTTTGGTCTTCCATGGCAAAGAACGCTATGACCAAAACCCTGACGCACACCACGGCCATGATGCGCACGGCCACGATGACCACGGCCATGGCGACCACCACCATAGCCCGCATGAATCTCCCTGGGTGGTATGGCTGCCACTGGTGATGCTGGCGATCCCTTCGGTAGTGATCGGTTTCATGACCATAGAGCCCATGCTGTTTGGCGAATTTTTCAAAGACGCCATCGTGGTGGATGCTACGCGCCACCACGCGATGAAAGAATTGCAAGAAGCTTTCCACGGCCCGGTGGCTATGGCGGTGCATGCGCTTGGCACTGCGCCGTTCTGGCTGGCGCTGGCTGGTGTAGTCACGGCTTGGTATATGTACCTGATTAACCCAGCAGTACCTGCAGCCATCGGGCGCAGCCTGCGGCCTTTGGTGGTTTTGTTGGAAAACAAGTACTACATGGACTGGTTCAATGAAAACGTGTTGGCGCGAGGTGCACGCATGTTGGGCGATGGCTTGTGGAAGGGCGGCGACAAGGCGGTCATTGACGGATTCTTCGTCGATGGTTCCTGGAAGTTGGTGGGCTGGGTATCGAAGCGGGTGCGCGGTCTGCAGTCTGGCTACCTCTACCACTACGCATTGGTCATGATTCTGGGCGTTTTTGTCCTTATGACCTACTTCGTCTGGCTCAACAAATAAGGAAAAAATACCCATGGGATTGTTGAGCCTTGCTATTTGGACGCCCATTGTTTTTGGCGTCGTGCTGCTGGCCCTGGGACGCGATGACCAGGCCAGCGCGGTGCGCTGGGTGGCGCTGATCGGCGCACTGGCCGGTTTCCTGGTGACCCTGCCTTTGTATTCTGGCTTCCAACTGGGTACGGCAGAGATGCAGTTTGTTGAAAACAGCATGTGGATCGAGCGCTTCAATGTCAATTACCACCTCGGTGTGGACGGCATCTCGTTTTGGTTTGTGCTGCTGACGGCGTTTATCAATGTAGTGGTAGTCATTGCTGGCTGGGAAGTGATTACCCACAAAGTGAGCCAGTACATGGCCTCCTTCCTGATTTTGTCGGGCTTGATGATCGGCGTGTTTTGCGCTTTAGACGGCCTGCTGTTTTACGTGTTTTTTGAAGCTACGCTGATCCCCATGTACCTCATCATTGGTATCTGGGGCGGCCCCAACAAAATTTACGCTGCTTTTAAATTTTTCCTCTACACCTTGCTCGGCTCACTGCTGACCTTGGTCGCGCTGATTTACCTATACATCAGCGCCAACGGCAGTTTTGACATCGCCACCTGGCACGCCCTGCCGCTGGACCAGACGGCGCAGACCGCCATCTTCTTTGCCTTCTTTGCGGCCTTTGCCGTCAAGGTACCCATGTGGCCGGTGCACACCTGGTTGCCCGATGTCCACGTGGAGGCGCCCACGGGTGGTTCTGCGGTGTTGGCAGCCATCATGCTGAAATTAGGCGCTTACGGCTTCCTGCGCTTTTCATTGCCGATCGCCCCCGATGCTGCGCACGAGTGGGCCAGCCTGATGATTACCTTGTCTTTAATCGCGGTGATTTATGTGGGCCTGGTCGCCATGGTGCAGCAGGACATGAAAAAACTCGTGGCCTATTCGTCGGTGGCGCACATGGGTTTTGTGACCTTGGGCTTTTTCATCTTTAACGACCTGGGCATGGCCGGTGGCATAGTGCAAATGATTGCGCACGGCTTTGTGTCCGGCGCCATGTTTCTGTCCATCGGCGTTTTGTACGACCGGGTGCACTCCCGCGAAATCGCCAGCTACGGCGGTGTCGTCAACACCATGCCGCGCTTTGCCGCTTTTGCGTTGTTTTTTGCCATGGCCAATTGCGGCTTGCCAGGCACCGCAGGCTTTGTGGGTGAGTGGATGGTGATTTTGGCTGCCGTGAAGTTCAATTTCTGGATCGGCATGGCCTCTGCCAGCGCCCTGATTTTTGGGGCTGCCTACACCTTGTGGATGTTCAAGCGGGTTTACCTGGGCCCGGTCACCAACCACCATGTTCAAGAATTGCAAGACATCAACGCCCGTGAATTTGTCATGCTGGCTTTGCTGGCTGTCGCGGTGCTCTATATGGGCATCAACCCCAAACCCTTTACCGACGTGATGGACGCCTCGGTAGCAGGCTTGCTCCAGCACGTGGCCCAGTCCAAGCTGCATTGATGGCTGCGAATTGAGAAACACACCATGATCGACGAAATCAGCTGGATTACCATTTTCCCCGAGGCCGTGCTGCTGGCCATGGCCTGCGCCATCGCCTTGCTGGACTTGCGCGCCCAAGGCCCACTGCGCGGCTACACTTATACGCTCACGCTGATCACTTTGGCTGTGGTAGCGCTGGTCGAAGGATTTTTTGCCAGCACCGGCCTCACGCTCTACGGCTTTGGCAATATGGTGGTGGCTGACACTATGGCAGGTTGGCTCAAGTGCTTTGCCACCCTCGCGGTGATGGTCACCCTGGTATACGGCCGCCCCTATGCCGCTGCTCGCGACATGCTGCGCGGCGGCGAGTTGTTTACCCTGTCCATGTTCGCCCTGCTTGGTATGTTTGTGATGATTTCGGGCAATAATTTCCTGATCATTTACATGGGCCTAGAGTTACTGACGCTGTCCAGCTACGCGCTGGTGGCACTGCGTCGCGACAACGCGCAAGCCGTCGAAGCGGCGATGAAGTATTTTGTGCTCGGCGCTATGGCCTCGGGCTTTTTGCTCTATGGCATGTCCATGCTTTACGGCGCCACGGGCTCGCTGGACATCAACGAAGTGTTTAGCGCTATCTCCACCGGCCATGTGCGCCACCAGGTGCTGGTATTTGGCCTGGTGTTCATCGTATCGGGGCTGGCCTTTAAGCTGGGTGTAGTGCCATTTCATATGTGGATCCCTGATGTCTACCAAGGCGCACCCACGGCCATTACCCTGATGATTGGCGGCGCGCCCAAGCTGGCTGCATTTGCAGTCACCATGCGCTTGCTGGTAGAAGGTATGTTGCCATTGGCCATCGACTGGCAGCAAATGCTGATGCTGCTCTCAATCGCTTCGCTGTTTATTGGCAACTTTGCAGCCATCGCCCAAACCAATGTCAAGCGCATGCTGGCGTTTTCTACCATCGCGCAAATGGGCTTTGTGCTGATCGGCATCTTCTCGGGCGTGATCGACGGCAACACCATTTCTACCGCCAACGCCTACAGCTCAGCCATGTTCTATGTGGTGAGCTATGTGCTGACCACGCTGGCCGCCTTCGGTGTGATCATGCTGCTGGCGCGCGAAGGCTTTGAAAGCGAAGAGATTGCCGACTTTGCCGGCCTGAACCAACGCAGCCCTTTGTATGCCGGTGTCATGGCCGCTTGCATGTTCTCTATGGCCGGTATCCCGCCGCTGGTAGGCTTTTACGCCAAGCTCTCGGTGCTGCAAGCGCTGATCGCCTCGGGCCAAGCCATGCATATTGGACTGGCGGTGTTTGCGGTGCTCATGTCGCTGGTGGGCGCTTTCTATTACCTGCGCTTGGTTAAGGTCATGTATTTCGATGCGCCTATTACCGCCAGCGAAGTGGTGGCGGGTGCCGATGTGCGCATTGTGCTGGCCATCAATGGTGCTTTGGTTTTACTGCTGGGCATCTTCCCTGCGGGACTGATGGCTTTGTCGGCGCAGTCTGTTCTGCAAATGCTGGGTACCTAGATCCTGCGGGCCTGTCTTTTTCGGGTACAACCGTATGCCCACATCGACGCAAGTTGAACCGGCGGATTCGCCTGATGCGGGCCTGCGCGAACTGCGCCAAACTAGCGACAAAATTTTGACTGGCCGCTTTCTGCAGGTCTTTAGCGACCAAGTCACATTGCCCGACGGCAAAAGCACTTTCCGTGAATACATCGTCCATCCGGGTGCCGTCATGGTTATCCCTCTTTTGATCGATGCCCAAGGCCAAACCCGCATCGTGCTGGAGCGCCAATTCCGCTATCCCGTGGGCCAGGTAATGGTCGAGCTACCGGCAGGCAAGCGCGATGGCCAGGAAGATTTGCTGCTTTGTGCGCAGCGCGAACTGCGCGAAGAAACTGGCTACAGCGCCACGCAATGGGCGCACGCAGGGGTGTTGCATCCGTGCATTTCCTATTCCACCGAGTACATCGACATCTGGTTCGCCCAAGGCCTCCAAGCCGGGCCGCGCCAGTTGGATGCGGGAGAGTTTTTAGAGGTATTGAGCGCCAGCACAGATGAGTTTTTTGCCTGGTGCCGCGATGGCCGCATCACCGATGCCAAAACCTTGACCGGTGCGCTTTGGCTGCAAAACTACCTCAGCGGCGCCTGGCCGCTGCAATGGCAGGACGCCCCATGAAAGTGCTGGACCTGCAATGTGCCCAGGGCCACGGCTTTGAGGGCTGGTTCGGCTCGGAGGAAGACTTTCAGTCGCAGCAGGCACGCGCATTGGTGCAATGCCCTTTGTGCGGCGACGCCATGATTAGCAAAAAGCTCAGCGCACCCCGCCTGAGTTTGTCGCGTGCCTCTGCGCCCGAGGCAAGGGAGCGGTCTGAAAGTTCTGATCGGTCTGAGCCAAGCGAACAAGCACTGGCCGTGGCCGGCCCGCAAGACGCGGACATGGCCAAACGCTGGATGGAAATCGGACGCCACTTGATGGCCAATACCACCGATGTGGGGCAAGCTTTTGCCGAAGAGGCCCGCAAAATCCATTACGGCGAAGCCCCCGAGCGCGGCATCCGCGGCCAAACCAGCGCCCGCGAAGCGCGCGAGCTGATAGAGGAGGGCATAGCCGTCCTGCCATTTGCGGTGCCCGAGGCGCTCAAAGGGCCATTGCAGTAGTTCAAACACTTGCAAAAGCTTCTGCGCATAATTACACTGTAGTTATGAGTACGATTGAGTTTGAATGGGATGCGAAAAAGGCAAGTGCCAATTTCAAGAAGCACGGGGTTTCGTTCGAAGAAGCGCGAACCGTGTTTTTGGACGAGCAGGCCAAATTGATCGATGACCCAGACCATTCGAGCGATGAGGATCGATTTGTCCTGCTTGGAATCAGCGGCTTACTCAGAATCTTGTTGGTCTGCCATTGCTACCGACAGCAGGGGCAAACCATACGTATCATTTCTGCCAGAAAGGCTTCCCCGGGGGAAGCCCGTCAATATAGCTAAGGTGACTTTATGCGAAAAGAATACGACTTCAGTCATGCGCGCAAAAATCCTTACGCGGCGCAGCTGAAAAAACAAATTACGATCAGGCTCGATGAAGACTCTATCGGCTATTTCAAGGGGATTTCGGCGCAAGTGGGCATTCCATACCAAAGCCTGATTAACCTGTATTTGCGCGACTGCGCCACCCAGCAGCGCACCTTAGACTTGAGCTGGAAATAAACTTTTCTAGCGGATAACGCTACACGTTAAATTGCAGCGCCGCCAGCCCGGCGTAGACGCCACCACGTGCTACCAGTTGGGCGTGGGTGCCTTGTTCGACCAGGCGGCCTTTGTCTAACACCACAATCAGGTCTGCTTTTTGCACCGTGGCCAGGCGGTGCGCGATCACCAAAGTAGTGCGGTTGCGCATGGCGGACTCGAGGGCGGCTTGCACCATACGTTCGCTTTCGGCGTCCAGCGCGCTGGTGGCTTCGTCTAGCAGCAACAAGGGCGGGTTTTTCAACATGGCCCGCGCGATCGCAATGCGCTGGCGCTGCCCGCCGGACAGACGCAAACCGCGTTCACCCAAAAACGTGTCATAGCCTTGGGGCAGGGTGCTGATAAATTCATGCGCAAAAGCCGCCTCAGCCGCCTGGCGTACTTCTTCGTCCGTCGCATCAGGTTTGCCGTAACGTATGTTTTCTAGGGCGCTATTAGAAAAAATCACTGCGTCCTGCGGCACGATGCCAATGCGCTCGCGCAAATCGGCCAGTGCCATGTCCTGCGTAGCCACACCGTCTAAGCTAATGCGGCCCGACTGCGGATCGTAAAAGCGCAGCAGTAGTTGAAACACCGTGCTCTTGCCCGCACCGCTGGGGCCTACGATGGCCACGGTTTGCCCGGCCTTTATGTAAAGTGAAAAGCCGGACAAGGCCTCCTGCAGCGGCCGCGAGGGGTAGTGGAAATGCAAGTCCTCAAAGCGTAGCGCGCTACCGGCCTGCGGCAGGGGCGCGGCCACGGGATGCGCCGGTGATGCAATCGGCGAGCGGGTGTGCAGCAACTCCATGAGGCGCTCGGTGGCGCCTGCTGCGCGCAGCAAGTCGCCATAGACTTCGCCCAGCACCGCAAACGCGCTGGCCAGCAAAATCACATACACCACCGTCTGCCCCAAATCACCTGCGCTAATGCGCCCGGCAACCACGGCTTGTGTGCCCTGGTACAAACCCCAGAGCAGCGCCGCCGAGGTGGCGATGATGATGAAGCACACCAAAATAGAGCGCGCGCTGATGCGCCGGATGGCGGTGTCAAATGCGTTGCGGGTGGACAGGCTAAAACGGTCGGACTCGCGGCCTTCGGCGGTATAGCTTTGCACCACCGGAATCGCATTGAGCACCTCGGCGGCGATGGCGCTGGAGTCGGCGATACGGTCTTGGCTGGCACGCGAGAGTTTGCGCACCCGCCGCCCAAACCACAGGCTGGGCATCACGATCAAGATCAATACCAAAGTCACCTGCAACATCACTATCGGGTTGGTCCAGATCAGCACGCTCAATGCACCCAGGCCCAGCACCGCATTGCGCAAGCCCATACTCAGTGAGGAGCCCACCACGGTTTGCACTAGCGTGGTGTCCGCCGATAGGCGCGAGAGCACTTCGCCAGTTTGTGTCGCTTCAAAAAACTCCGGGCTTTGTTGCAACACATGGTGGTAGACCGCGTTACGGATATCGGCCGTCACCCGTTCTCCCAGCCAACTCACCATATAGAAACGAAGCGCCGAAAAAATGCCTAAGGCGCTGGCCACCCCAAAGAGCAAAGCAAAGTGCTCGCGCATGGCCACTATTTGCTCGCCCTTGTCCTGGCGCACCAGACCGCCGTCGATCAGCATCCGCAGTGCCACCGGAAAGGCCAGCGTGGCCGTGGCCGCCATCACCAAAAACACCAAGGCCAAACCGATGCGTCCGCGGTAGGGCGTTAAAAATGGAATCAGACCAGAGAGGGATTTGGGGCTTTGGGATTTGGGGCGTTCGGTCGTCATGGGCTGCTAGGTGGGGCCAGTGGGACGCCGCTGCAAGTGCGCCCCAAAGCCCTATTGTCGCAGGGCCTGTTATTGCGAAGCACACCAGCGGCGCAACGCCTGTCACTGCGAGGAAACTAGCGACGCAGCAGTCCCTAGCGGCCTGAAGCACAAGCGCTCATCATTGCGCAGCCTGGCTTTTATAGCCGCAGCGGCGATGCATAGCCGGTCATCTCCAGGTAGCCGCGGCCGGCCAGACGCTGCTGGCTGTCAAACACCTCGCACAAGCCTTCCCAGTAAATGGCGCCGGTAGAGCTGCGGCTATCCAGCTCCTGCGCTTCAAACACCGCTTTCACGGTGTAAAAGTCAGCCGGGGTACGCACCAGCCATTGCACTGGGTAGCGCGCTTGGCTGCGCGGGCTTTTCCACCAATGGGTGGGCTGAAAAACCGCTTCGCCCTGCGCAAAGGTGTACAGCGTGCTGCCTGCGCGAAAAGACCCGCCATCCCACAGCGCGCGCTCCGCCTTGTCCCGCAGCTGAAAAGCTGTCAGCGCGCTGCCGTCCAGCATATTGATGCCTATCCAGTCCCAGCCCACCGCCCCCGGCGGCAGCAGAGCGTCGCTCCACTCATGGTCCAGCCAGGCCAGGCTGCCCGCGCCCGCCGTGTAGCTGCGGCCTTGCAGGCGGATCTGCCCCTGCGCCGCCATCTGCGGAAGGCTGTAGTAATAGCTGAAATGCTGGGGCGAAGGCCCTTTGCGCGACACGCCACCCTGGCCTTGCAGCAGCAGCGGCTGGGTTTCGGTAAACGACAAATCCAGTGCAAAGCCCTTGGCCTGTACCTGCGCGCGCAAGCGCCCGTCGCTCTGGCGGGTCAGCGACCAGTCCTGCAAGCGCAGGCCGGTGTCGTCCGTCCGCGCCCAGGCCTGGTCAGCAGGGTTGCTGCCTGCGGGCAAGCCAGACCAGCGGGCAATGCGCTGGTCGCTGTATGAGGCCTTGCCGGCCACGTGGCTGACGGCGGCGTGGGCAAACAGCAGGTGTTTGGCGGCCAGCGTGGAGCCAGACCCCTGAGTGGATGCCACTTTGCTGCGGAAAAACGTGACTTGAAAGCCCAAAGTGCCTGCCCCATCGCCGGCGGGAGCGTAACCGGTGACATACCACCATTCGGTTTGGAAGCCTGGGTGGGCACCTAAGTCGCTCGGGAACTCCAAGGCATTGCGCTGGGGTGCATTAGGTTTTGTAAAGGTGCCACGGGCCAATTCGGATATTGCCGCGGATTGCACCCCCGTAGCGAAACCAGCACCCCACGATGCTGCGCTTTGAAGCGCTATGCGGCGTGTTGGCGTGGCGAAGTTGCTCCTTCGCGCGGTGGGCGGTGTCATGTACTCGCATTCATAGGTTTTGTCAGACTACTCAATTCTCTGTTGACACAATGAAGGTTGAACAGCATACAAATCATTGACACCCAACCAAACATCCATTTATGAAATTTTTCGATAAAAATTCTTATAAAAATGGATTTTATATTGATAAATTCAATATAATTTTTGTTAAATCTTTAACCAAGCATAAAAGAAGATTTTATGATAACGGAATTTGGACTATTTCCCTTTGGTTAATTGGCTTTTTAATTTATGGTTTCATTACCTATGATCCCACCCGCTACTATTCAATTGTCGTAGGTTTAAATTATCCGCAAGCCGCAAAGGGTAAATACCCTAACGGAAGCAATTTCTCACCTTCTGATATCGTTTCTACTAGCGTTTTAGAAAAGGTATGGATAGAAAACCATTTGAGCGAGCGGGGGGTGAAGTTTTCGGATTTTCAGCGGTCGTTTACGGCAATACCTTCAACCAGTGAAGTAAGACTGATTGAGGCTAGGTACAGCGCAATATTAAATGCTAAAAACTTAAGCCGGGTCGATATCGAAAAAATCGAGGCAGACTACAAGTCGGAAATGGAGCAAACTTCTACGAAGTCTATTAAGTTAACAATGGATTCGGGTGGCGCTGATTACTCAACATCCGAGGCGTCGAAAATTCTCAATGATGTTGCGCTTACTTGGAGTCGCATTTCTGTCGAAAAACTTGGGGTTTTAATGACGCCAGTCTCTGACAGTCTTGCATTAAATAACGATATAAAAAATGAGGCCCCAATTGTGGTTGTAAATTATCTGATTGATTTTTCAGATAAGGCAAAAAATATTATTTCTAATATTCGGAACGATCCCAATAGTAATGCATATCGAGACGAGAAATCAGGCTTAAATCTGGGTGGGCTGAGCGCCAAGGTGTCGGAAATAAGCAATTATCAAATTGACCACCTAGATGTATTTCTGGCTATGCAATCCAGTGTCACGGAAGTAGAGTTGATGCAGACCAGAAATAGGATTCAAGAACTTCAGGAGGAGCGTAAGGTACTGATGATGAACGCAGAGTCCGTAAAAAAAGCATTGGCGGATTATGCTGGAGCGAAAAACCAAAATGCAAACACTACGGAATCAAAGACGCGATCAACCTCCGACAACGAAAGTGCAGGCGTTCAGTTTAATAGTGAGGCCATCAATAAATTATTTAATTTGGCTACTGAATCCAAGGATGCACAGTACCGACAGCAATTAACTGCCGACAGACTGAGATATGAGAACTTAGCAAATGACTATAACCTACGTATTGCCAAGTTAGAGCGGCGTTTGGGCTACATGCAGATGAAGGGTAAAACCTCAACTAGCAAAGGCGATGTTGAATTTAAGGCACAGGTAAACAAAATTTGGACTAATTTGCAAGAAGTCGTGGACACAATAGCACGAATTCAGGTGCAAGTGCGCGAAGAATTTACCGTGAAGAGCGGATTACTGTATACCCAATTGAGCGAAACAGACCTTGATGCACCAGGAAAACGGAAATTGGTGAAGGTAGGCCTGATTAGTTTAGGATTTACGATATTTTTCGTTTTTATATTTACAATTTTTCAGTTACTACTTAAGAAACCGGAAGAGGAAAATATGGCACATTAGGTGCTGGGGTAGTGGTACTCAATTTTTGTGTTTGTGTTTGGTTCTGGAAATACTACCATTATTAAATCTCAAGAAAATCACGTGTTCTTTTTGCCATCATGTCATGCCCACCCGAGTTCGACACCAAATCCCGTTTTTCCCGGTTTTTGGCCCCTCGACCCTAACAAAATCAAGCACTTAGCACTGCCATTTTAGTTTTGTTGTAGTGGCAATTTCTGCTGTTTTGAGTGTTGGCAATGTATCTTGCTTATCGAGAACGTTTTTTGCTACACTTGCCGCCATGTTTACCAAGCTCACCCGAAGCGGCGGCCACACCTACGTGCAGCTGGTTGAGTCTTTCCGCGATGAAACCGGACGCCCCCGCCAGCGCACCATCTCTACGCTGGGGCGGCTGGATGAGTCCGGCGGCCAGGTGGACTCTTTGCTCAAAGGCCTGCTTCGTGCCAAAGGCATGCCCGCCTCGATGGCTGATACACCTCAGGTCGCGTTTGAATCGGCCCTGGCGCTGGGCGATGTGTGGGCGCTGGATCAGCTCTGGAAAGAACTTGGCTTTGACGCGCTGGCCGGCATCTTTCGCAAAGCCCGCTACACCACGCCGGTAGAGCACGCCATTCGCGTCATGGTCTTTAACCGCCTGTGTGACGCTGACTCCAAACTGGGCGTGCTGCGTTGGCTGCAAACGGTGAGCATGCCCCAAGTCGATGTGCAGGCTTTGACGCATCAGCACCTGCTGCGCAGCCTAGATGCGCTGATGGACCATCAAGAGGCCGTGGACGATGTGGTGGCCAAGCTGCTGCGGCCCCTGGTGGATCAGGACCTGTCGCTGGTGTTTTATGACCTCACCACCATCCGCGCCGCTGGCCTGTCCGATCAAAAGGGCGATGTTCGCCAGTACGGCATGGCCAAGGAGGGCTTGATTGCCCGTCAGTTCATGCTCGGGGTGGTGCAAACCGCAGAAGGCTTGCCGATCTACCACGAGGTGTTTGATGGCAACCAGGCTGAGTCGCCCACCTTGCTGCCCACACTCAAGAAAGTACTCACCCGCTATGGGCACATCAAGCGCTTGATTGTGGTGGCCGATCGGGGGCTGCTGTCTTTGGACAACATTGACGAGCTGGGCAAGATCAAGCTGCCCAGCGGGCAGGCTCTGGAATTCATTCTGGCGGTGCCGGGGCGGCGCTACGGTGAATTTGTAGAGGTCTTGCAGGCCTTCCAAGCCAAGGCCATCACGGCCGAGCAAGAGACGGTGCAAGAAACGTCGTGGCATGGCCTGCGCTTGGTGGTGGCGCATCACCCGCAAAGGGCCAAGGAGCAGACGCTGCTGCGCCAGGAGCGCATTGCAGCCCTACAGACTCTGGCACAGGCCTGGGCCGGCAAGCTCGACGGGCAAGACAGTGGTCAATCGAGCCGCGGGCGCAAGCTCTCTGACAGTGGTGCCAAGGCGCGGCTGTACCACGAGGTCAAAGAGGCGCATCTGGCAAAGATAGTCAAGGTCGATCTCAGGAGCGATTTGTTCAGCTACACCGTAG
>Ga0136641_1000576_pt1 | contig 15711 bp, 14 predicted proteins | sample EliLak1302023Y_FD_115312 | JGI IMG/M metagenome (GOLD analysis project Ga0136641, IMG submission 115312) | Freshwater microbial communities from Elizabeth Lake, Yosemite National Park, California, USA - 13020-23Y | ecosystem: Environmental > Aquatic > Freshwater > Lake ...
ATATAAGCGACAGCGGGCCGGGAATAGCCGAGCGTGATCACGAAAAAATTTTTATGCCATTTGCCCAGCGCAACTTGACAACCTCGCATGGCCCAACACGTCCTTCGTTAGGCCTGCATATCGCGTCCCGCCACGCCCAGCTAATGGGAACCGGATTGCTGCTGCGTTCAGCCCTCGGCCGGGGTAGCCGTTTTTCCATCACTTTGCCCCTGGCCGGTGTAAATGTCCAAGCGCACGGCGCAGACCTTGGCCATGCCCTAGAGGCTATTGGACTGGACGGATCACGGGTGGCCTTGTTCGATACTGAACATGAGCGCGCGGCCCGTGTTGCTGCCTGGCTGCGCAGCTGGGCTTGTGTGCTGCTTGATGAGCAGGCCATGGAAGGTCCGAAGGCCTTGCAACCCCAAGCGATCGTGTGTGCCTGGCAGGCTGATGCGCCCCAGGAGGCGGGGCGGCGCATCTTGGCATTGCGTACGCGCCTTGGAATGGAGATACCAGCCTGCATTATTTACGCTGACCATGGCGCGACCGAGGGTGTTCTCAACCTGCCCGCGGCCACGGCTGTTTTAAGCCAACCTCTGCAAGCAGCACAGTTGCGTGCATGGCTGCGCCGTGTAGTGCAAAGCTAGACCTGCGCTGGGTTAATTGCTGGCGTTAAAGGCGTAGTTGGCTGCGGCGCGAACGGCCTGCGTACGGTTGTCTGCATGGAAATAGCGCAAGATGGCACTGACATGGGTTTTAATAGTTTCTTCAGAAACCTCGAGCGAAGCGGCGATTTCCCGGTTGGTATAGCCTTCCATCAATTCGCGCAATACCTGTTCTTGCTTACGCGACAGCGGCGCCGCTGAGGACGCCTTGCCAGCTGCGGCCAATGGTCGCAGCTCTTGAGGCAAGTAAATCTCACCGCTTAGCACCTGCGAGATGGCTTCAAGCAAGTCATCTGTATTGCCCGACTTGGTCACAAAGCCGGCTGCGCCGTTTTTGAGCGCCAGTTGAATCAGCTGCAGTGTTGTACTGCCCGAGATCATCAGCACCACCAACGCGGGTTGAATCCGGCCCATCTGGCGCAGCACTTCCAAACCATTCATATCCGGAAGGTGGTAATCCAGTAGCACCAGGTCGATGTCGCGATGCGGCAATAGCATGTCGATCGCCGAGGCGCCGGTGCCTGCATGCAGCAATTGCAACCTGGGGTAGATGCCAGAGAGCACCTGCCCCAGGCCTTCACGAACCAGCGCATGGTCATCCACTATGAGTATTTTCACAAGGCCTTGAGCTTCCAACGAAATGCGACCTGCCGCCGGTTAATTATTGCACCCTTCACAATGGACGTGACCAAAAAAATCCCGCGAAGCGCATGGCTTGCGGGATGGAGCCGGCCCGCGAGAGGCCGGTCCTGGTGCAAGAAACTCTGCTTATCAGCCGCCGTGAATCTTCATCATCACCGGCACGATGAGCAAGGCGACGATGTTGATGATCTTGATCAAGGGGTTGACTGCCGGGCCAGCCGTGTCCTTGTAGGGGTCGCCCACGGTGTCGCCGGTAACAGCCGCCTTGTGGGTCTCAGACCCTTTGCCGCCGTGGTGTCCGTCTTCGATGTATTTCTTGGCATTGTCCCAGGCACCACCGCCGGTACACATAGAGATAGCCACGAAAAGACCGGTCACGATGGTCCCCATGAGCAAGCCGCCCAAAGCTGCAGGACCGAGAACCAAGCCGACCAGGATGGGCGCGATCACCGGTAACAGGCTGGGGATCATCATTTCCTTGATGGCCGCTGTGGTCAACATGTCCACCGCCGTGTCGTACTCGGGCTTGCCGGTACCGTCCATGATGCCCTTAATCTCCTTGAACTGGCGGCGCACTTCAACCACCACGGCACCGGCGGCGCGGCCCACGGCCTCCATGGCCATCGCTGCGAACAAGTAAGGAATCAGCCCGCCGATGAACAAGCCAATGATGACTTTTGGATCGCTCAAGTCAAACGTGATGTGCGCGCCCAAGCCTTCGAGCTTGTGGGTGTAATCAGCAAATAGGACCAGTGCGGCCAGTCCGGCAGAGCCAATGGCATAGCCTTTGGTCACGGCTTTGGTGGTGTTACCTACCGCGTCCAGCGGGTCGGTGATGTCTCGCACGCTGGCGGGCAACTCGGCCATTTCGGCAATGCCGCCAGCGTTGTCGGTGATGGGGCCGTAGGCGTCCAAGGCGACCACAATACCGGCCATACTCAGCATGGACGTGGCCGCAATAGCGATGCCGTACAAGCCGCCTAGGTCAAATGCGCTGTAAATCGCCGCGCACACAAACAGCACGGGCCAAGCAGTAGAGCGCATGGATACGCCCAGGCCGGCAATGATGTTGGTACCGTGACCGGTAGTTGATGCTTGCGCAATATGTTGTACAGGCGCGTACTGGGTTCCGGTGTAGTACTCGGTAATCCAGACCAGCGCGCCGGTCAAAATCAGACCGATGGCGCAGGCGCCGAATAGTCCGCTGGCACTTAATGCCTTGCCATCGGGCAAAGCCAGTGGCGCTGGGAACAGCGACTGGGTCACAAAGTAAAACGCCACCAAAGACAGCACGCCAGCGACGGCCAAGCCTTTGTAAAGCGCGGGCATCACATTGGTCATGCCGGGGGTGGCCTTGACAAAGAAGCAGCCGATGATGGAGGCAACAATGGAGACACCGCCAAGCACCAGCGGGTAAAGCACCATATTGGGGCCAGCGGTACCCGCTAGCAATGCGCCTAGGACCATGGTGGCGATCAAGGTCACGGCATAAGTTTCAAACAAGTCTGCGGCCATGCCAGCGCAATCGCCTACGTTGTCGCCCACGTTGTCGGCAATCACTGCAGGGTTGCGCGGATCGTCTTCTGGAATGCCAGCCTCAACTTTGCCTACCAGGTCAGCGCCCACGTCAGCGCCCTTGGTGAAAATACCGCCGCCCAAGCGCGCGAAAATCGAAATCAGCGAGGAGCCGAAGGCAAAGCCTACGAGTGGATTGAGCATAGCAGCCAGCGCTTTACCGTCTGCGGGTACACCAGCGGCAGTGAGGTACCAGTAAAACCCGGTAACGCCCAGCAAGCCCAAGCCTACAACCAGCATGCCGGTGATGGCGCCGCCACGAAAGGCGACATCCAGCGCGGGGCCAATTCCCCGTGTTGCTGCCTGCGCGGTGCGTACATTGGCTTTGACGGATACGTTCATGCCAATGAAACCGCAGGCACCGGAGAGAACTGCACCGAGCACAAAGCCAACGGCGCTTAAGGGATCCAAGACCACTGCAATAAGGATTGCCAGAACAACGCCGACCATGGCGATAGTTTTATATTGCCGCGCAAGGTAAGCGGAGGCACCGGTTTGAATGGCTGCTGCAATTTCTTGCATACGGGGATTGCCGGCATCCTGCGAAAGAATCCAGCTGCGGGCCCAAAAACCGTAAACCACGGCAATCAAACCACAAACGAGCGCAAGAATCAGCGCTGAGTTTCCTGTCATATAAATCTCCAAACTAGCAAATTTCGCGAACAAAGGAGTAACGCTGGCGGTACTCCCGCTGCGTTGCTTCCTCGTGCTCACGACTTGTCACAGTCGGGGAGCTGATTGGCCAACTTGCGCGACTGTAGCCGCAAAAGTGCGCTTTGCCGGGCTTCGCAAGAACCAAGTCAGTAAAATCAGGGTTAATACTGATACTGATCCGTATTCACTCTTATCCATCAAACGAGCTATTTATGTCCCTTGACAAAGTCACACCCGGAAAAAACGCGCCTAAAGAATTCAATGTCATCATCGAAATCCCGATGAACGCAGACCCTGTGAAATACGAAGTCAATAAAGAAACCGGCGCTATTTTCGTGGACCGCTTCATGAGCACCGCGATGCATTACCCGACCAATTATGGTTACGTGCCCAGGACCATCTCGGGCGATGGCGATCCGGTCGACGTGTTGGTGATCACGCCGGTGCCACTGATACCGGGTGTGGTCGTTCCCTGCCGCGCCATTGGTATCCTGAAAATGGAAGACGAGGCTGGCATGGACGGTAAGGTGCTGGCAGTACCCACTGACAAAATTTTGTCGCTCTACACCCAATGGCAAAAACCCGGGGACCTCAACCCGCTACGGCTCAAAACCATTGCCCATTTCTTTGAACACTACAAGGACTTGGAGGAGGGCAAATGGGTCAAAATTTTGGGTTGGGAAGGCCCTGAGGCAGCACACCTGGAAATCCTAGAAGGTATTGCCAACTACCAAAAAGAGCAGGCCGCCTAAACCCTATTGCCATCATCGTGCAGCCCGATGGAGGTATCTCCATCGTTGCAACTTAGAGAGCATCGCGGCTTACTGGGGTTCTGCGGGCATGCCTTTGAAAGGCGAACGTTGCTCCAAGTGTTCCAAGTACTGATGAATGCCTTCGCCCTCGCGCTCTAAAAAGCGTGCGACCGCGTCAGCAAAAGCGGGGTGCGCTAGCCAATGGGCGCTGCTCGTTTTGGCCGGCATCAGGGCGCGGGCCATTTTGTGTTCCCCCTGGGCTCCGCCTTCAAAGCGTGCGTAGCCATGCGCTATGCACCATTGCAGGGGCTGGTAATAGCAGGCCTCGAAGTGCAGGCAGTCCACACGCTCCATAGCGCCCCAGTAGCGCCCGTAGGCGACACTCGGTTGGGCCTGGGCCGCATTTGCGTTACTCAGGCCTATCAAACTGCTGGCAATAGGGCGGCCTGCACGCTCGGCAATAAAAAGTAACCAGTTTTCCGGCATATCACGCTGCATAGCCGCAAAGAAGGCCCGACTGAGGTAGGGTGCATTGCCGTGCTCCAAGTAGGTACGTTCGTAGCAGCGATAGAAAAAATCCCAGTCGCCATCACAGATCTCAGTTCCTTGGGCCCAGCGAAATTGCACGCCGGCGTCAGCCACTTTGCGTCGCTCCTGGCGTATTTTTTTCCGCTTATCTTGGGACAGACTAGATAAAAAAGCATCGAAATTTGCAAATCCGGGTGCCGGGTTGGTCCAGTGAAATTGCACCGTGTGCCGCAACATCATGCCGCTATCTGCGCAGGCTTGGGCATCCTGTGGAGAAAGGAATAGCAAATGCAGCGAGGACAGCTCCCGGCCCTGGCTGTGGGCTATCAAGGCCGCGATCAGTGCCCGCCGGGCGGCAGCGTCGCGCGCGAGCAGGCGCGCGCCGGGCACGGGCGTGAACGGAACCGCTACCGTGGCTTTGGGGTAGTAGGCCAGCCCGTGCTGTTGGTAGGCATTGGCCCAGGCCCAGTCAAATACGTACTCGCCATAGGAGTGGTCTTTCTCATACAGCATGCAGGCGCCCCACAAGACGCCCTCACGCTCCAGGCAAATGCAAACCGGCTTCCAACCTGTGGCCGGGCAGGCGCTAGCGCTTTGCTCCAACGCCGCCAGGTAAGCGTGGCGCATAAAAGGACTGGCATCGGGGTGAGCGGCCAATAAGTCATCCCAGTGCGCAGCGCCGATGGTGCAGACCGAATCGTGCACGCGGGTGACATAATCATTGCGCACCATGCGGCTCCCCAAGGTAGGCCGGGCCGGTGCCCGACGGCTCGGGCCGCGCCACTGTTTTCATAAGCATTCGTACATGACTCTCAAAATTTGCGTTGCCCAACTCAACTTCATCGTAGGTGACCTGAGCGGCAACGCGCAAAAAATATTGGACGCGGCACTGCAGGCCCATGCGCAAGGTGCACGTTTGCTGCTGACGCCTGAATTGTCGCTGTGCGGCTATGCCGCTGAAGATCTCTATTTGCGCCCCGCATTTATGCAGGCCTGTGATGATGCCTTGAAATGGTTGACCGCGCAGTTAGCGGGTCTTCAAGATATGTGCGTGGTGGTGGGTCACCCCCAAGGAGCCGACCAGCGTGGCACGGCGGTGTCCATCTCTCAGCGTTTTAATTGCGCTAGCGTGTTGCGCGAAGGTCAGGTGGTGGCCACTTATGCGAAGCAGGAATTGCCCAACTACCAGGTGTTTGACGAGCGCCGATACTTCGTGCCTGGTAGCCAGACCTGTGTGTTTGAGGCCGGCCCTGCGCAGGCGCCGCTGAGGGTAGGCCTACTGATTTGTGAAGATGCTTGGTTCGAAGGCCCCGCCCAGGGGGCCAAGGCGGCGGGGGCGCAGCTTCTGGCCGTGATCAATGCCTCGCCCTTTCATTTGGGTAAGGGCTACCAGCGCGAACAGGTCATGGCAGATCGCTGCCGCTCCACCGATTTGCCACTGGTTTATGCGCATTTGGTGGGCGGACAGGATGAACTGGTCTTTGAGGGGCGCTCGTTCTTATTGGACGCAAAGGGCCAGGTACAAGGCCGCGCCGCCAGTTTCCAGGAATCCTTGTTCGCCTGCGCACTGGATTCCAGTGCGCTACCTTTTGCTTGGACTGCTACCACCGAGCCCCAGCGGTCCGAAGAGGCAGATTTGTGGGATGCCTTGGTGTTGGGTGTTCGCGATTACGTGGGGAAAAACCGTTTCCCCGGCGTTTTGCTGGGCCTGTCGGGCGGGATCGATTCGGCGCTGGTGCTAGCTGTCGCGGTCGATGCCCTGAGGGCTGACAGGGTCCGTGCAGTCATGATGCCCTCGCCCTATACCGCTGACATCAGTTGGGTGGATGCGCGCGACATGGCTAGTCGCATGGGTGTCCGCTATGACGAAATCTCCATTGCGCCGGAGTTTGAAGCCTTCAAGACCTCGCTTGCTGGCCAATTCGGAGGCCGCGCCGAAGACAGCACGGAAGAAAACATCCAGGCCCGCATACGCGGTACGCTGCTGATGGCCTTGAGTAATAAGTTCGGCTCCATGGTACTGACCACGGGCAATAAGTCGGAAATGGCCACCGGCTATTGCACGCTGTACGGTGATATGGCAGGAGGTTTTGCCGTGATCAAAGACCTGCCCAAGATGAAGGTGTTCGCCATGGCGCGCTGGCGTAATCTGCATGACCCTTATGGAACGGGGAAAGAGCCTATTCCCGAGCGCATCATCACGCGACCGCCTAGCGCCGAACTGCGGCCCGACCAAACCGACCAGGACAGCTTGCCCCCTTACGAAGTGCTGGACGCCATTATCGAGCGCTACATGGAGAACGATCAAAGTATCGCCGACATCGTGACCGCCGGTTACAGCGCCGCTGACGTAGAACGTGTTACCCGACTTATTCAGATCAACGAATACAAGCGCCGCCAAGCGCCCCCCGGAATTCGTGTCAGTCACCGTAGTTTCGGCAAGGATTGGCGGTATCCTATTACCAATCGATTCCGCGCCTGAATCCACTTTTTCTAACTTTGGGGACCCGCCATGAAACAAATCACCGCCATTATTAAACCGTTTAAATTGGAAGAGGTCCGCGAGGCACTGGCTGAGTGCGGGGCTAGCGGCCTCACCGTCACCGAGGTCAAGGGTTTTGGTCGCCAAAAGGGCCATACCGAGCTGTACCGTGGTGCCGAGTACGTGGTGGATTTTTTGCCTAAGGTCAAAGTGGAGTTGGTGGTTAAGACCGACGATGTCGACCGTTGTGTGGACGCCATCGTTAAGGCGGCCTATACGGGCAAGATTGGGGATGGCAAGATTTTCGTCACCTCGGTCGAGCGCGTAGTGCGTATCCGTACCGGCGAGCAGGACGAGTCAGCCGTCTAATTTGGACCGCGCCTTCGACGGCTTTTTAGCTGCTTTAGCGCTTGCTTGCTGGCTCAGGCGGCTTGTAGTGAACCAGCCGCGTGCCGGCCAGGATGTCGTGCCAAAACTGCCTTTGCGGCGCCAGTCCGCTGCTTCCGGCCCAGGCTGCGACCCAGAGCAGAAACACGAGCGCCTGCGCGCCTGCGGGCAAAGCGGCGGTCCAAGCCAGGGCCAGGGGTGGTAGCACCCAGACCCAGGCCAGCGTGTAACGAAGCAATGCCCGTTGGCGCGAAATCAGTGCGCCCTGCCCATCGACCAGACGGATATGCCAGGTCTTCATGGCCAGTGTTTGTCCGTGCGTCCAAAAAATAACAAAATAAGCGCTTAAGGCCACAAATAAAAACACCTGGAGTGATGTCCGGTTATCCATGGCGTTGCGTGTTTGGGTTAGTGTGCCAAACAGGTAGCCTGCGATAAATACGACGCCAAAAAGTAATATGCCTTCGTACAGCCAGCAAGCCATACGCCGCCACAGGCCGGGGGTTTGGGGCTCAAAGTTTTCCAAGGCAGTGGGATCGGACATGGGGGGAGTCGACAGGCATCAAGCCAAATTTTTGGGGATGTATTGCTTCAAATCTGGGCGCTTTTGCAGGAATTGCGCTCAAGTGCGCGACGCACGCAGTCGCCGGGGCTGCTTTAGTTGGATGACGCGCTGTCCTTTTGGGGAAGCAGGGTGTAGCGGTCAATTGCCGGCCGCGCATTGGACGAAGCCTTTAGCTGTTCGGGGGTTTTGCGAGTTACCGGGACCTCTGCCATTTTGCTGGGCGCTACAGGTTTTGCCGCAATAGCTGCGCCGCTAGGTTTTTTTGGGGCCTTGTCCAACAAGGCACGCCGCTCATCCTCCGACAGTGCCTGGTACGCTTCCCATGTCGCTGTGCGCGCGTCTGGCGGTAGCTTCTTGGTTTGCGCAAAATTCAAACGGGCCTGCTCCCGTTCTTTGGGCTTCAAGGCGGCCCATTCGGCCATACGGCTTTGCAACTTTTCCCGGTCTACGTCGCTCATGGCTGCGTTATTTTTGGCAAGCGCCAGCCATTTACGGCGGTGCCCTTGGGATAGGCTGCCCCAAATCGAAGCGAGGGGTTGGAGTGATTGCTGGTCGGCGGCGCTCAGCTGCTCCCAACGCGGCTCCGAGTCAACGTTGACCGCCCCGGTTGCCGGCGGCGCATTGCTTGTGTTCTGCGCAGCAACTGCACCCACAAGCAATAGCAACGCGCAGGCGCCCACCCAAGTGGGAAATGAACATTTGAAATATGGCAGATAGTGCATGGAGACGCCTAGCCCCCAATTCTATTCCTGTGCCGACTTTTTCAAGTATTGCAAAAAGCCTGGATCGGTATAGGCAGTGGGCGGTAAATCGGCGGTCAACAACTCCGCATCGACCTCTGCCAATTCGTAGGCGCGTTCCTGGTCTTGCAAGGCTCCGATGGTCGCCAAACCCAGCACCAAGGCCAGCAGCGGCAAAAGCGCGGAGGCGCGGGTCCAAAAGCCCGGCGCTTGTGCACCCAGAGTTCCGACCGGCTGGTGAGCTCCAACCAGCACAGGCGCTAACTGGGTTTGCACAATGCGGCGGTGTAACAACGCATGCACCCGACCCGCACGCAGGCGCTCGGCAATGTTGTGGGGTAAATCTAACGCCCCTTCTTCCAAGCGGGCGGCTATTCGGGCGCCCAAGCGTTCCTCGCTTTGGCTGACAGGGCCGGTTGGGTCGTTGAAAATGTTCATGGATCAATCCCTTTTAATCGTAAAGCTTTAGCCAATGCACTTACCGCCCGGGAACAGTGCGTTTTGACGCTACCCTGCGAGCACCCCATGGCGGAAGCAGTTTCCGCCAGATCCAACTCCTCCCAGTAACGCATGAGGAAGGCTTCCCGTTGACGCGCGGGCAAATTTTGAAGCTCCAACTCTATGGCATGCAAAGTTTGGGCCCGCTCTGCCTGTGACTGGCTGCTCTCCTGCTGGGGATTGTCAGAATTCGCAAGCAAAGCTTCTAGCAGGTCAAATTCGCCGTCGCCGCCTTGGCTGTCAAAGTCGCCCAATGGGGTAAACAAGGCGTTGCGGGTCTTTTGACGGCGAAACCAGTCCAGGGTGGTATTACTGAGAATCCGCTGGAACAGCATGGGCAGTTCCTCTGGCGATTTGTGCCCATAGTGCTCAGCTAGCTTCATCATGCTGTCTTGCACGATATCGAGTGCGGACTCTTCATTGCGAACATGGTAATAAGTCCGCTTAAAGGCGCGCTTTTCCACGCCACGCAAGAACGCATCAAGCTCGCGTTCAGTGGCCAAAAAGTCTCCAGTGCGCACGCCAACGGGGCGCTTGAGGGGGCATTTGCATGCGGGTAAGTCTCATAAGTGTGCGCAAATTATCGCACCGACGCACCGGTTTGGATTTAGCTGGCGGGGGCCAGTAATGATTGATGTCATAATGCACCTTTCGTTCAAAAAGCAAACGGATTTTGGTCCGGCGCAGCATTCAATGCGTCCATGGCCAAAATCTTAAGTCCTAACGAGGCACCAAAAGTGTTTACGAAGGGGCACCCAAGGTGTTTCGTCAGAGAAATTCGCAAAGGTTCATCATGGAAATATCCAAGGCCGAAATGGCCTTCGCTGCCGCGGCAGCGGCGAGCTCTAAGTCCGGTAGCGTCCCAGAATTGCGCGGTGCTGAGATTTTGATCAAAGCGCTTCAAGCCGAAAATGTCCAGTACATTTGGGGCTATCCAGGCGGTGCAGTACTCCATATTTACGACGCTTTTTATAAGCAAGATACGATTCAGCATGTCCTAGTGCGCCACGAGCAAGCGGCTGTGCACGCGGCTGACGGTTATGCCCGCGCGACGGGCGAAGTCGGCGTGGCCTTGGTAACTTCCGGGCCCGGCGTGACCAACGCGGTGACTGGTATAGCCACCGCCTATATGGACAGCATCCCCATGGTGATCATCACCGGGCAGGTGCCTACCCACGCCATCGGTTTGGACGCGTTCCAAGAGTGCGATACCGTGGGCATCACACGCCCCATCGTCAAGCACAACTTTTTGGTGAAAGATGCCCGCGACATGGCGGACATTATGAAGAAGGCCTTCCATATCGCGAGAACCGGCCGTCCCGGTCCGGTCGTGGTGGATATCCCCAAGGACGTTTCGTTTAAGAAGGTGCCTTACAAAGGTTATCCGGCCAGCGTGGAAATGCGCTCCTATAACCCGGTGCGCAAAGGCCACGGTGGCCAGATTCGCAAAGCCTTGCAACTCTTGCTCGCGGCCAAGCGCCCTTATATTTATACCGGCGGCGGTGTGCTGCTCAGCAATGCGTCTGCAGAACTGCGCACACTGGTGGACATGCTGGGCTACCCCTGTACCAACACCCTGATGGGTCTGGGTGCTTATCCTGCATCGGATCGCAAGTTCCTGGGTATGCTGGGAATGCACGGCACTATCGAAGCGAACAACGCCATGCAAAACTGCGATGTGTTGTTGGCCGTCGGCGCCCGCTTTGACGACCGGGTGATCGGCAACCCCAAGCATTTTGCACAAAACGAGCGCAAGATCATTCATATCGATATTGATCCGTCCAGTATTTCCAAGCGTGTCAAAGTTGACATTCCTATCGTGGGCGATGTAAGAGAAGTGCTCGGCGAGCTAATCGCGATGATCAAGGAAAGCGCGATCAAGCCCGACGCCCATGCGCTAGGCGCGTGGTGGGACACGATCGAGGGCTGGCGCGCGCGCCAGTGCCTGAAGTATGACCATGGCAAAGGCGATGTGATCAAACCGCAGTTTGTAGTGGAAACGCTATGGAATATGACCAAGGATGGCGATACCTATATCACTTCCGACGTTGGCCAGCACCAAATGTGGGCGGCGCAGTACTACCGCTTTGATGAACCTCGCCGCTGGATTAACTCCGGTGGCCTAGGCACCATGGGCGTGGGCATTCCTTACGCGATGGGTATCAAGCTGGCCAAGCCCGACAGCGAGGTGTTTTGTATTACGGGTGAAGGCTCGGTGCAGATGTGCATTCAAGAGCTCTCGACCTGCTTGCAATACAACACTCCTATCAAAGTAGTTTCTTTGAATAACCGTTACCTAGGCATGGTGCGCCAGTGGCAAGAGGTGGAATATGAAGGCCGTTATAGCCATAGCTATATGGATGCCCTGCCTAATTTCGTGAAACTGGCTGAAGCCTATGGCCATGTGGGCATGCTGATTGAGCGCCCGGAAGATGTGGAGCCGGCTTTGCGTGAGGCGCGTCGCCTGAAAGATCGGACGGTGTTTATGGATTTCCGTACCGACCCCACCGAAAACGTGTTCCCCATGGTGCAAGCGGGCAAGGGCATTACCGAAATGCTGCTGGGCTCGGAAGACCTTTAATTGCCGGAATCGCATTTAATTAACCTTGGACTGACAATTCTATTGCTTGCCAAGTCGGTGCGTTACCGCGCACGGGGGAGGGCGGTGAAAAGAGGCGTCTATTTGTATGAAACATATCATCGCTGTTTTGCTGGAAAACGAACCCGGCGCCCTGTCTCGCGTGGTCGGATTATTTTCAGCCCGTGGCTACAACATTGAATCTTTAACGGTGGCGCCCACCGAGGACCCCAGTTTGTCGCGCATGACTTTGCAGACCAATGGCTCGGACGACGTGATTGAGCAAATCACCAAACATTTAAACCGTCTCATCGAGGTGGTCAAGGTGGTGGATTTGACCGAGGGCGCGTACATCGAACGCGAACTCATGATCGTTAAGGTGCGCGCGGTTGGCAAAGAGCGTGAAGAGATGAAGCGCATGGCGGACATTTTTCGCGGCCGGGTCATCGACGTGACGGACAAAAGCTACACCATAGAGCTGACTGGCGACCAGGCAAAAAACGATGCGTTTTTGCAGGCGATCGAGACGGATGCTATTTTGGAGACGGTGCGTACCGGTGCCAGTGGTATCGGCCGCGGTGAGCGGGTTTTGCGGGTTTGAGCAATAGCGCCTCGCGGCGTTCAAATGAACGCGTTGGGCAAACCACGAAATTTGATTTTGTAACTTGGCGTAGGACGCCATTATTTTTCGGAGAAAAGCATGAAGGTGTATTACGACAAAGACTGCGACTTGAGCCTTATCAAGGACAAAACGGTGGCCATCATTGGTTATGGCAGTCAAGGCCATGCCCATGCCCAAAATTTGAACGATAGCGGCGTGAAGGTCGTCGTTGGCCTGCGCAAAGGCGGTGCATCTTGGCCGAAAGTCGAAAAAGCAGGCTTAAATGTCGCTGAAGTTGCAGATGCGGTTCGTGCCGCCGACGTGGTCATGATTTTGTTGCCTGATGAGCAAATCGGCGCGGTTTACACCCAAGACGTGGAGCCCAACATTAAGTCGGGGGCTTCACTGGTGTTTGCCCATGGCTTTAACGTGCATTACGGTCTGGTTAATCCCCGCGCCGACTTGGACGTCTGGATGGTCGCACCCAAAGCGCCCGGCCATACCGTACGCGGCACCTATGCGCAAGGGGGCGGAGTGCCGCACCTGATCGCCGTGCACCAGGACAAGTCGGGTCGCACCCGAGACCTGGCGCTGAGCTACGCCATGGCTAATGGTGGTGGCAAGGCAGGCATTATAGAAACCAATTTCCGCGAAGAGACGGAGACCGATTTGTTCGGCGAACAAGCGGTTTTGTGCGGTGGCACGGTAGAACTGATCAAAGCCGGGTTTGAAACCTTGGTGGAAGCCGGTTATGCGCCCGAAATGGCCTATTTCGAATGCCTTCATGAGCTCAAGCTGATCGTCGACATGATTTATGAGGGCGGCATTGCCAATATGAATTATTCGATCTCCAACAATGCCGAGTATGGCGAATATGTCACTGGCCCGCGCATCGTTACGGATGCCACCAAAGCCGCTATGCGCCAGTGCTTGAAAGACATTCAAACGGGTGAATATGCCAAAAGCTTTATTTTGGAGAATAAGGCCGGTGCGCCCACCTTGTTGAGCCGCCGCCGTTTAACTGCGGAGCACCAGATAGAGCAAGTCGGAGAGACTTTGCGCGCGATGATGCCTTGGATCAAGAAAAACAAGTTGGTGGATCAAACCCGCAACTAATACGGCCCCTACCAAGTAGGGGTTGCATCCAAAGGCCACTGCGGTGGCCTTTGGCGTTTGGGGAGGGGGCGCCCGGGCTGGCTCAGCGTACACTGCATCGCTTATGCGACTGGCGCAGCGCGGCCGCACGCCACATCTGAATCACACCAGGATCATTGCATGGACGAAAACACACAGGCGCAGGGGGAAGGCGACGGGCCGGTTTTTGTGCGCAAGCGGCGCAAAGGCATTTACATCCTTCCCAATTTATTTACCCTGGCCGCTTTGTTTGGCGGTTTTTATGCGGTGGTTATGGCCATGCAAGGGCATTTCGATCAGTCCGCTATCGGCATATTCTGTGCCATGGTACTGGACAGCTTAGATGGTCGGGTTGCACGCATGACCAATACCCAAAGTGCCTTTGGCGAGCAGATGGACTCTTTGTCCGACATGGTGTCTTTTGGTGCCGCGCCGGCCTTGGTGTCGTACGAATGGGTGCTTAAAGGATTGGGCAAATGGGGTTGGTTTGCCGCTTTTGTGTATTGTTCCTGCGCCGCATTGCGCTTGGCGCGCTTTAACGTGAACACCCATGTAGTGGACAAGCGCTATTTCCAGGGGCTTCCGTCGCCCGCTGCTGCGGCGTTGGTGGCGGGTTTTATTTGGTGGTGTACCGATCTGGGTATTGCACCGGCTTCGGTGGCTTGGTTTATGTTTGCGTGGGTGCTTTACGCAGGTTTGACGATGGTGACCAATGTTCCTTTTTACAGCTTTAAAGACGTCAGTATGAAGCAAAGCGTGCCCTTCGCAGTCATTGTTTTGATCGCTTTGGGGATCGCCATCATCAATATCGATCCACCCACTGTGATGCTGGGCATTTTTGTGGTGTATGGTTTTAGTGGCTACGTGGTCTATGGCGTGCGCAGGTTCCGAGGCGTACCGGTCAGCGTGATCAGTACCTCAACCGACGAACCCGATGAGCGCGGGATGCACAAATAGATAGACGTGATTGAGGCGGGTTTTGCTGCCAGTTCCAACGGTGATTTCAAAAGCGTACTTGAGCGCCCTCAATAAGCTGCAAAACAAGGCCGATCGGGCTGCTGCTCAGGGTTAGTGAGCGATTTATATGAATTTGCATCATGTTTCTGTTGTAAGTGCTTGATTTATCGAATTTTTTGATTAAACTGCGGTTTTTTAATTGTCATACGCTGGGCGCGGTCCTTAAATTGTCCTATTTGGTGCACATTGGCTAAAAAACTTTTAACTTTTCTTTCGCTTTTGCTTTGTTTGAGCATGGTTTTTGCCGTGCAGGACTCTAAGCGCAATAGTCGCGTGGATCCGACCCGCCAGCCAAGCAAGAGCAAATGGGTGAAAGCGCAGAATTTCGGAAAAGCACCCGCGAAGGCAAAAGGTCGGAGCCCGGTTCCGGCCAGGCCGAGTTTTGGCGACGTGGCCGGCTTGCGCCACGCCACGGATGTGCTGGCGCTCAAGTCCAGCGTCGCTTTCGTGATCGACCAAGACACCAAGGAGGTCTTGTTGCATAAGAACGAACTGGCAGTGCTGCCTATTGCTTCGATCACCAAATTGATGACTGGCGTGCTGATCAGCGAAGCGCGTCTTCCGATGGATGAGTTGATCACCATCAGTCAAGACGACGTGGATATGGAGAAGGGCAGCCGTTCTCGGCTTACCGTAGGCACCATGCTGAGTCGGGGAGAGTTGTTGCACTTAGCACTGATGTCTAGCGAAAACCGCGCCGCTCACGCGCTGGGCCGTACCTACCCTGGTGGCATGTCTAATTTCGTCAGCCTGATGAATGGCAAGGCCGCAGAGTTGGGAATGGCCGCGACCAGTTATGTGGAGCCCACAGGACTCTCCAGTAAAAACCAATCTAGTGCCAAAGACCTGGCGACCTTGGTCAATTATGCGCACGCCGACGCCACTTTGCGTGAGTACTCCACTTCTCCTGG
>Ga0136641_1000578_pt1 | contig 15680 bp, 17 predicted proteins | sample EliLak1302023Y_FD_115312 | JGI IMG/M metagenome (GOLD analysis project Ga0136641, IMG submission 115312) | Freshwater microbial communities from Elizabeth Lake, Yosemite National Park, California, USA - 13020-23Y | ecosystem: Environmental > Aquatic > Freshwater > Lake ...
ATCACTCATGGTGGCGGACGAACGGTCAACCGAGGCCACGCTCGTCGCTCCCCCAAGGGCGTCGGCGACAGATTCGGCAATCGCATCTTCCGCCACTTCGAATCCAACGGTGAGCCCGAGGCTGTGCAGCGAGCCAACTGGATACTCCGAAACCCCACAGGGAATAATGGCGCTAAAAGCTTCGAGGCCAACGTTCACATTGAGGGCAATGCCGTGTAATGTTCGTCGGCGACCCGAGGCGTCTCGTTCGGTACGAACACCAACTTGGCCAATCTTCACGGGTGCCGTGTCCACGTGGGCCCAGATCCCAGGAAAACCGTCGAGTCGCCCGACCACTCCCAGTACTCCCTGTTCATCAAGAGCCTTAACGGCATCGATTGCGCCATCTTCGAGTCGTCCAACGTGGAGCCGGCCCGCCGAAGGGTCATCGTCTACCGTGACAATCGCCCACAGAACAACTTGGCCGGGACCGTGATAGGTGACATCTCCCCCGCGATCAGCGTCAACCACTATCGCGGCGAGTGACTCCGGGGCGATGAGGAATGAATCATTACTCGCGCGAACTCCACGCGTATAAGTGGGTGGGTGCTCAAAGACCAAGAGGTAGTCGTCATGGGCATCAAGCAGGGCGTGCTGGAAGTCATTAACTTCAGCGAACGTCACGCGCCCGAGATGCCGACGACGGAGCACTACCGCTCCGCGTTGACGTCGATCGCGGCCAGCAGTTCACCGACGCGTTCGAGATACTTGGCCGCCGATACCGGGTCCGCGACTCGGTGATCGAATGACAGACCCAGGACTAAACGCCGTCCCGGTTCGACGATTTCAACACCGTCGCGTAGGACTACAACGGCAGCATGACGAACTGCTCCGACTGAGAGGGCCGCGACATTGGGCTGAATCAGCAGTGGCATGGCTACCAACGTGGACGGCGTGGGGGCCGCGAGCAGCGAGAACGTGCCGCCCAGCAGGTCGTCGGTCGTCAGTTGCCGAGACTCCACACGATCCGAAAGATCATTCAAACGGTGAGCCAGCGCTCGCAGCGTGAGGCCACCAGCGGCATGCACCACGGGAACCAGCATGCCAGCGGGCTGAAGGCTCCGCACAAACCCGAGGTTGATAGTCCGGTGAATTATTAGATCGTCGCCAGCAACGGTGGCATTGAAGAAATCAAACTCGGCCAATGCCCGAACTGCGGCGAGGGCGACGAGCGCTTCATCATTTATCGGCGTGCCATCTGTCGTGGTCCGACCGACAGCTTCAAGTTTGATAAAGACAGAAGCATCGACCTCAACGGCCACAAAGCCGTGGGGGCTCGTGCGGACGGAGTCCACCATGTGATGCGCCATACGACGCATGCCGGGGGTCAAGGCAATAGGGACGTCGTCGGTGGGGCCATTGGCCACTGCCGTTTCAGCGTCGCGACGAGTAACCGACCCGCCAGGGCCAGTGCCCTGCACGGCGCGGGCATCAACTCCACCGCCATCCAAGATGCGTCGCACTATGGGCGAAACAACCAAACCCTTTTCGAAACTCATCGAAGCACTGGCGGATAACGATGGGGCCGATGCACTCTGGATTGGCGCCGCCACTGGCGCATCCGCGACTGGTGTTGCAGGTGACGCAGTGGAACCATCCAGTTCGCCGATAACGGCCACCACGGCCCCGACGCCGACAGTGTCGCCTTCGTTGGCCAAAATCTTAAGCAGTACGCCGGCAGCCGGTGAGGGCAACTCGGAATCAACTTTGTCAGTGGAGATTTCAAAGAGGGGTTCGTCGCGCTCAACAACGTCCCCGACATTCTTCATCCAGCGCGTGATGATGCCTTCAGTGACAGATTCACCGAGCGAAGGAAGCGTTACATCAGCCAACGTGAAGTCCTCGTCCGGCCAGAGCGAGCAATGTCTCGCCAAAGGTCTCCGACAGCGAAGGGTGTGGCTGAATCAATGCGGCAGCCTCAGAGGCCGTGGCCTCCCAGTTGACAGCGAAGTAACCCGCTCCCAGCTGTTCAGTGACCCAAGGACCGGCCATGTGAACCCCGAGGAGCTGCCCGGCAGTGCCGTCGGCATTCTTCTCAGCGATGATCTTCACGACGCCTTCCGTGTCGCCAATGATTCGTGCACGACCGTTACCGGCGAAGGGATCTTTCTTCACAATGACGTTGTAACCACGCTCTTTGGCGGCCGCTTCCGTGAGTCCACAGAACGCAACTTCGGGGTTGGTGTAGATGGCCCACGGGACACGGTCGTAGTTGACCGGGACGGTGACCTCACCAAGGATGGTCTTGATAGCGACAATGGCTTCCGCGAAGCCAACGTGCGCCAGCTGCGGCGTTCCGGCGACGACGTCGCCAACGGCAAAGACGTTGGGAGCGGCGGTACGCATGTACTCGTCGGCCACCACAAAACCGCGCTCGTCTAGTTCCACTCCCGTTGCTTCACCCAGGAGACCCTGAGTGCGGGGGCGTCGGCCAACGGAGACAATGACCATCTCGACGTGCAGATCTTCGACACCGTCTAAGTGCAGTGTTGTTCCCGTCGTGCTGGGCGTGTGGCCTATGACCTTGGCATTACTAACAATGTCTATGCCGCGCTTCTTAAAGGAACGCTGCACCACCGAAGCGACTTCGGTGTCGCATCCCGCCAGGATGGAAGGCAGGCCCTCCACAATGGTCACCTTCGAACCCATATCGCTCAACATTGAGGCGAATTCGCAGCCAATCGCGCCGCCACCAATAACGGCAGCCGAGGCGGGCAGGGCACTCAGAGCGAGGAATTCGTCCGAGGTCAAAATGATCGTGCCGTCGACATCAAACCCGGGCAGGGTGCGAGGAACGGAACCGGACGCCAAGATCACGTTCTTGCCAATCAGCGTCGCTCCGGCATCTGCACCGTCGAGAACTGACACGGTGTTGTTGGCGTCGAGACGACCAGTGCCGTCGAGCACCTCAATCTTTCGGCCCTTCAAGAGGCCAGAGAGGCCCTTATGAAGCTGATCAACAACTTCATTCTTGCGATTTTGACTTACGGCAAAATCTACGGTCGGCGCAGAGGTGGTGAAGCCGAATGCACCGGCGTGCTCAATCGTGCGCAGGACGTGGGCCGTCTCTAAAAACTCTTTCGCGGGAATGCAACCACGGTGCAGACAGGTCCCGCCGACCTTGTCACGCTCAATGAGGGCCACGGAGAGTCCGGCGGCGGCGGCATAGAGAGCAGCGGCGTAGCCCCCAGGGCCACCGCCGATTACGACAACATCGAACTGCTTACTCTCGGGAGCCACAGTGACCCTTTCTGCGTCGAAACTACGAAACCTTTGAAATTCTAGTTCCGTGGGGCGCAGACCATTTCAGGGCGTTGCCGACCGTCCGCGGCCCACATCTGCCGCCTCGGTCGCCAATTCGTCAACGAAGTCGTTCATAACGTCACCGGAGTGACCTTTAACCCACCGAAAGGAGATGGATCGGTCCGACTCTAGGACGAGCGCAAAGAGGATTTCCCAGAGGTCCCGATTAGCCACGGGCTGGCCCTGCGAATTCTTCCAACCCCGCCTGAGCCAACCGGCGTGCCAACGGTCATTGAAGCACTTCACGACATAGGTCGAATCAGAGACAATCTCAATCACGTCATCAGAGACTGATCGGAGTGCCTCTATGACGGCGAGGAGCTCCATGCGCTGGTTCGTCGTGTGCTCGTCAAAACCCGAGGCGAAATGGGTTGCCCCTTCGGCCCAGGCCCATCCCCCAGGCCCCGGATTACCACGGCAGGCTCCATCGGTAAAGAGAATTCGACTCACGGAGTGTGGGTAGTCCAGGCGTCCGGATCCGAGGTGAACTGCGTGACCTCAGGAGGCAACGCCCCCTTTGCGACATCGGCGACGGTCACGTGTTCGAGGACTTGGCGCAGACTAGCCCGCACGGCAATCCAGACTTCCTGCAGAGAAGTAGCCACGCCGTCGTAATGCACATCTTCGGGTCGATTGCCTCGTACGCCAGCCATTGGGCCACCGACAACGCGCAACACCTTGGCCAGTGTTATCTGATCGGCGGGTCGCGCCAAGACATAACCGCCCGCGACTCCTCGATGACTCAGTACCAGTTCGGCACGGCGGAGATCCGAGAGAATCGCACCGAGAAACTTGGCGGGCAGTCCTTGCTCTTCGGCCAACGCCGCAGCGCTCATTGGCTCCTCAGATATCGACAAGGACAAGAGCGCACGAATTGCGTAGTCGGCCTTGGCGGGTATCTGCATCTTTCTAGTTTGCCTTACGGTCCTAAGCGTTTAGGTCAATTGACGTGAGGTCGGGCCCAACCACGAGATTGCCGGAAAAATGCTCCTTGGCAGCAGCGGCCCACTCGACTTCGCCGCCGGGTGGTGGTGCCGGCACGTAGTGGGTCAAGATCAAGTGCTTGATGCCGGCGCGTTGCGCCGTTTGGGCGGCCTGCTCCACCGTTGAGTGGTAGTCCAAGATGTCCTGGAGGCGAGCCATGGGAATCATTTTCACGATGTCCTCACGCAGGACGGTCTGGACGTAAGCGTCGGCGCCGACGAGTAGTTCGTCGAGAGAATCACATGGAATGCCGTCGCCAGCCATCACGACGTCGTGCACGCCGTCAGAGATGCGAAAGGCCACCGAAGGGTGCACGGGACGGTGATCAGTCTCGCCAACTTTTACGCTCAAAGTGCCCACGGTGAAGACGTCACCGGGAGCCACTTCCACCACGTTCAATCGCGGGGCGGCGTTGAGGTCGTCGTGGTGCGTAATTCGGTAGTGAATATCTTCTTCCAGCATCTCGAGGATGCGCTGAACCAACTTAATCGTCCCGGGTGGTCCCCAAATGGAAAGTGGGGTGTCGGAGTCGGGCTGCGACATGATCCAGTACGAAGTAATGATGTCGTTGAGGTCACAGATGTGATCACTGTGCAGGTGGGTCAACAAGACACCGGTCAGCATGGGTGGGAAGTAACCCGCCCCCACTAGTCGCGTCACAACGCCACGGCCGGCGTCAATGAGTAAGACCGATCCGTCAGAGCTGACTAACGAACTAGGGCCAGCACGATTCGGATCGGGGATTGGTGATCCGGTACCAAGCAGTGTGATCTTCATGTGACTCCTCTATCTGGCGCAGAGGTTAGGCGAATCATTCTCCTAGGGTGGCTACGTGTGGAATTTGCAGTCTCGCCATCTCTACCTCTGCGTCGGTATTCGCCCCGACATGAGAACCTTCCTACCTGCGGTCCTTCGCGGGGGCGTCGACATCGTCCAGCTGCGCGAAAAGTACGCCGATCGTGATGCTCAACGCGTAGCTGCTCGCGAGATGCGGGCCATGTGTCAGGAGTTCAACGTGCCGTTCATCATGAATGACGACCCCGAACTCGCCCTCGAGGTGGCTGCCGATGGTGTCCATGTCGGGCAAGACGACGTCACCGTCGAGCACTGCCGGAACGTTTTAGGCGAACAGGCCATTGTGGGTATCTCGACCCACGGGGACGACGAGTTTGCCGATGCACTGCCACTGGCCGTTTCGTACCGCTCGGCCGGACCAATCGTTGCAACCCCCACCAAACGGGAACGAATCCCGACGGGAGTCGAGTACGCCATGCGTTGCCAGAGCCTCAGTGCCGACCCCGTCTTTGTCACCGGTGGCGTTGACGCGGATGCACTACCCAACCTTCTCGGTCAGGGACTCCGTCACTTTGTGGTGGTCCGAGCCTTAACCGATGCACCCGATCCCAAGGCAACAGCCCGGGTGTTGGCCCAACTCATTCGCGCCGCGATTTAGTGGCGGTCTAGCCAACCGAGCAGAGTGGCCACCATGCGTGGATCGGCTCGCAGGGTGTGACCCGCTCCTTGAATAATTCGTAGTTCGGCATGCTCCTCCGCGGCGGCGTAGAGATCTCTTGCGTTCGTAATGGGCACCTCGAGGTCTTCGGCCCCGTGGCCGATCAGTAGTCGACGTGGAGGAATCTTGGCAATCGATCCCAGCGGATCGAGCTGAAGGACGTCACGGATCAATTCGTCGGCTTCCAGCAACTGCTGGCCACTTTGAACGACACCGGCTCGATTGATCTGAGCGCGAAATTTCGTCGCTTCGCCGCACCATTCATCGAGATGAGCCGAAGTGGCGAAGGTCGCCACATCTCTGATGCGCTCATCGTGAGCAGCTAGACGAAGGGCGACGTTGCCGCCCAAGCCAAAGGCGGCGCAGGCGATGGGGTGTTCTTCTTCGGACAATCGGTCGACGATCGTCGTCAAGTCGGCCAGCCACTGCGTGCCGGAGAAGGTGCCGGTGCTCGCTCCAACGCCAGACAGTGTTCCGGTGGCTACGAGCCAGCCCGATTCGTGGGCGAGGTGTTCTCCCAGTTCCGGCAACATGCCTGCGGCAGTGCGGCCCATGCCGAGTGCCCGTGGCAGGCCGTGAAGAAGTATGAGTGTTCTCTCGACTGGCGTACGACTTTCAGACTGAAAGACGTGAAGATCGAGCTCTGATTCCCCGCTGGCGAGACGTTCGTGCAACTGCACGAAAATCAGATACCGAGCAGTTGCGCCAGAATCTCGCGGTGGTAAGCAGGGTCACCGAGCAGCAGTTCGCTGCTCTTAGCCCGCTTGAAGTAGAGGTGCGCGTGGTGCTCCCACGTGAAACCAATACCACCGTGGATTTGAATGTTCTCACCGGCGCAGTGGAAGTAGGCCTCTGAGCAGTACGACTTCGCCAAGCTGGCAGCAACGGCGAGGTCGTCGCTGTTTTCCTGCGAGCAGTAGGCGGCGTAGTACGCAGCTGACTTGGCGGACTCAACTTCGAGCAGCATGTCTGCGGCCTTGTGCTTGATGGCCTGGAACGAACCGATGGGGCGACCGAACTGGACGCGCTCCTTGGCGTACGCCACGGCGTTGTCGAGCACGCGCTGACTTCCGCCAACCTGCTCGGCACCTAAGAGAGCGGCAGCCTTTTGAAGGGCGACCTTCAAACCAGCCTCGGCACCGCCGTCAGTACCAATGAGACGGGCGGGGGTGTTAGTGAATTCGAGGCGGCTCTGCTTACGCGTCTGGTCCATGGTGGGCAACGCGGTCCGAGTCAACCCAGCAGCATCGCCAGCGACAGCAAAGAGTGAGAGACCCTTGGCAGTCTTGGCCGAGACCAAGATCAGCGAGGCGGTGCTGCCATCGATGACGTAGTTCTTTGCACCGTTGATGGTGTAACTGTCACCGGAGCCACTTGCGGTGGTCGAGGTGTCGGCAACAACCCAGCTACCGGCATCGTCGTTGAGGGCCAGGGTGGCGATCGTCTCGCCCTCGGCGATGCCGGGGAGGTAGTCAGCTTTCGCCTTGTCGTCGCCCGACTCGAGCAGCGCGTTAGCGGCGAGGGCGACGGTGGAGAAGTAGGGAGCGCAGAGCAGTGCTGCACCCATCTCTTCGAAGACGACGTACTGCTCGACGGGACCAAAGCCTTGGCCACCGAACTCTTCGGGAATACCGAGGGCCTGGAGTCCGAGCTCTTCGGCCATCTGCTTCCATACGGACTTGTCGTAGCCGTCGGCGGTAGCCATCTGCTCACGAACGGCAGTCTCGGGGGACTTGTCATCAAGGAATCGACGGACCATCTTTCGTAGTTCGTCTTGCTCTTCGCTGAATCCAAAGTTCATGGCGTTTCCCTTTTCTTCGTATCGTCTGTCACTGAATGACTTATTGAGAATAGCGAATCTTCAGGCACCTGAAATCGCTCTAGGGGAAGGGGATTCTGGTGGGGTGGACATCGCCCTCGCTTCCGAGGTGGCAGTCTGTACCCATGAATAATGTCGATTTAGTCTGGTCCGACGCGACGGCCGAAGTCCACCGATTTGTCGTCGGACCCGTAGAAAACAACGTCTACGTGGTTCGGTGCCGCCAAACGGGCGAGGCGCTCTTGATCGATGCAGCCAACGAACACGAACGCCTGCTCGATATTGCGCGCGCTCTGGGAGTCCAAAAAGTCGTAGAAACCCACGGTCACTGGGACCACATCCAGGCCGTCGAGGCCGTACGTGAGGCGGGTATTGATGTCTGGGTCCGCCACGAAGACGCGGCCATGTTGCCTAGCTACGACGCCCTCCTGGAAGATGACGCCGTTTTATCGGTGGGGGCACTTCGAATTCGGACACTCCACACGCCTGGTCACACTCCAGGATCCATCTGCTTTTCGCTCGAAAACACCCCTGTTCTCTTCACTGGCGACACCCTCTTTCCAGGGGGTCCGGGTAACGCCACCTTTGAAGGCGGCGACTTCCCGACCATCATTCAGTCCATAGAAAATCGCATCTTTCGGTCATTCGATGGTGAGACCTTGATTTGGCCCGGGCACGGTGCTCCAAGCACCGTCGGAGCTGAATCACCCTCGCTGGATACCTGGGTGGCCCGCGGCTGGTAGCCGGAGGGGTATTTCACACACGGCGGTAGTCTTTAACCGTGACCGCTCCCCTCTTAGAACTCAAGAATCTTCACGTTGTAGCCGAAGATTCACAAATTCTCCGTGGGGTGAACCTCACAATCAACGCTGGCGAGGTTCACGCCTTGATGGGCCCCAACGGAGCCGGAAAGTCAACCCTTTCCAATGTCATCATGGGCCACCCCGGATACACCATCACCGAGGGACAGGTCCTGCTCAATGGTGAGGACATCGCCACCTGGACCGCCGACGCGCGGGCCCGGGCCGGGATCTTCTTAGCGTTCCAATATCCAGAAGCCATCAGCGGCGTCTCAGTAATCCAATTTCTCCGTCAAGCCGTCGCCGCCCGGAAGGGTCTCGATGAGCTGAGTGTTCTGGAGGTCCGCATGGACCTCATGGAATGGATGGATCGACTCGGTATGGACAGCACTTTTGCCGAGCGTCACCTCAACGAAGGCTTCTCTGGCGGCGAGCGCAAGCGTAACGAAGTTCTCCAGATGGCCCTCCTCGAGCCCATCGTTGCGCTGTTGGACGAGACCGACTCCGGTCTCGACATCGACGCACTTCGCGTGGTGGCCAATGGCGTTCGCACCGTGAAGGCGGCGCATCCAGAAATGGGTGTCGTTCTTGTCACCCACTACGTCAAACTCCTCGATGAACTGGAGCCCGATCACGTGCACGTCTTGATTGATGGCGAAATTGTCCATTCCGGAGACGCCACCGTGGCTGACACCATCGAGCGTGAGGGATACGAGCCCTTCCGCCTGGTACGGAGTTGAGTACCTTTCTGCCATCCCAAGTCCGCAGTGATATCCCACTGCTTCGTCGAGAGGTTCACGAGCGACCCATCGTCTACCTCGACACGGCCGCCACCGCACTAACACCGAGCATTGTTATCGAGTCAATGCAGCGCTACTACGAGACGTACCACTCGAATGTTCACCGAGCGGTCTACGTCACCGCCGCCGAGGCCACCGAGGCCTACGAAAATGCGCGTATTGCCATTGGGCGCTTCATCGGTGCGCCGCATCCAGCGGATGAACTCATCTTCACCCATGGCACAACCGAATCTTTCAACCTTTTAGCTAAGTCGTGGGGTCTCGCCAACCTCACGTCATCCGACGTCGTCGTGCTGACCGAGATGGAACACCACGCCAACTTGGTGCCTTGGTTCCAGCTCCGAGAAGAAATTGGCTTTGAAATCCGCTTCATCAAGGTCACTGATGATTTTCGCCTCGACCTTTCTAACCTTGATGAACTTCTACGGGGAGCGAAACTGCTCTCTGTGACCGGCATGTCCAACGTGCTCGGAACGATCAACCCCATTGCCGAATTAGCTGCAGCGGCCCACGCCGTCGGCGCGCTTATTGCCATTGATGGTGCACAGTCAGTCGCCCACGGAGCGACCAACGTAGCGGAGCTCGACATAGATTTCTTGGCCTTTGGGGCACACAAGATGTTGGGGCCGACGGGCATCGGTGCCCTCTGGGTTCGACGATCCATCTTGGACTCGATGCCGCCGTTCCTTGGTGGCGGCGGCATGATCGCTGACGTCAGTCTCAACGGCTTCTCGGCCGCCGCGGGAGTCGCGAAGTACGAGGCCGGTACGCCGCCTATCGCTGAAGCCATTGGATTCCATGCGGCTACGCACTATCTCGACAGCCTGTGCATGGAAGACATCGCGACCTACGAGCAGCAACTAACGGCTTCGCTTCTAGACCAACTCGCGACTCAGTTCCCAGAACGAATTCGTGTTATTGGACCGACGACGATGGAGAAGCGTGGCGGTGTGGTCAGTTTCGACGTCGAAGGTGTTCACCCCCACGATGTGGCCCAAGTTCTCGACCAATTCGGCGTCTGCATTCGCCCGGGTCACCACTGCGCCAAGCCGTTAATGAAGCGGTTTTCGCTGACCGCCACGGCTCGAGCCAGCTTTGGCCCCTACTCGAATGAATCTGATATCGAAACGCTGATGACGGCACTCGATGACGCCGTTAGGTTATTTGGCTAAGTATGTCAAACCTTGAAGATCTGTACCGCGAAATTATTCTGGACCACTACCGGAACCCCCGTAACCGTGGTGAATTGGTCACGCCACCGGCCCACAAGGCCGAAGGATTCAATCCGCTCTGCGGCGACGAAATTACGGTTTACCTCCAAGTTGAGAATGGCTCGCTGGTCGACATCAAAATTGCCGGCCACGGGTGTTCAATCTCGCAGTCCTCGGCCTCGCTCATGACCGCAGCCGTGAAGGGCAAGCCCCTCGAAACGGTTCAAGGCACGATCGATACCTTCAAGCAACTGATGACGGTTCACGAGTCTTCTCTTGATACTGAAGTAGAGCCCGAGCCAGTAGACCTTCGAGCGCTCGGTGAACTCGCTGCCCTCCAGGGTGTTGTGAAGTTTCCCGTGCGTATCAAGTGCGCCGTGCTGGCGTGGAATACGTTGACCCAAGGTCTGAACGACCTCCCGTAAGCCTTACTTGGTCGCCTGACTAGGGAAGCACGGCGTTGGATTGAAGTAGTAGGCGTCATTGGTCGGCTGCGTGGTTGTCGTCACTGGGTGCTTGGTGGTTGTTCCCGTGGGCTTGACAGTGGTGGTCGTGGTGGGAAGCGGCACAAAAGGCGGCTGCGGTGTCTGCAACTGCGCATTGGGTGGTGGATTAGTTGGCTTCACCAACGACGATCCAAAAACATTTACCAGCAGTTGCTGGGTCGCGGGCTGGTTCACAACGAGAACGCTGCCGTAGTTACCAACGTGGCCAGGGCTGATTGTTGGCAGGGTGTAGGTCACCATTTGATTGGGGTCGAAGTTGTGAAATTTCACGGCGAGAGCAATCACGTTGTTGAGGGTGAAGGAACTATCAATCGTGATGCCTTCGGGCAACTTGCCGAGGACATTCAAGATGGTGTCGGGGTTGTACTCCTGGCGAGCGCGCAAAATCATGGCGCGCAGGAAAGCGTCTTGGCGGTGGATGCGCCCGTAGTCGCTAGTGCCGTCGTAGTACCAGTGGCCGTTTTGGAACCATTCAAAGTGGCGTGAACGCGCAACTGCGAGTGAAGTGTTCCCATCAATGTGTTGACAGCCCGACGAATTGATACGCAGACCTGAATAGGCGTCTCGTGCTCGGTAGGGAAAGTTCATATAGAGGCCACCTAGCGCAACGACCGAGTTCGCCAAACCACCAAAACTGACCTCCACAATGTGATTGATTGGGATACCAAAATTCGCCGTAATCGTCCGTGCGAGCAACTGGGGACCACTGCCGTAATTCACATTGATGCGGTTGAACTTGGAGTACAACCCCGTATTTTCCAGGAGCGAGACCATGGTGTCTCTCGGAATCGAAATAACGGTGATCTTCTGCGTCCCGGGGTCGACATGAATGACCTTAACGACGTCACTTCGTTGGCCCGCGACCACGCCGGCTTGTGCCGCCGCCTCGCCCTTCAGGCCGGTTCGGGAGTCCGAGCCCACCGAGAGAATATTGAAGGGTTCGTCACCAATTGTGGGCAGGCAGGCAGCGCCACACGTCAAGTTATTAATTCTTTCAAACTGTGAACGAGCCAACCAGTAGGACGTCCCCGCAAAACCTGTACCAATGACTGCTACGACAAGAAGAACCACGATAACTCGACGACGGAGAGTCGAATTGCGACCTCGCTTCGAAGTGCGCTTGGTGCCTCGAGGCGATTTACGCGTCACGCCGGACCGGCGATCAATCGCGTCACCCAAGGCAATAAGACGGTCCTCGTTACCAACTGATCGATTACGAGTTCCGCCAGTGCGTCCAGTTGCCATTTAGTCAAATTAGCAACGCTGGCCCGTTACTAACGGGCATCAGGCAATTCTTTGAATGGCTCGTAGCCGTCACGTTCGAGTATTTCGGCTAAATCTGGGCCACCTTCTGCCACAACCCGTCCCGCACTCATCACGTGAATCACGTCAGGAGTGAGCTCCTGCAGGAGTCGACGGAAGTGCGTAATGGCCAAAACGCCAAGACCCCATTCCTTGGTCGCCAGCTCTAAACGGCGGGCGACGGCACCGAGGGCATCGACATCGAGACCCGAGTCAATTTCATCCAAGACCGCAAAGGCCGGCTTTAAAACGCCTAGTTGTACCACCTCGGCGCGCTTGCGCTCGCCACCACTGAGGTCGACATTGACAAAGCGTTCGAGAAGTTCTGGACGAAGGCCAACATTGACTGCCTCGACGGCCATCGTGGCTTCTACTTCAGTGCGCTTGGCGCCCGCAGCCACCAGCATGTCGACGGGGCGAACTCCAGGAACTTCCATGGGATGCTGAAGCGCCAAGAGCAACCCAGCGCGGGTCCGTTCCGACGGAGCGAGGCCCAAAAGTTCCGCGCCGTCCAGCGTGACCGACCCACCAGTGACGGTGTAGCCGGGGCGACCAGTCAGGGCGTGAGCCAAGGTCGACTTGCCGCATCCATTGGGTCCCATAATGACGTGCACTTCGCCACTTCGGACGGTGAGATTGACCCCTCGGAGAATTTCTTTGTCGCCTACATTGCAGCGCAGGTCAGTTATTACGAGTTCGCTCACGGTAGGTCCACTTCTACAAATCCATCGACCTGACGGGTCGCGTAGGCCTCGACAGGCTGTGTCGCAGGAAATGTCACCGGGGCGCCGGTCTCGAGAGAAAACAGCGCGCCGTGTCGCTCGCACTCGATGGTCTTATCGTCGACATCCACTTCGCCTAAAGAGAGTGAGAACTCCTCGTGCGAGCAACGATCACTCAGCACGTAGACGTCAGCACCGAGCAGCACAACGGCCAGTACGCGTCCATCCAGACGGACCTTGTGGGCCTGTCCTTCAACAAGTTCATCTCGTGCAATCAAAGGGGTAAAGGTCATACGACGACCACGCCATCAAGCTGACTGGCAATATCGGCTTCAATCACGCTCGCCACTTCGCGAGGTAGAACATCAAGCATTTCGTTGAAGAATCCCTGAATCATCAAACGTTCGGCGTCGTGCCGAGAAACACCACGGGACTCCAGGTACCACCGCTGAAGTTCATCGAGGGGGCCGACCGATGAGGCGTGCGCACATGTCACGTCGTTTTCACGAATATCGAGATTTGGGACGGTGTCGGCGTGGGCGTGAGGCGAAAGGAGCAAGTTGTGATTCGTCTGACGGGCGTCAGTTCGGCGCGCACCTCGCTCGATTTCGATAAGCCCGGTGTAGATAGAACGTGACTCTTCGGCAACCGCGCCCTTAGAGAGGAGGCGCGATGCGGTACGGCCGGTGTTGTGTAACTGGTGCGAGCGAAGATCGTGGACCTGAGTACCGCGGCCAAGATAGGTCGTCCAGAGTTCGTTCTGCGCGCCAGTTCCCTGGAACACGGCGTCGTTGCGGGCGCGGTCGTACGCAGCACCCATACCAATGACCGACTGGTGCATGCGGGCGTCACGGCCCAACGTGGTGGTCGTACGCGAAACATACCAAGCGCTGAGGTCGAGTCGCTGATATGTCGCCAAATTCAATGATGAATTCTCATCCAAGTGATACTCGGATACGGGAACGACAAAAGAGTCGACCCCTCCGGACCAAATCTCGATGACTCGGGCCGAGGCGCTCTTACCAATAGAAATCTTTAGTCGAGGAAATGAGGCGCCCACGGTGAGGGTATGCAGAATCACAATGGTCTCACGAATCTCGCTACCCGGCATCACGGTGAGTTCAATAGTTCCCGGCGTCAGCGCGCCGTTCAGAATCACAAACGAATCATCCTTGTAGCCAGTGATGTTGCCAGCGTGCTTGGTTGTCTCAACAGTGACACCATCGATCTGCCCTTCCACGCCTCGGAGCACACCGTTGTGTGTGCGCACTACGACAGCGCCCAGGTTGGTAATCGAGGTCTCAAGCGCGTCACCGGAGTGGTCTTGGAACGGTGCATCGACGGTGTACTGATCCAAGTTGAAGTACTCGAGAGGCGCGTAACGCCACACTTCGTCGGTGGTCTTAGGAATGCCAGTTGTCGCAAACTCGGCCAGCATGGTTCGACGCTCGGCGGCGTCGGGCTGGCTTTCAATCCAGTGGGTGGCGGTGTCGAGAAAGTTCGTCATAATTGGCAATGCTTGATAGCTATAGCAGTCTAAAGGCGAGGCCGCTGCTTCCACCCCAGAGGCAATAGGCTCTCGACATCTCAGATTCGGGAGTTCCTATGTCATTTGAATCACCAGTCCTGACCCTCGAAGTTCAGGGGCACGTCGCCACCCTCTGGCTGAACCGGGTCGAGGCCCGTAACGCTATGGGGCGCGACTTGTGGCAAGACCTACCTCGCGCCGCCGCCGAAGTGGCCGGCAATGATGACGTCCGCGTCCTCATCATCGCGGCGCGGGGACCCCATTTCACTGTGGGCCTCGATCTCAAGCAGATGGGTAGCAACTTTGTTGGTGGTGGCCCCGACCGATCAGCCGCCCAAAAGAGTGAGTCTCTCTATCGAGATGTCCGACGGATGCAAGACGCCATCACGTGCTTTGCTGAACTCAAGGTCCCCGTCATCGCTGCGGTGCACGGATACTGCATCGGTGGCGGCATTGACCTCATCTGTGCAGCCGACGTTCGCTACGCGAGTTCTGACGCCATTTTTTCAGTGCGCGAGGCCAAGGTTGCCATCGTGGCCGACCTCGGTACCTTGCAGCGAATTCCAAAAATTGTCAGTGCCGGTCACGTGGCCGAGCTGGCCTTCACCGGTAAGGACATCAACGCGGCTCGTGCCGAGCGCATCGGACTGGTCAATGACGTCGTGGATGGATCCGCCGACGAGGTCTACGCCAAGGCACTGGAGCTCGCCACGGAAATTGCGGCCAACTCACCACTGGTAGTCGCGGGCACCAAGACGGTGCTGGCCGCAAACGAAGGACGCACCGTGCAGGAGGGTCTCGAATTCGTGGCAGCCTGGAACACGATGTACATTCAAAGCAACGACCTCATTGAAGCGATGGCCGCTTTCATGGAGAAGCGCCAGCCAACGTTCCTGGGAAATTAACGCTTCCAGAATTGCCAGCGACTGCGACTCTTGTTCTTATCGACCGCTAGTTGCGCCCGGCGCTCTTCAAACAGCTGCGGGGCCACGGCACCGACGATCTCACTAGCGGCAGCCAAGACGTCCTCGCGAGAACCGGCGGTCGAATCAGGAACCGTCGGTGTTGGAGGAGAAACCAGTGATCCATGGACCCAACCGACATCGGCAAAACGGCGCTCGTACATCACGCACGAGTCCGGGCAGGAAAATGG